>Ga0209211_10011662_pt1 | contig 11201 bp, 14 predicted proteins | sample RifGroA2_FD_183992 | JGI IMG/M metagenome (GOLD analysis project Ga0209211, IMG submission 183992) | Groundwater microbial communities from Rifle, Colorado, USA - Groundwater A2 (SPAdes) (version 2) | ecosystem: Environmental > Aquatic > Deep subsurface > Groundwater | place: Rifle, Colorado...
TCCCGGCCCCTCCGGAGATGAAGTTCAATACCATCTGGCGGGTCACTTCCTTTGGGAAGGCGGACACGCCTTCGTCGGCCACTCCGTGGTCTCCGGCAAAAGTGAATATGGTCTTTTTCGCGAGAGAAGGCCTCATCTCCCCTGTGATGGCGACCATGCGCCTGGCGAACTCTTCGAGCCTTCCCATGCTGTCCTTGGGCTTTGTGAGCATATCGAGGCGTGCCTGCGCCTTTGACAAGAGCTCCGGGTCGATCGGCTTTATCGCTTTGAGCGCGTCATCAAGGAAGGACATTGTTATTCTCCGATAATTTTTTATTGAGCAGCGTACTGCCGATATAGCCGCCCAAAGCTGCCGCTCCGATGAGCATGAGGAAGTAAACGATTCTCAAGGGCTCGCCCGCTGATTTGACGAGTAAAAGGGCTGATACGGGCACGACCGTCAAGACCGACCAGATGACAGCGGCCCTGCGGTTCGAGTAGAGTATCGCGCCGGCGACAAGTCCGGTCACAAGGCCCACGAACGGGGTTATCGCGACATTCGAGAAAAAGGCGGCGTCTTTCAGCATTTCATCGAACAGAGGCCTGTTCGCCTCCATGAAAGCCTTCGCGTCTTCCTTTGTCCTGCCCTTGAAAAAGGTATTCACGAACCTGCCGTAAGGCGTGGCGTTAAGCAGAGACAGAAGCCACGCCAGTCCGGCGTAAAAAAAGAAAAAGACCATGTTGCCCGCGAAGACGGCCACGAAATACCTTGTTTTTTTCATCTCACCACCAGCTGTTTTTTATCATTTAAGTTTAAGAGGTATTCCGGAGGCCACAAGCCATGCTTCAGAGGCCTTTGCCGCCATCTTCTGGTTCATCCAGCCCGACAGGTCGCGAAACCTTCTCGCAAGCGGGTTTTCAGGCACGAGCCCAAGGCCGACTTCGTTGGATACCGCTATTACGGGCGAAAGAGAAAGCGCGCAGGCGGCAGCAAGGGCGTCAACCGCCTCTTTTATCTTTTCGTCATCCATGCCAGAGTGAAGGAGGTTTGAGAGCCAGAGCGTAAGGCAGTCTATCACTACGACGCTGCCCGCTCCGAGACCGGCTATTGCCGCCGCGACATGAAGCGACTCTTCGATTGTCTCCCAGCCTTCGCCCCGCTCAATACGGTGGGCGTCTATCCTCGCGGACATCTCGCTGTCAAGGGCCTGGGCAGTGGCAATGTAAACCTTACGGCCCTTGCAATTTGACGCGCGGCCCAGAGCGTATGCGCTCTTTCCCGATCGCGCCCCGCCAACGATGAATACGAGCCCCCTGTCCATCAGAACTCTATTCCTTTTCTGGCCTGTACGCCGTGGTCATAAGGGTGTTTTATCTTGAGCATCTCAGTTACATAGTCGGCGGACTGCATTAGCTCGACCGGCGCGTTCCTGCCCGTCAGTACGACCTCGAGGTCTTTGGGCCTCGAATCGAGGAACTTCAAAAGGCCGTCTGTCTTTATCCAGCCGCCGTTTACGGCGGACATTATCTCGTCAAATACCACCATGCCGTAGCCGCCCTGCATGAGCTTTTCCTTCGCGGCCTCAAAAGTGCCGACAACGGAAGCCCGCACGGCCTCAAGGTCTGTCTTCGCGCCTGTAAAGAGCGGGTGCCTGTGGTTCGATCTCACAAGCTCGACCCCGGTGTTCCTCAACATCTCTTTTTCGCCGGAAGATGCGCTTTCCTCCTTGAAGAACTGTATGAACAGCACCTTCATGCCCTGCCCCGCGGCCCGAAGCGCCAAGCCCACGGACGCGGTCGTCTTGCCCTTGCCCTCGCCCGTATATATATGGACCAGCCCTTTGTTGGTTTCCATGATTTATCCTCCTGGAACTAAAAAACCCATCCCTCGAACCGGGATGGGCAGCAAACGCTTCACGCCTTAACGGGCATGGAGCTTCCGCCGACCCTCTCCCTCGGAAGGTCAAAGAACAATAACACCTGGCAGGTCTCCTGGCTCGCGGGTCATCCTACTCTCTTATCCTTCCCGGCGTTGAAGCCAGTGGTTAGTTAAGATTTCGTCGCCGCATACAGTTGCGGGGCAGCTCCCGGTTCAACGGGATTCCCTTTTTGGCCCGTTCTGAGGCGGGCACCCGGTGCTAATAATTTTGGTTAGGCTATCAGTTAAGGCCAGCCGTAGTCAAGGGCAATTTCAAGATGCGTAGAATAACCTCAGGTTGCTCAAAAACTTCCAGCGACCTGCCAAAGACTGCTTCTAAAAATCAGCTATTTTTTCTGAAGTCAAGGAAGGGCGGAAATAAAAAGCGCAGCATATATGAAAATATGTGAGCATTTTTATTTACGCCCTGACGCTTAAGGTCAGGAAAAAGAGCAATTTTTAAAGATACTTTTTTACAGCTTCGATAGCCCTCTTCATCGCGTCTTCCCCATGCGGCTCGATGGTATAGACCGGGTCGGTTGCGTATCGCGCCAAGAGGCTCAGGAACCTGGGGATGTCGATGGAGCCTTCGCCAAGGGGCAGATGGTCGTCGTGCTTTCCGTGGTTGTCGTGCAGATGCACCTCGGCTATTCTCGGGCCAAGAGCGCGGAACCATTCCTCCATGTCGACCTTTGAGAATACCCGGAGGTGCCCGGCGTCGATGCAGATGCCGAAGTTCTTTGACTCGATACTGTCCATGAGGAGCTTCAGCGTGGAAGGCTCCTTTTCGAAGATATTCTCCACGGCTATCACGGTGCCGAGCCTTTCGGCCTCGGCCACAAACGCGGGCCAGGTCTTGAGGCTCTGGGACAGCCACAGCTCATGGTTGCCCTTGTACCTTTTCTCATGGTAGCCGGCGTGCAGGACAACCGTCTTGGGCCTCAGGTGCTCTATGACGCGGAAGACTTTGGCGTACATCGCGGCCGTAGAAAGCCTTATGGGCTCGTCCGCGCTTCCCGGGTTCATATCCATGTACGGGCCGTGCAGGGTAATGGAACGCCCATTCGACCCGAAAGACTCCCTTATCCGTTCGAGGTCGAACGGAAGGGCCTCTTCAACGAAGAAGCCGTCCATGTATATCTCGGGGTTTATCCCGGCCTCTATGAGCCTTTCAAATTTCTCGAGCAGGTACGGGTAAGGTACATGTACCTGTATCTTTTTTTCCAGTGTCATGGCCGCCTTTCAAGAAGGTACATTAAACATTAAAAGAAAGCGGCCTTCAAGGGAAATGCGCCACGAAAGCGCCGACCCCCTGCCCCTCTGCTATACTCTTCTATTATATCCGGAACATCTCTTCAAAAATCTCATCAGGAAAGGAGACGGCCTATGAAAAAAGCTTTCGCCGTATTCGCGTGCCTTCTTTTGGCAGGATCGTATTCCGAGGCAGCCCAACAGGGCAAGTCCGCGGCAAAAGGCATGAGCGACGAAGAGCTCATCAGGACCGCGATGAGCGCCGCACTGCCGCATATCTCCAGGGACGCTACAATAATGGCGCCCGGCCCGGACGGCAAGCTCAAAGTCTTGAAAGAGGGCACAAACGAGTTCACCTGCATAGCCGACCTGAGCGGTCAGGAGTCCCCTGACCCTGTATGCGCCGACAAGGCCGCAACGGCCTGGTTCACCTCCTTTTTCAACAAAGAGGAAAAACCCGCCGCTACAGCCCCCGGAGTAGCTTATATGGGCCTGGGCGGCTGGCATTGGGAAAAAGACGGACAAGTCGTGATGGACCCGGCAACGCCGGGCGCGAAAAGGGTGAAGGAGCCGCCCCACTGGATGATTTTATGGCCTTTCGACGAGAAGGCGACGGGCCTGCCTGTCATGCCAAACAGGTTCGGCGCGTATGTGATGTATCAAGGCACGCCTTACTCGCACCTGATGATCCACCAGGACCCGATGAAGCTGCCTGCTCCAGCCGCTAAAAAATGAGAAAAATGGCAGGGGGGGAGCATGCTCCCTCCTGCCCGCCTTTCACCTCACCCGCCCTCAGAATCCCCAAAAAACCCTTGACTTTCCACTATGTACACAGTATACAATAAACAGAGGACTGTACCGGCATCTCCGGAAACCGGGCATGGTCGCGCGTTGTACGCCAGAAGGAAAAATGGATAAAACAAGAGTTCTTGACTATCCCGTTGAGCGGCCAGTAACGCTCAGGGAAAAGATCGTCGATTTCATAAAAGATTCGGTCGTATCGGGCCGACTCAAGCCCGGCGAAAGGGTGCCGGAGCAGGAGATAGCCGAATCTTTCGGCATCTCAAGGACCCCCATCAGGGAAGCCTTCAGGCAGCTCGAGTCCGAGGGCTTCATAACTGTCACGCCCAGGAAGGGCGCGGTCGTAAGCCCCATAACCGACAAAGATGTAAGCGAGTTCTACGAGATAAAAAGCCTGCTTGAAGGGTACGCCGCCAAGACGGCATGCCTGAAGCTTACGGCCAAAGACATAAAAAAGTTCGAGAGCCTCAACGCCCAGATGGAAAAGTGCGCCGAAAAGGGCGATGTCAAGGGCTTTTTCAAGCTCGACAACCAGTTCCACGACACTTTCCTCAAATCCTGCGGCAACGAGAAGCTCTGCGTCCTGGTACACCAGCTTGTCCAGCAGTTCGAAAGGTTCCGGATAACCGCCCTTTCACTGCCGGGGCGCATGGCTGATTCCGTAAGACAGCACCGGGAGATAATAGAGGCCTTCACCAAGGGGAACTCGTCCCTTGTCGAAGGGCTTGTGCGCGCCAACGCGGAAAAGGGCAGAGACATCCTCGTCGAGCAGATATCCAGGGAAAAGGGCAGACATGAAATTAATCGATAACCCCGAAGCCGCGGCAAGGCTTGCGCGCACCATTATCTCCGACATAGCCCTGTACAACAGGGAAAAGATACTCGACGGCATCAAGCACGACAACATCTTCGACCTCCTCGAAAAGGAATTGAAAGAAGGGCTCGACCTGTACAGGAGCAGGCTGAACCCTGAATTGGACAGGGCTAACAGCTTCTACAACAGGTCAATAGTCGATATCCTCATAAAAAGAAACGGCAACATAGAATCCGAGATCTGGTAGACCGCTCCATCTATATTTTTTCCCCTTTAACGGGCCGACCAGCCCTTCACCCAATCTAACAACTAATGGATACTCTCCACACATTCACAGCCGTATCTGAAGACGCGGCAACAAGGCTTGACATTTTCCTCTCGGCCAGGTTCCCGGACATCTCCCGGTCGAGGATAAAGTCCCTTCTGGAAGACGGCCGCGTGCTCGTGAACACGAAAGCCGTAAAGGCAGGCCACAAGCTCAAGGACGGCGACCAGATAACAATGTCCGTACCCGAGCCGGACGGCGAGATGCCTGAGCCTGAGGACATCCCGCTTGAAGTGCTCTACGATGACAGCGAAGTGGTCGTCATAAACAAGCCCGCTGATATGGCCGTGCACCCCGGAGCGGGAAGGGCGACCGGCACGCTCGTTAACGCCCTCATGGGAATGAAACGGCCATTAGCTCCCACAGGCGGGCCGCTCCGTCCGGGAATAGTCCACAGGCTGGACATGGACACCACCGGCGTGTTAGTTGCGGCAAGGACCGACAAAAGCTATCACTCGCTTGTCGGCCAGTTCAAGGACCGCAGGACATCGAGAAAGTACCTGGCCCTTGTCTGGGGCGCCATGAAAACAGACAAAGGCACAATCGACATCGCCATCGGCAGGGACAGCGTACACAGGAAAAAGATATCGACAAAAGCAAGGGTAAAACGGGAGGCCGTAACAAAGTACAAAGTCCTCAAGACTTTCCCGCTCATATCTCTTCTTGAACTGAAGCTCGAGACCGGCAGGACGCACCAGATAAGGGTCCATCTGGCCGAAGTCAAACACCCCGTCGTCGGAGACCAGGTCTACGGAAAAAGGGACATACCGCCTGCTCTCCCGAAAGCGGCCGCTGACAAGCTCAAAGGAATCAAAAGACAGATGCTCCATGCGGCAACTTTAGGCTTCACCCACCCGTCAACCGGCGAATGGATGGAGTTCAGCGCGCCGCCTCCGCCTGATATGGCAGGACTCATAACCGCCCTCGAAGGAACCTCATCAAATGATCTGTGACGCGAACGGCATAAAATATGTGGCCTCACCGCTGCTTCAAGGAAAGCCGGTAACTCACGGCTTTCTGACGAGGATTGGCGGCGTGAGTCCTGCCCCGTACGCCTCTCTCAACTTCGACGCCAGAGACACTGACCCGGCGGAAAATGTCGAAAGGAACAGGGCGCTTTTCCATGAGGCATTCGGCGTCCCGGCAGGCCGTCTCGTCACCGTAAGCCAGGTGCACGGCAAAGAGATTCTCGCGATAGAAGGCCCTCTGCCTGAAAAGCCTGTCGAGGCCGACGCCATAGTGACTAATGAGACAGGCGTTGCTATCGGCATGCTGACCGCCGACTGCCAGCCCATACTCCTTTTCGACCCCGTAAACCGTGCCATTGGCGCTGTCCACGCCGGCTGGAAGGGCACTGCGCTCGGCATAGTCGTCGAGACAGGGGAGCTGATGTGGAAAAAGTACGGCACGAACCCGGAAGACCTCATCGTCTCCCTCGGCCCGTGCATAGGCCCGTGCTGCTACAAGGTCGGCTGGAATGTCCTGGAAGAGTACATGTCAAGACACAGAGAAGCGGACTGTTTTTCGCAGAAAGACGGCCTTCGCATGGATATAAACAACGCGAACAGCATCCAGCTCGCCTTGATCGGCGTAAAAAACGAGAATATCTCAAACGACTCAAGATGCACCTCGTGCAATTCAGACCTCTTTTTCTCGCATCGCAAGGACAACGGCAGGACAGGCAGGCAGCTGAGCTTCATAATGCTGGGCGGGGACGAGAGATGATAGTCGGCCTCACCGGCGGCATAGCGACCGGCAAGAGCGTTGTGGCCGGCGAGCTGAAGAAACTCGGCGCGCACATAATAGACGCCGACAAAATAGCCAGAGAGATAGTCGAGCCGGGAAAACCCGCGTACAACGATATAGTTAATGAGTTCGGCCACGGCATGTTGCAGCCCGACGGCACGCTCGACAGGAAAGCGCTGGGCAGGGCCGTCTTTTCCGACCCTGCGGCCCTTGAAAAGCTCAACAACATAACCCACCCGAGGATAAGGGAGAGGATAAGGGAAGAAGCGGCCCGTCTTTCAGCGGAAAGCGACGGCTTGATAGTTCTCGATGTCGCGCTCCTCATTGAGATGGGCGTCAGATACGAAGTCGAAAAGATAATCGTCGTCTACAGCGATGCCGCCCAGCAGTTAGAGCGGCTCATGAAGCGGGACAACATGACCCGTGACGAGGCCTTAAAAAGGCTCTCCTGCCAGATGGATATAAAGGAAAAGCTCAAATATGCCGATTATCTGATCGACAACAGCGGACAATTGGACGAAACGATCGAGCAGACAAGGGCGTTATTCGGCGAGCTGGAAGGGCTCAAAAATATAAAAAAAGGCACTTGACAGCCCTTTTCTTCCGTGCTAAGGTGAAAATACTTCCTTTCATGTATTAACCGTTGTTCTTACCCTCAAAAGCTTCTATCCACAAGATTCAAGCCCAGAGGAAAACTAAACCCTTACAGAGTGAAATCACCCTTCAAAATCGTCAGGCCTGGAATAATTCCGCAAACTATTCCGCCTTCCAATTTCAAATCCCACAGGAGTATTGTATGAACCTTAAGGAACTTAAGGAGAAAAAGATTAACGAGCTCACTACGCTCGCGAAGAAATACAACATCGAGTCCGCGTCGAGCATGCGCAAGCAGGACCTCATCTTCGCGCTCTTGCAGTCGCAGAGCGAACAGAACGGGATGATATACGGCCTGGCCCTGACGACATATATGTCTCCCCCTCGCAGATAAGGCGCTTTAACCTGCGCACTGGTGACATCGTCTCCGGCCAGATACGGCCCCCGAAGGAAGGCGAAAGGTACTTCGCACTCCTCAAGGTCGAGAAGATAAATTACGAAGACCCGGAAGTAGCCAGGGACAAGATACTCTTCGACAACCTCACTCCCCTTTACCCGCAGGAAAAGCTCCACCTCGAGCTCAAGAGCGAAAAGGGCGCGCCGAGCGACATATCCATGAGGATAATGGACCTGTTTACGCCTATCGGCAAGGGACAGAGGGGACTCATCGTCTCCCCGCCGAGGGCAGGTAAGACCATACTCCTGCAGAAGGTCGCCAACTCGATAACGACCAACCACCCGGATGTCGTCCTGCTGGTCCTCCTCATAGACGAGCGGCCTGAAGAGGTAACGGACATGCAGCGGTCGGTGAACGGTGAAGTCATAAGCTCGACCTTTGACGAGCCCGCGCAGAGGCATGTGCAGGTAGCCGAGATGGTCATAGAAAAGGCAAAGAGGCTTGTCGAGCACCAGAAGGATGTCGTAATACTGCTCGATTCGATAACAAGGCTCGCCAGGGCCTACAACACCGTCGTACCGCCCTCAGGTAAGGTGCTTTCCGGCGGCGTCGATTCCAATGCGCTCCATAAGCCCAAGAGGTTCTTTGGAGCAGCCAGGAACATCGAGGAAGGCGGCAGCTTGACCATCATCGCCACCGCCCTCATCGAGACCGGAAGCCGTATGGACGAGGTCATATTCGAAGAGTTCAAGGGAACCGGCAACATGGAAATCGTCCTCGACAGGAAGCTGGCTGAAAGAAGAATATTCCCGGCCATAGACCTGAACAAGTCCGGCACGAGGAAGGAAGACCTGCTCCTCTCGAAGGAAGAGCTCAACAGGATATGGATACTGAGGAAGGTGCTCCAGCCCTTGAACCCCATCGAGTCGATGGAGTTCCTGCTCGACAAGATGCAGCATACGCCGAGTAATAAAGGTTTCCTCGAATCAATGAGCAAGTAACTAAAAAATTGCTATTTTTCCCGATATCTGCGTCAGGGCGTAAATAAAAATGCTCACATATTCTCATATATGCTGCGCTTTTTATTTCCACCCTTCCTTGATCTCAGAAAAAATATCTAATTTTTAATGGCAGAGTTGTTTACCGGGCCGGAAGCCGACGCTTCCGGCCCGGACGCCTAAACCCGCCTTCCTTTTTTGCTTGAACTCCAATTACGAAGTTGCTAATATGGACTATTCCCCCGCAGGGAGTAGTGTCTTTATTATCAGGCAATTCGGCGGGCGACTGGAAAAATCAGACTTTTCAGGTTGCTCAAAAAGTTTCAGATGCGCGGAGTCGATGAGCAAGGAGTGAGGCGTACTTTGTTTGTACGCCGCAATGACGCGCTTTGAAGACTCCAGAAGCAGATGGAATTTTTTCAGCAACCTGAACTTATACAGGAGGAGTAACATGAAAGAAGGAATCCACCCGAAATACGAGGAGACGAAGATCCACTGCGCCTGCGGCAACATAGTCGCGACCGGCTCCACGAAGAAAGACATATCGGTCGAAATCTGCTCGAACTGCCACCCGTTCTACACCGGCGAAAGCAGGGTCCTTGACATCGCCGGAAAGATCGAGAAGTTCAACAGGAAGTACGCCCTGCACCAGAAAAAGCAGTAATAAGGCTGGGTGCCGTGAAGGTAGTCCTCCTTAAAAACACTCCTGAACCGGAAAAAACGGTCGCCATGGCCGCGCGGCTCTGCTATTCAGGGTCGTCCATCAGGGAGCTTGAAGACAAGGTAGCGGGCATCTCCTTCGAGAAGTTCCTCGGCAAAATCCTTAAAATGGGCCACCTTTCCGTCCTCGAGCATGCCTCCTTCACCTTCGGTATAGAAGGCATCTCGAGGGCGACATCGCACCAGCTCGTCCGCCACAGGCTCGCCTCATATTCCCAGCAGAGCCAGCGGTATGTAGCCGCCTCAACGCCCGAGTTCGTTGTCCCTCCGTCCATAGCAAAAGATGAAGCCAGGAAAAAGAACTTCGAGGCTACGGTCAGGAAAATATACCGCGAGTACGCCAAACTCCTGGAACAGGGCATCCCCGCTGAGGACGCCAGGTACCTGCTGCCGAACGCGGCCCACACAAAGATAATCGTCACAATGAACGCAAGGGAGCTTATCCACTTCTTCAACCTGCGCTGCTGCGAGAGGGCGCAGTGGGAGATAAGGGATATGGCGACCGATATGCTCAAGCTCGCAAAAGGCGCGGCCCCGTTCATCTTCAAAGACTCCGGCCCCGCGTGCGTTGGCGGAAAGTGCTCAGAGGGCGAGATGACCTGCGGCAAACCAAAAGAGATAAGGGAGAAGTTCAGGAACCTTTAGAACGCGTCTGGTAAATCAAAATATTTTTAAAAGAACGGCTTAATATATTCCCGTCAGCCTGATTAAAAACCGGGATTCTCCGCTTCGCTCAGAATGACAGCACGATAATTTTAACACTGACCACAGCCTAACATTTATGATTGAAAAAAGACTCGAAGACCTCGAAAACAGATATAACGAGCTCTCAGACCTTCTCGGCCTGCCTGATGTGGCCGGGAACGCCGAGCTGTACCAGAAGTACGCCATCGAGCACGCCTCCCTCCATGACCTCGTCGAGGTCTACATGGAACTCAAGCGCATCGACCGCGAGCTGGACGGAAACAGGCAGATACTCGAAGGCAAGGACGAAGAGCTCCGTGAGCTTGCAAAAGAAGATATCCCTGAACTGCAGAAGGCCAAAGAGGAGCTTTCAAGGAAGCTCAAGGTCATGCTGCTGCCCAAAGACCCCAACGACGACCGGTCCATAGTCGTCGAGATAAGGGCGGGCGCTGGCGGGGACGAGTCGGCCATCTTCGCGGCCGAGCTCTTCAGGATGTACGGCAGGTACGCCGAGGTAAAGGGCTGGAAGGTCGATGTACTGAACATCAGCCCCACAGGGTTGAACGGAGTAAAAGAGGTCATCGCCGAAATAGTCGGCAAGGGCGCCTACTCCAGGTTCAAGTTTGAAAGCGGCGTGCACCGCGTACAGCGCGTCCCTGAGACTGAAGCCTCGGGCAGGAGGCACACCTCGACGGTAACGGTGGCCGTAATGCCGGAAGCCGATGATGTCGAGGTCGACATCCGCATGGACGACATAAAGGTCGACACCTACCGCTCGGGCGGCCACGGCGGCCAGAATGTGAACAAGGTCGAGACCGCCGTGAGGATGACCCATCTCCCGACAGGCACTGTCGTGACCTGCCAGGAAGAGAAGAGCCAGCACAAGAACAGGGAAAAGGCCTTCAGGGTCCTGAAGGCCCGCATACTCGACGCCAAGGTGCAGGAGCAGCAGAAGAAAATTGCCGCCGACAGGA
>Ga0209211_10011663_pt1 | contig 11199 bp, 11 predicted proteins | sample RifGroA2_FD_183992 | JGI IMG/M metagenome (GOLD analysis project Ga0209211, IMG submission 183992) | Groundwater microbial communities from Rifle, Colorado, USA - Groundwater A2 (SPAdes) (version 2) | ecosystem: Environmental > Aquatic > Deep subsurface > Groundwater | place: Rifle, Colorado...
TCTTATCTATCCCTGGTGCCAAAGAGAGTATTTTGCGAGGATTAAAGCAAGCAAAAAATAATAAAGGCATCTTATTGTCTGAACTAACATAATATATGAGGATTATCATAACTCCTGAGGCTGATAAGCAGTATGACCATCTTCCACAAATAGAACAGAAAAAAATTAAGAAGAAATTGGGAGTACTTGAAGGAAACTCACAAGCAGGTAAAAAACTTTCAGGAAATTTATCGGAATTAAGGTCTTTACGCGTATGGCCGTATCGGATAATTTATTATATGAACAAATCACAGGATACTATCTATATTGTCTCCATCGCGCATAGACAAGGGGTTTATAAATAAAATGAGGGTAAATGAGGGAGAGGCCGCATCCGATAATAATTACATGTTTCGGTGCCCTACGTCAAGCTCAGGGTAAACGGCACAAAGGGCCGTAACCATCCCGCTAAGCGGGACGGACGAGCCCTTAGTACATTGCTCAATAAAAAAGCTTCAGAATAGTATATACTGATGTAATTGTGGCTTATACGCCATTGCATTATTTAATAGTTATTAGTACCGTATAAATATATGGAAGACTCAAAAACATGTCCCAAATGCGGATCGGCTCTTTCGGAGGTTATCACCACCAAATCCTGCAACGATGCTCGACAAGCGTATGGAGCAAAGAGACAGGAAAGACTGAAGGGTGTGATTTTGTAAAGTGGTTGCCCTTTGAACCCGAGACACTTGATGAAAAGTGTCCCAAATGCGGAGCTCCTTTGATCATGACTATGACCCGATTTAATAAGAAGATGAAGAAATGTTCGACCAATAGTTGGGATCCTAAGACAAAGACCGCCTCAGGATGTGACTATTTTGCGTGGATACAGCCCGTGGTTGAACAACTCGACGAAGATTGTCCCAAATGTGGAAGCAAGTTGGTAAAGATGGAAACGGCTAGCGGTAAAAAGATGAAAAAATGCTCAACTTCAGGTTGGGATAAAGTCAATCGTGTTGCAACCGGCTGTGAGTATATCGAGTGGCTCAAATGAAATTTTTGAAGCGTAATTTTCCCTGGAAAAATACGACTGATCCCTATCATATCCTTGTGTCTGAGGTTATGCTTCAACAGACACAGGTCTCGCGTGTACTTATCAAGTATCCGATTTTCATTTCCCAATTTCCAAACTTCAAAGAACTTGCAGAGGCATCTATAAAAGATATTCTTGTGGCCTGGCAGGGAATGGGGTATAACCGTCGCGCGTTATATTTAAAAAAGATAGCAGAGATCATTGTCACTCAATATAAAAGCAAACTTCCTGATGACCCGGTCATTCTCGATTCATTTCCGGGAATCGGAAAGGCGACGGCGGCATCAATCGTGGCTTTTGCTTTCAATAAACCCGTTGTTTTTATTGAAACAAATATCAGAAGAGTATTTTTGCATCTTTTTTTTGAAGATAGAGATTCGAAGGTAGACGATAGAGAAATACTTCCTCTCATTGGAAAAACATTGGATAAAAAAAATCCACGAGAATGGTATTGGGCCCTCATGGATTACGGGGCACATTTGGGAAAAACGGTTGACAATCCAAACAAGAAGAGTAAGTATTATCGCATTCAATCTAAGTTTGAGGGATCTGATAGACAGGTGAGGGGAGAAATATTGCGAATATTGTTGAAGAAGTCCCAAAGTAAAAAAGAATTAATTCAAACACTAAAAAAAGAAAAAATAAGGGTAGAAAAAATAATAAATGAATTAATAAAAGATCAATTTATTTTTTATAAAAAAGGAAGGTATAATATCATGGGTTCATGTCTGTCATTGCGAGCCAAACATATTATAGCGAAGCAATCTATTGAAACGATAAGATTGCCGCGCTCCATTTTAAGTACTTCGATTCGCTCGCAATGACATGAAATTTATTTATGATTACACAAAAAAGACGCGTACAAATAGTTTTGAACGAACTCAAAAAACTCTTTCCCCATGCGAAGATGGTTTTAAATTATAATGATAATTGGGAGCTTCTCGTTTCCGTCATCCTATCAGCCCAATGTACGGATAAAATGGTGAATGAAGTGACGGAAAAATTATTCAAGAAATATAAAAAACTTGATGATTATGTAAATGCGTCGCAAAGTGAGTTTGAGAAAGATATCCACTCTACCGGTTTTTATCATAACAAGGCGAAAAATATTTTAGCAACTGCCAAAATCATTAAAGAACAATTTCATGGAAGTATTCCTCATACGATGGAAGAGCTTTTGATTCTTAAAGGAGTAGCGAGAAAAACTGCGAATGTAGTTCTAGGCAATGCTTACGGCATCGTTGAAGGAATCGCAGTGGATACTCACGTGATACGACTTACAAAATTGTGGGGACTCACCAAACACACCGATCCTGTCAAGATTGAGCGGGATTTAATGAGATTATTACCGAAAAAAGAATGGTTTACGTTTACCTATCGTACCATTGAATATGGAAGAAAGTATTGTATTGCGAAAAAACATAAACATGAGGAGTGTCCGATGACTAAACTATTGAAGTGAAGGGTGGGTATCCCTATCAAATAGACGTGAGCCAAAGTCGATCTTTTTTGCATCGATAAAAGGATATATTTTTTTCATTCGTTCCTCCAATTTATCATTTTGAAAAAGAGTTTGTTGGGTTACTGTATTTTGTTCAAGATCGGTCACGGTACACCCGGTAGTACGATAAAGAATCCCTTCCTGATGTATACGGGTGAACCCTTCTTCAAGTTGTTTTCTGATAAGGAGAGGATAAGACGTCATTGAAGGCAGTTTTATTTCTATTGTGTGATACTTAAAATCTTGGGTTTTCAAAAACATGTGTATTTTTCCCACCCGATAGTGGAAACTGCGTGCTTTAGTAAAGGCATCTTCGATATGTTTGAGTAAACGCGACCAAAGAACATCTTTATTATTTGTGGGAGGATGAAATGTCTCTGTTTTCGAAATAGATTGGTAGGTGGTTTTTTTCTCCAGACTCAGTTCAAATATTTTCTTCCCCCGCAATTCCTGCCAAATTTCAAAAAAGGGTTTACTCAGATTTTTATGGATGAAATCTTCAGATAACATGACAAACTGATAGGCGGTATGTATGTTTAATTTCTTTAAATACGAGGACGTTTGTTCACCGATGCCCCAAATATCTTTTACGGGAACTTGTTTCAGGAATGTTTCAATGCTTCGCCCATCAATGACCGTAAGACCTGAGGGTTTACGGAAGTTTGAAGCAATCTTGGCGAGTGATTTTGTCAAAGATATGCCAATCGATACGGTAATGCCAAGATTGGATTCAATCGTATCTTTGATTTTCTTCCCCATTTCCTCATAGGTCATATTGAGCGGTCTCCGAAGTCCTTTTAAACCCATGAATCCTTCATCTATCGAATATTCTTCGACCTCAAAACTGAATTGTCTGAGGATTTCAAACATACGGCAAGAAAAAAGAGTATAAAGTTCATAATCGGAGTCAACGAACACGCACTCCGGGCATAATTTTCGTATTTCAAAAAATCGCATGCCACGATGTATGCCATATTTTTTTGCTTCATAGGATATGGCGGTTGCGATACCCCTTTCATGTCCGGTAACCACGGGCTTACCTTTTAATTGTGGGTTTACTGCCTGAGTAACCGATGCAAAAAATGCATCCCCGTCGATGTGGAGGATGGTTTCGGGCCAAGATCGTATTTGAAACATATCGTCAATTAAACTTTCTTACGACCGCCTTCACAATTCCAAATATTTGCAACTCTTCTTTCGGATAGAAGGATGGATATTTTGGATTTGCGGCTGAGAGATAGTTGAGTCGTTGAATACGGTCTTTTCTCAGTATCTTCAAAGTCCACTCCTTATCAATCTGGGCCAAGACGACCGAACCGATACTCGCTTCTTTCTTACGCTGGATGATGACGATGTCTCCCTCAAAGATACCGATTCCCTCCAGGGAGTCTCCACTTACTTTAAGTAGAAAAGATGATTGAGGATCTTCGATAAGATAATCATCAAGTGATACATAATCACGATTTTCCTCGGCAAGGATGGGAAAGCCCGCGCGGATATTTCCAAGGAGGGGAATGGCGAAAAATTTAGTAGTGGGAGCCAATTTATGACCTTCTTTTTTAAAAAATCCCTCCTCAATCCATTTATTTATGATTTTAAATATGGCATTTTTTGAAGAAATATTAAAAAGGTGTAACATTTCCGAGTAAGAGGGGAGACGGTGATGTTTGCGGAAAAATTTTTTAATCGTTCCCAGTCTGTCGATATTACCCATATTTTTAAAATTGAATTAGTAAACGTTTGTTTACCAGTATAGTAAACATTTGTTTACTTTGTCAAGCGAATTTATTTTTGTTATACTTCTTTCATGGGTATCTTTGGAAGTGAAATGAATATTTTAGCGCATCCTGAAAAAACTCTAAGACCTGGAGAAATTTTTGCCCCTATTCTTCGACTTGGAAATCCAGATTCACCACATATAGATAAAAGACTATTATCTGTTTTGCCATTAGAAGCTCATCTTGACCCAAAATTGTTAGCCGATATAAGAGATGAGAGAAAGAAAGAGTTTGAGCTTATTCCGGGAACCCGTTTTGCAATCAAAAAACAGCTCCTCAGTGATCTTCTTCCAAATTCAGGCAAAAAACAAAGTGCCCTGGCTCAAGGATCTTATGGCGCAATTCTCCCAGGAAGAGATACCCGATTTAACAAAGATGTTGTTTTTAAGGTTTTTATTCCCTTTAAAAATACTATTGGTAAGGTTCGTGCAAGAATCAATTTACAAAGAAGTGACGAGGCTTCACAGATAAAAGGTTTAGATCGGTTTTATAAAGAAGCGAGACTTATGGCTAATCTAACCCATCCTCATATAGCAAAAATACATGATCTGACAGGATTTATCATTGGCAACTATTTTTTCCCGGCCATTGTAATGGATCGATATGACAAATCATTATTAGCTAATAAAGGAAAAAGAGTAGAAGATATGAAATTTGTTCACCTTTCTCAATCTCAACTTACTGTCCTTGCGAGGCAGATAGGAAGTGCTTTAGATCATATTCACAAACACTCCATCATTCACTGTGATATTAAACCTGAAAATATCTTTATGAAAGGGGAGGAGCAATTTTTTTTAGGTGATTTTGGGATCGCAGTGGGAGATTATCGACCCCAAGGTGGTACGTTCGAACAGACAGGAGGAGGACTCATTACCGAAGCACCCGAACAGATGTTTTATAAGATGAGGTCAATGATAGGTCCGGCTACAGACCAACATCAGCTTGCCGTGACGCTTTATTTGTTAATGGGGGGAAGTCCGCTAGCATATCTATATCCAGGAAGAAAACAAGCTTCTGAGGATCATATAAGACCAGAACAGGTACTTAATCCTCAGAACATACCACCTCGTGTATATTCTATTCTCAATAAAGGAATGAGTTGGGAACCTACGAACAGATATCCTTCCTGTGGTGAGTTTGCAGAAGCATTTATTGAGACATTGGGGAAAGATTAAGTATTAGATTGCTTCGTCGCTACGCTCCTCGCAATGACACAGGACTAGATTTCCGGACGTGGGAAAGGTTTATTCTAAACATGAAAGAAGAAAAGAATATTATTCCTCCAATACATAAAAAAGCTAAATTGAGGGATTTGTCAGCAAGGTAACCAATCACAAGTCCCATAGCCGCAATATAAATATTGTTCAACATACTTATGAGCGATATCATCGTGGCACGGTTTTCATCGCTGATGTGTTTATTTTGATAGTCTGTAAACAGGGGATCTTGCAATCCCAAGGGGAGGTAGATAAGACAGACGAATATGAATGAGAGAATAGGATGATAGACGATAGACATAAGAAAATATAATAATGCGGGAAAAAGCGTGGCAAATAGAATTCCCCTTTCAACACCAAACACTCTTTCAAATTTATAGGCAAATTTATTCCCTAACAGAGAAAAAATTGCCCCCGCTGATAAAGTGAGTCCAAACATCCAGAGAGCAACCCCCGATTTTACAAAGTAAGGCTGATAGAGGATAAAAAGAAAGGAAATAAGAGGATTCGTAAAGAGAGACAAGAGGACAATGCGACGGAGAGAATCATTTAATTTTAATAGATTAAATCCATCAAAGAAAAGTTGAAAAGGTTTTTTTTGTATTTTTTTGCGATTTATATTTCCGGGTTCTTTTAAGGTGAAGGTAAGGATTAAAGAAACAAAGACCGCAATTATCGTTATAACAATGAGAAACATAAAACGATTCACGGTAAAAGGGGCAATAAGAAGCCCGCCTAATAAAGGGGCGATGATGCGGGCGAGTGATTCAATTGCCATGCGGGAGCCGGTTGCCTTTCCCATATCACCTTCTTTTCTTTCTTCTTTCAATGTTTCAAACGTAAGCGCCGATACGGTTCCTATGGTAAAGGAAAATCCAATGCCGGCAATAATGGCGATTAAAACAAATTCAGGATATGAGCGGGCAAAAAAGAACAAAACTTCACCCAACAACTGCAGGCCAATCGAAAGAATGATCGAAATTTTTCTGCCAATTTTATCCGCAAAGATACCGGTTGGGATATTCGTTAAAAATGTTATGCCAATGATGATGCTTTGTAAAGAGCTTATCTGCAATAAGCTTAACCCACGGTGCTGATAATAGAGGGTGACAAAAGGAAGATATAAATAAAACGCGGAAAAAAAATAAATAAGTGAAAGTTTTGTAATATTATCCCATTTGAAAGAAGAGAAGATCTTTTTAAGCATGTAATCTTATTATATCAGTAGATGAAGTAGAGACGGGGCATGCCCCGTCTCTACATTAGTCAATAAGACGGGTAAATCGTTTCTTTATTTCTTTTCGGTCAGGGCCTTTAGGACATTCACAGGAACATCCTCGTAGTGGGATGGTTCCATATAGGAAACGCCCCGACCTTCCGTCAAAGAGCGCAGTGCGGTAACATAACCGGAAAGTTCAGCCAAGGGGACATATGCCTTTATGATCGTTGCGCGTCCTCTTTTATCGGTTCCCAAAATCTTTCCCCGTTTGCTTGAAATATCGCCGATGACGACACCCATGAAATTATCAGGGACCGTAATTTCTACCTTCATGATAGGTTCAAGAAGAGTGGGTCCGGCTTTCTTGGCACCATCTTGTAAAGCCATGGCGGCCGCGATTTTAAATGCAATATCCGAGGAGTCGACATCATGATAACTTCCATCGATCAATGTAGCCTGAAAGTCAACCATGGGAAAACCCAATATAATACCTTTTTCTTTTGCCTCAAGCAGTCCTTTTTCGACCGATCCAATAAACTCTTTGGGAATCGCGCCACCTTTTACTTTATCTACAAACTTGAATCCCGATCCGCGGGGCAAGGGTTCCAAATTCATCACACAGTGTCCGTACTGTCCATGACCGCCGGTCTGTTTAATATATTTTCCCTCAGCTTCGACTTTCTTTGTAATGGTTTCTTTATAGGCAACCTGTGGTTTTCCCACATTCACATTCATTCCCATTTCCCGTTTCATACGGTCAACCAAAATTTCCAGATGAAGCTCTCCCATACCGGACATAACCGTCTGGTTTGTCTCATGGTCGACTTTTACCCGAAAGGTAGGATCTTCCTCGGCTAATCGTTGTAATGAATAAGATAATTTTTCCTGATCCGCTTTTGTTTTTGGTTCAATGGCAAGTGAAATAACGGGCTCAGGGAAGACAATCTGTTCAAGAAGGATGGGGTGATCTTGCTCGGACATCGTATCTCCCGTTCGCAAATCTTTTGGCCCCACTAAGGCAACGATCTCACCCGCGTAGGCTTTATCAACTTCCTCACGTTGATTAGCATGCATAAGAAGCACTCGGCTGACGCGCTCTTGTTTGCTTCGATTGATATTGTAGATATATGAACCTGATTCAAGGGTACCTGAGTAAATGCGTGTATAAGTTAGTTTTCCCACATGAGGATCGAGTTGGATTTTAAAGGCAAGTGCGGAAAATCTTTCATCCTGACGAAGTAAACGAACTTCGGGTTCGCCGGTTGACGGATGCACTCCTTTTATTTCCTTCAAGTCAACCGGGGAGGGGAGATAGTCAACTACTGCATCAAGCACCGGTTGTACGCCTTTATTCCGCAAAGAACTCCCACAGTAGGTTGGCACAATTCGATAAGTAATAGATGCTTTTCGAAGGGTGCTTTTCAAAACTTCGTTGGATATTTCCTCACCATTTAAATATTTGGCTAAAATAGCATCATCTGTTTCAGATATCTGCTCAATCATCTTAGCCCTCATCTCGGTTGCTTTTTTCAAAAGATTGGCTGGAATTTCTCCGATGGTATACTCAACTCCTTGTACATCTTTATCCCAAACCAAGGCCTTCATAGTTATAAGATCTATGACTCCAGTAAATTCATGCTCTTTTCCAATAGGATAGGTCATGATGATGGGATTTGCGCCTAGTCGGTCGCGAATTTCCTCAACCGTTGCCTCAAAGTCGGCACCCAACTTATCCATCTTATTAATAAAACAAATACGGGGGATTTTATACTTATCAGCTTGTCTCCATACGGTTTCTGATTGGCTTTGTACGCCTTCTTCTGCATCAAATACCACTACTCCTCCATCAAGTACGCGAAGTGACCGTTCAACCTCGGCGGTAAAGTCAACGTGTCCGGGAGTATCAATGATATTGATGCGGATATCTTTCCAAAATGTAGTAGTGGCGGCAGACACGATAGTAATACCGCGCTCTTTTTCCTGAGGCATCCAATCCATCTGGGTGTTTCCCTCATCTATATCACCAATTTTATAAGAGCGCCCTGTATAAAAAAGAAACCGTTCGGTAGTAGTTGTTTTACCCGAGTCAATATGGGCAATAATACCGATGTTTCTAATCTTATCCAAGGGGACATTCCTATTTTTAGTGATGATGCTTTGTTGGGCCATAAATACTATAAATTATAACTTGATGATGGAAGATAGAGGGTAGAAGATAGAACTTTGAAGATAGACGATAGAAGATTGAAAAATATTATTCTATTTTCGACCTTCTATTTTCAAAATTCTATCCTCCATTTTCTATCGTCAACCATCAAATACATTACCACTTCAAGTGAGCGAAAGCTTTATTGGCTTCGGCCAATTTCTCCGTTTGTACTCTTTTTGCAATGGATGGTCCTAAATTTTGGCTCGCATTCTTTATTTCACTATAAAGTTTTTCTTCAAAGGTATGAAACTCTTTATTTGATTTGGTTCGTGCGTTTTCTACAATCCAGTTCAGACCGAGGAATAATTTGCGTTCGCGTCTTACTTCGATAGGAACAAGATAGGAAGCTCCGCCTAATCGTTTAGGTTTTACCTCGTGACTGGGTGTGACATTTGAAATGGCTTGATTGAGAATTTTTAAGGGGTCTAAACCCTCTTTTTTAAAGCGCTCAAGCATACCGTATACAATCTTTTCAGAAATTGATTTTTTTCCGTCGCGACTCACATAATTAATAAGTTTGGCAACCTCAAAACTTCCATACACCGGATCGGGCGGAACTGTCAGTTTTTTATATTGATGGCGTGGCATAGAATTAAACTTTCTTTTTTTCAAACTTAGTACCATATTTGGAACGAGACGTGGTGCGACCTTGGACTCCTGAGGTATCAAATTTTCCCCGCACGATATGATATTTAACACCTGGCAAATCCTTTACACGTCCACCTCTCACAAGCACAATTGAATGTTCGGCTAGATTATGTCCGACTCCTTGGATGTAGGCGGTGACTTCCATTTTATTTGAAAGCCGTACCCTTGCTACTTTTCGGAGAGCTGAGTTTGGTTTTTTTGGTGTCATGGTGCGTACAACCGTACACACTCCTCTTTTCAAAGGGTTCTGTGTTTTGATATACCTGCGCTTCAGAGAGTTAAAACTCACCTTCATAGCGGCGGCTCTTGATTTTTTAACTCGTTTGTGCCTCTTCCTTTTCAGGAGTTGGTTGATTGTTGGCATACTTACTTAAAAATTTACTGTAATACTTATCAATTAAGTCCTTGGTTACGGGGATTAATCTGCCTATTATAACATTTTCTTTGAGCCCCAGCAAGTGATCTACCTGGTTTTTTATGGCGGCTGAACTAAGAACTGACGTGGTCTGTTCAAATGAGGCACTTGATAACCAAGAATCGGTATAGATTGCGGCTTTTGTTATCCCCAGAATGGAGATCTTACCCGTTGATGGTTTTCCTCCCTGAGTTATAATTTTTTTATTTTCTTCCTCGAAACGAATCTTTGAAACAACCTCATCTTTGATGAACGACGTATCACCTTCATCTTCGATGGTAACTTTATCACTCATCTTGCGGATGATGACTTCAAAATGTTTATCGTGGATTGGGATACCTTGGGATTCGTATACTTGCTGTACTTCATTCAAGAGATACAACTGAGCGGCTCGCAAACCTTTGATGATAAGAATATCATGGACATCCAAATATCCTTCGGATAACGCGGCTCCCTTGGTGACGAGGTCTCCATCTTTTACTTTAAGAGTCTGGTTCATCGGGACCATAAACTCCTGCTCCTTTTCCTCACCTGTATCGGTTGAAATTATTTTAATGATGTATACTTCTCTTTTGAGATCTTCTTGTAAAGAAATTTTTCCATTCATCTCACTGATAGGGGAGACGACTTTCGGCGTTCTGGTTTCAAACAACTCTTCAACTCGGGGAAGACCCTGAGTCACATCGGAGATGACAATACCTCCAAAATGTCTGACTCTCATGGTAAGTTGCGTTCCCGGCTCTCCAATTGATTGGGCCGCGGTAACTCCCACCGGTACACCAACATCTACAACCTTACTTGTTGACAGATCGAGACCATAACATTTTTGACATACGCCAAACTTGGATTGACAATAGAGAGCTGATCGGACCGTAACTTTGGTAATATTATTTTTTTCGATTAACTCGGATGAAGGTTCATCAATGAGATTATTTGCCACAACCAATACTTTTTTATCACTGGTTATAATGTCATGTAAAGCATATCTTCCCCGGATGCGAAGTTTAAATTTATCTCCGCGGTCATCTTTAGTGGAAACCACTAATCCTTCAGTGACGTTACAATCTTCCTCACGGATAATCATATCGTGTGCCACATCGACTAATCGGCGAGTAAGGTATCCGGCGTCCGCTGTTT
>Ga0209211_10011664_pt1 | contig 11199 bp, 15 predicted proteins | sample RifGroA2_FD_183992 | JGI IMG/M metagenome (GOLD analysis project Ga0209211, IMG submission 183992) | Groundwater microbial communities from Rifle, Colorado, USA - Groundwater A2 (SPAdes) (version 2) | ecosystem: Environmental > Aquatic > Deep subsurface > Groundwater | place: Rifle, Colorado...
GATTTGTGGCGGCATACGATTGAGCGTGAGTTAATAACGCTCAAGCGTAGCCGAAAATTACCCACTGTCCAGTTTTAAAACATAAATCTCATAGAAAGTGTCTAGTTTTAAATCGTAGGTGACAGCCCCCTTGTCCGGACTTGACAAATGGGGTATACTGCCGACCGTCTTTGTGTAGTTACAAGTCCGTCAAGTTCATAAAGGTGAAAAAGTGTTCCACGACTTGATAGACTTTAATGATTTTAGTTTGCCCCATGTCCTCTGGCTCAATTATCGTAAAAGGCGCACGCGTCCATAATTTGAAAAATATTTCCGTTGAGATCCCGCGGAATAAGCTGGTGGTGCTCACGGGCCTATCGGGTTCGGGCAAATCCTCGCTTGCGTTTGATACGATTTATGCCGAAGGCCAGCGGCGGTATGTGGAATCGCTTTCGGCCTATGCCCGGCAGTTTTTGGGGCTTATGGATAAGCCTGACGTGGATGAGATACGGGGGCTTTCACCCGCCATCTCCATTGATCAGAAATCAGTCTCGCACAACCCCCGCTCCACCGTGGGTACGGTCACGGAAATCCACGATTACCTGCGCCTGCTCTACGCCCGCGCCGGCCATCCGCATTGTCCGCAGTGCGGACGAGAAGTCGCGCGACAGACGGTGGATCAGATCATTGCCCGTCTTTTGGAATGCGAGAACGGGACGCATCTCGTCCTCGTCGCGCCGGTGATCAGGGACAAAAAGGGTGAGCATAAAAATCTTTTGCAGGAAGTGGCAAAGGCCGGATTTACCCGTATACGGTTCGACGGGCGCATGATGGGACTGGAGGAGGCGCTTGATATGAGCGTAGATAAACAAAAGAAACACATGGTAGAGGTGGTAGTGGACGAAGTGGAGGTGACGGAGGAGTTGAGGAAAGATCAAGGAGTAAAGATCAAAGAACAAGAAACAAGAAATCACCGCCAAGGCGGGATCCCGCCGCAGCGGGACAAGATACAAACGTCATCGGTCAGCGTGAGTCAGCGCGAAAGTCCGCGTCAGTCCGAGGCGGGAGGCGAACGCTCCCGCTTGGCGCAGTCGGTGGAAACGGCGCTGGACCTGGGGGACGGGATTGTGGTGGTGGAATCGCTCATGCGCGGCGCGCAGGAATCGGAGCGGAGCGTTTTCTCCGAACATTTTGCCTGCCCGTTGTGCAACATCAGCCTGCCCGAACTGGAGCCGCGCCTCTTCTCGTTCAATTCCCCGCACGGCGCCTGTTCCACGTGCACCGGCCTCGGCACCAAGCTGGAAGTGGATCCCGATCTGGTCATCCCCAACAAACGTTTGAGTATTTCCGAAGGCGCCATCCGCCCCTGGTCGCGGACCGGCACCAATATGCCGTGGTATATGCGAATCGTGGAAAATGTCGCCCTCGCGCACGGATTTTCCGCACATACGCCGGTGAAAAACCTCGCCAAGAAACAGATCGACCTCATTCTCCACGGCAGCGGCGACAAGAAGTACAAAGTGGATTATGAGAGCAGTTCGTTTTCCGGCGACTATCATACCGATTATGAAGGCGTGATCCCCAATCTCGAGCGCCGGTACCGCGAGACGGACTCGGACTACATTCGTTCCGAGATCGAACGCTACATGCGGACGCTCCCGTGCCCGACTTGCCAGGGCAAGAGGCTCAAGCCCGAAGCGCTTGCGGTCACGGTCGCGGGCTTGAGCCTGCACGACGTGAGCATCATGACGATTGACCAGGCGGAAGCATTCTTCGCGGGCCTGGTGCGGACGAACGGCCGTGCGCCGCAGCTCACGGCGCGGGAGCAGGCGATTGCGAAACAGATCGTGAAAGAAATTATTGAACGCCTGCGATTTTTGAAAAATGTGGGGCTTACGTACCTTACGCTCGACCGCACCGCCTCCACGCTCTCCGGCGGAGAGGCGCAGCGCATCCGCCTGGCCACGCAAATAGGCACGCAGCTCATCGGCGTCATCTACATTCTGGACGAGCCTTCCATCGGCCTTCATCAGCGCGACAATGCGAAATTGATTGCGACGCTGAAGGCGCTCCGCGATCTCGGCAACACCGTGCTCGTGGTGGAGCACGACGAAGAGACGATCCGCACCGCCGATCATGTGATTGACATCGGGCCAGGGGCAGGCGCGCACGGAGGGGAAGTGGTGGCGGAGGGAAGCCCCGCGCAGGTGGCGCGCGCGGCCGGCTCGATCACGGGCGCCTATCTTTCGGGAAAGAAGACGATAGACGCACCTACGCGGTATCGTAAGGGCAGCGGCAAATTCCTGGTCGTCAAAGGCGCGCGCGCGTTCAATCTCAAAAACATTGACGTCACCATTCCTTTGGGCAAATTCGTCTGCATTACCGGCGTTTCCGGGTCAGGCAAATCCACGCTCATGACCGAAATTCTCGCGAAGGCGCTCTTGGGCACGCTGTACCGGGCAAAAGAGCCGCCGGCTGCGCACGATGAAGTGCGGGGCATAGAATTCCTCGACAAGGCCATTGTCATCGATCAGTCGCCCATCGGCCGCACCCCGCGTTCAAATCCCGCGACGTATACCGGCGTGTTTACGCCCATCCGCGAGCTCTTCTCGCAGCTGCCAGAGGCGCGCATGCGGGGGTATAAGCCCGGGCGGTTCAGCTTCAACGTGAAGGGCGGGCGGTGCGAGGCGTGCCAGGGCGACGGCCTCGTGCGCATTGAAATGCATTTTCTCCCCGACGTGTATGTCGAATGCGAAGAGTGCGGCGGCCGGCGGTATAACCGCGAAGCACTCGAAATCCACTACAAAGGGAAGAGCATTTCCGACGTACTGAAGATGACCGTGGAAGAGGCGCACGGATTTTTCCAGGATCTGCCCGCCATCCGCGAAAAATTCAAAACGCTGGTAGAGGTAGGCCTGGGGTATATCGCCCTCGGCCAGTCGGCGACCACCCTGTCCGGCGGCGAAGCCCAGCGCATCAAGCTCGCCTCCGAGCTTTCCCGCAGAGCTACCGGCAGGACGCTCTACATTCTTGACGAGCCCACGACTGGACTGCACTTCGACGACGTCAAACGGCTCCTCTCCGTGCTGCAGCAGTTGGCGGATAAGGGGAATACGGTTTTGATTATTGAGCACAATTTGGACGTCATCAAATCAGCCGACTGGATTGTCGACCTAGGCCCTGAAGGCGGGGACGCGGGCGGGCGCATAATCGCGGAAGGTACGCCCAAAGACCTCGCCAAAGTAAAGGGGAGTTATACGGGGCAGTATCTAAAGAGAGTGTTCAGTGGGCCTATCCGCCAGTGAGACGGGTTCGCTTCCCATCTGGATCAGGATCAACTAACGTATTCGAGATTTGACGCAGGGAGGTGAAGAGCGGTATAGTGACCGCGTATGAATCGCTATCAATTCACTGCCGTGCTTACCCATGAGGATCCTTATTACGTCGCGCGTTGTGTGGAGCTTGGTGTCGTATCGCAAGGCGAGACGGTGGAATCGGCGCTCGCAAATCTGCGCGAGGCGGTCGAGCTCTACACAGAGGACATGCCTCGGGACGAGCTTGCCCAGTACTCCCATCGAAAGTCCCTGATCGCTCCGCTCGAACTTGAGTATGCCTAGGCTCCCGCTTCTTTCGGGCGATGAGATCAAACGCGTGCTTGAACGCGCCTTTGGTTTCCGACTCGTGTCGCAGAAAGGATCGCACGCGAAACTGCAGAGAACGACGGGAGGCAGGACGATCACCACAATCGTTCCCCGCCATAGGCAGGTCGCGCGGGGAACGCTGAAAGGTGCGCTCGACCTCGCGGAGGTATCGGAAGAAGATTTCCTGCGACAATTCTAGATTAGCGCAATGCATCAATGAGTTTATGAGAGAGAGCAAACAACTCTCTGAATAATTGGATTTTTCGATAGTAATCCGTAGTGGGAGAGTAATGCCCGGTTCAAAGAGGTTGAAGCCATTCTTGTTTGGATGATTCAACATAAAGGAGCAGAACCTCCTCAAGGATAGGGAAGCGCCTCAAAGCGAGTATGTATTGTTTGGAGATTTTCAAAATGGCATGAATCCACGGGCTTGCCCGTGGAGGAATGAGCCCCCGCGAAGCGGGCAAGCGAAGCTTGTAAAGTTTGCAAGTGCCACGGCTTTAGCCGTGGGTATCTACAACGGCATGATTAAAGCAATGGATAGGGCAAAAGGTTACGCAAGAGCATAGTTGGACGATTAACGATGCAAAGATAGTAGATGCGATTTTGCAACATGTCCCCAAAGATTTTAAAGACGTTTTTTTCAGGATATTGTAGGAAAGGGAGCTGTACTATCAGAGACAAGCTTTGACAAAACTAAGGGATCAAAAAGTGATGAGTGTCTCGGAGCAAAAGAAAACACTTGATCATGGAGTAGAAGAAGTGAATAAGGCTGCTAAGCGGAGTCAAGATGATTTAAGAAATATGCTTACTCCATCTGGGGGGAAGAATGAGTGACTCTATGATGGGTAATGGGTAATAACATGGCCAAAAAAGTATTCGTCATTATATTTTTCGCCATCATTGGTCTGCTTGCTGACCAGGTGAAGGTGACGGCATTGGTGGGCGCGAAGGGGCAGGCATTTACGCTCCTGCAATTATTCGCGCCGGCAGTGGGGGCATTTTTGGGGAGCATCACGGGCGTGGTCACCATTCTGCTCACAGAAGTCGCAAGTTTCATTATTCAGGGGAAGGAATTAACCTTGATGAATGTGGTTCGGCTGTTGCCGCTCCTGTTTGCAACCATGTATTTCGCGTCCATTATGCGGCCGCGCGCGAAGTTCTCCCGCATAATCGAGATCGCCGTCCCTTCCCTGGCCATGCTCGTCTTCTGGGCGCATCCGGAAGGCAAACAAGCGTGGTATTACGCGCTCTATTGGACGATTCCGATGATGGTGTCGTTGACGCCTCTGCGCAAGACCTTGGTCGCGCGCTCGCTTGGCTCCACCTTTACCGCGCATGCGGTGGGCGGCGCGTACTGGATCTGGGCGACCAATATGGCAGCTCCGCTCTGGATCGCGCTTATTCCGATTGTCGCCATGGAGAGGGCGGTGTTCGGGCTCGGAATCGCCCTCACGTTTCTTGTCGTCAACTACCTTCTCTCGCTCTCTCCTGCTCTTCGCGCGCTTCCCCTTGCCATCAGCCGCACGCATCTCTGGCCGGGCAGAACATAGAGGCGACTTTACGCGAGTGGCAACGCGAATTTACGCGAAGGCATAAGAAGAAATCCCGCTCCGGCGGGGTTTTTTGTCTACCAGGAGTTGACAGAACTATATGAGTTGATATACTTGTTATAGTTACTATAATAATTACTCTGACCCTATGATAAAGACTATCCCAATAAAAAAAGTAAGAACAAACCTTGGTGAGCTGGTAAATCAAATAACCTATAACGGCTCAACGTTTGTCGTCATTCGGAAGGGGAAACCGGTCATGAGGCTCTCCCCTCCCGATGAGGCGAGTGATATAAAAGAGAGGATGGAACGGCTGATGAAGCTGGCCGGCTCGCTGCCGCGCGAGGATGGCGTGCGTATGAAAGAAGTCATTTATCGCGAGAGAAGGAATCCAGCTCATGGCATCACTAAGTTATGAAGTACCTGATTGACACGGATACCTTGATTGACTTTGCGCATGGAGAGAGCGACGCCGTTCGCGTCATCGGGGCGATAGTCCCCGAAGGAGTCGCGTTGAGCGCCGTGTCGCTCGCTGAATATCTACGCGGGGTGTACGTCAGCCGGCAGGGTGAACGGGAAAGAGAATTGCTTCGTCAATTTTTACACTTGACGAATGCTCCAATCTTTTCCGTAGACGAGCAGGTTGCGGACAAGTATGGAGAAGTGCAAGCGGGCCTCACGAGGCGAGGATTGAAAGGCAATAACTTTGACGTCCTCATCGCGGCGACCGCAATGGTGCATAGGCTTATCCTCGTCACGGGGAATGCGAAGGATTTCAAGAAGATTGAAGGACTGAAGGTTTTTGAGTGATCAGCCGCACGCATCTCTGGGTAGGGAAGGCATAGAGGGTCATTGCGAGGTTATTCTTAACAAGCCCTTAGGGGGATTTCTCCAAGAATGCGTCAATGTAGCGCATATATTGGCGGTATTGTCCGATGCCGTTCCGTATGTCGTCGATCATCCTTTTGAGGTCAACTTTTCCGTATTTGTGAACGATGAGGTTCCGGAGTCCCACGGATGGTGCAAGCGCAAGCGCAAAGTCCATCGGCAGCACGTGGTGTTCAGCAAGCGTGAGAAATGTATTCTGGTAATCGTCCGGCACGGAAAATCCCAATTCGGCAATCAGATGCGTATTGGTGTCGATGGCAATATCGACGATCAGTTGGAAGAGGCGTTCGGTGGTGTGGAGTTTGAGGTAATCTTCGATGATTTCGCGGGACGGCGCCTGCAGAAGCTGTTCCAATTTTTGATAGGAATCTTTGAGGTCGGTGAGTTTTGCGTGGACGAGCGCGCGGTCAATCATACGCGATGGAGGAAACGATGAAGTGATGCGGTGCGCAAGGCGAGGAGCGGTTGCGCTTCCATGTGGCGCTTGAAGGCATAGATTTTGAAACGCGCAAAATCTCCCGCGTGCTCCTCAAAAAGCAAGTGAGAATCTTTCGCGATAGCGCGCAAGAGGAGCGGCGGCGCGGAGGCGAGATCCGCGAGCTCCACATCGCCGCGTTGCAACGCATGGGAGAACGCATCTTGCATGCGGCCGATCTCTGCCGGACTTTTTCTCTCCCTTGCCTCGAATGCAATGTCAATGTCACTCTGCGCATGCGTGCGCCCTGTTGTAGAAGAGCCAAAAAGCACGACGAGCGTGAGGCTGTATTTTTTTGCGAGGGGAGTGATATGTGGGGATAACGCTTGTGTGTCTATCATATGCGTGTACCGTAGCATAAAAAGGCGGGTAAAGGAAGGGTTGCCGAGACAATAATTTCCTGCACCCGTTCACTTCCATCAGCCGCACGCATCTCTGGGTAAGGAAGGCATAGAGGGTCATTGCGAGGAGTCCCGCCAGGGCGTGACGACGAAGCAATCTTTCACGCGCATGAGATTATTTTCCTCGCAGTTGCGGGGTCGCAATGATGAGTACTGAAAAATCCCGCCACAAGCGGGGTTTTGCCTGAAAAAATTCTCACGCCGTGGTACGTTCAAATATATCGAGCGCGTCAACGCGATGGACGTATGTATCGGGTGTGCTATACTATAATGGGCATATGTGGAATCTCATTATCATCATGGGCATTATCCTGGGGGCGCTCTTCCTTATGGCGCTGCCTACCATCATCAGCGAATCAAAATCAAAGTCGTAGGAACCTATACGACACGATTGTTGCGTTTCATATACTCTGCGACCTGTTCCGTCGAATGACGGGGCGGGGTTTTTTGTTTCCAAAAAAATTCTCCCGTCGGCGGTGTTGGCAAACGGTTCTGCGATGTGTTGACTTTTTGTGGTTGGGAGATATACTATGCTTATATGAAGCCGATTACCATTAATGAATATATAATAGCTGATCCTGGTATTTGCCACGGTCAGCCGACATTCAAAGGCACGCGCGTGATGGTGTGGCAGGTGCTTGATTTACTCGCGGCGGGTGTTGCGGCGGAGGCAATTATGAAGGATTATTTCCCTCAGCTTACCCACGAGGCGATTGCGGCAGCGCTGAAATACGCATCTGAAACCATTGAAGAAGAACAATATGCCGGATTCCCCCGCGTCGCACAGGTTGCTGTGTGATGAGAATGCGCCGGCGCGCGTCGTAGTATTTTCCATTGACAGGACATGAGAGGGCGCTATACTACCTTTGGCGCTCAATACGCGCTACGTCATGGTATCGCTCCCAAAATTTTCTTCGACTCAACTTGAACAAGGCGCGGGTATCGTCGCGGACATCGGAACAGTCGTTTTCGCGTCGGTCGTGCTTCCCACCGTGATAGACTCGTGGATAGCATCTATGGGGATCGGCGGACTCTCGCTCGCCGTTTTCTTCTGGGCCATGAGCGTGTGGATTCGAAAATATACCAACCAATAACGTACTCGTATGCTTATTCTCTATCTCATTCTCGCGGTCATCGGCGTAGGATTCGTCCTCATGCTGCTGCCCACCATCATCGCACGCGCACAACGCAAGCAATGAGTGGCGCGCGTTCCGAGGCCACTGGCCCCGTCTGGATAACAGGGCAGGCTTTTCGTTCTCTCGCCCTTTGGCGCGCGCATTTCTCCGAAGGAGTACAAGGAGTAATTGGAATAAAAAAATTCTCCCGCCTGCGATGAGCCACAACAATGTTTCGTTGCGCGCATCGCGGGCGGGATTAGTCTGCCGATCGTCTCCCCAACAAAATTAAAATTATTGGGCATGCACTGACGAGCGCTGCCCATACGAGATAAAGAGTATCCCAGCAGAACATGCATTCTGCCTGACTCAAGGAAATAGCCGAGCCGGCAAGAAAGCATGTCCACCCGAAAAGATTTTCATCTTTCGGGTTTTTCCATGAACTCTCCAGCGTGGGGAGCATACCGAAGAGTTCAATGAGGATCGTCATGATGAGAGAGAATTTTAAATCACCTAATTCTATATTCTCCCATGACAAGCCCAATAAAAGGCCATAGAAGATTGACAGGAACCCAAACACCCCAAACGCGAGTGCTTCGATTCCTGTGGGCAGTGCAAATTTTTCGTATTTGAACAATGCCCAAACCGCGACACAACACGTGGCGGTTCTTCCCACCGTAAATGCGGCAGGGAGGATCCACGATCCTCCAATCGTCTTTATCACGAATGAAGTCGTGAATCCTGTAAACGCCATCACCATCCATGTGATGAAGTTTGGTTTGGTGCGGCCGCGAATGGCCGCGAAATTGTAGGGAATAAACCCTACGAGGGCGATAAGCCCTCCTAAAAGCGCGACCATTTTGGCCTCCTTTTTATTAAATTTTTGAATCAAGGGAATATAAACCGATATGGTGCCAATGCAAGGCATGTTGATTGATCTTGCGGATGGATAGAAATTCTGCTAGTCTTGGCGCATGAAGGAATCATTGGTCCAAATCGGGTTCAATGAAAACGAGGCCAGGGTGTACCTTGCCGTGCTTGCCCTGGGAAAGCCGCGAATCGCCCAGATCGTAAACAAGGCTGGGTTAAGCAAAAAACTGTGCTACAAGGCACTAGAATCCTTAATTGCGCAGGGCTATGTGGCTGCGGAAGGCAGGAGGAAGAAAGTGTTTTTTGTCACCGATATAGAACTCATCGGACAGCGGCTCCAGGAACGTATGAAAGCGTTTCACACGGCATTGCCCCAGCTGTTTGCGTCTGCCGGTGAGAGTCATACTCTTCACTCCATCAACACCTACACCGACCCCGAAGCCATTCGCAATTTATTCAAACACCAGATGCGGAGGCAGAGACGGGGAAGCGAGTTTCTCGTCATGGAGTCGACGCGGCTTCATTTCGTGGATTTCATGAACGAGGGGCGCGGGGGAGCGACGTTTGATATTTACGAGCGCGTGCGCATGAACCGAGATATCCGATTGAAATTGCTCTTCGTTGACCAGATTGTAGGGACAGGTCGCGACCTGTCCCTACGGCCGGAATTCGAAACCAAATACCGGCGCGGGAAGCGCGAGATACGCGAATTGGTTACCTCGGTGGGGAATACCCTGGCGGGGTTGTATGTGTGGAGCGACCGCGTGTTTCTGCTCACGCAGCGGGGGAGCGTGATGCTGTTGGTGGAATTATTGAACAAAGACATACGACAGGGGTTTGTCGCGTATTTCGAATCGTTGTGGGGGATGGGGAAGAAAGTATCGGTGTAGGGGCGGCAGGGTGGCAGGAAAACAGTATTTTCGCGTACAATAGATGCATGGAAGCTCGTAAACGGAATCGCTTAGCAGGGTACGATTATTCTCAATATGGATGGTATTTCGTGACCGTATGTACGAAAGGGATGCAGGAGTGGTTTGGCGAGGTAAGGGGCGGTAAGATGATGATGAATGAACAAGGGAAGAGAGCGCAGCAGTATTGGCAGAAAATGCCGGAGCATTACGAGAGTGTTGAATTGGACGAGTTTGTAGTTATGCCGAATCATTTTCACGGGATTATCATTATTCATAATTCCAATGTAGGGACAGGTCGCGACCTGTCCCTACAAGTGAAAGTAAAGCCCCTGTCAGCGTTGATAGGTGCGTTTAAGACTACTTCCTCAAAATTGATTCACTCCCTCGGTTATCACGATTTCGCATGGCAGCGTTCGTTCTATGACCACATCATCCGCGGTGATGAGGCGTTGGAGAAGATTCGTGTGTACATTCGGAATAACCCACTGAACTGGGATTTGGAAAAGGGAAAACCGGATAACTATCTTCCCTTATGAACGATTTGGAACGCTCTGTGCTTGCAGCCATCGCGTGGTTTGATTTATTCGACTATCCGCTGACGGGGTGGGAGGTGGAGAAATGGCAAATTGACAACCGTAATGGAGGGGCGCACAGTGTGCGCCCAAACGTTGGGGCGATCGATGATCGCCCCTACAGTGACGTGATGAGCGCATTGCAAAATCTTGTGGACGAGAAGAAGCTGGCGCGGAAGTGGGGATATTATTTTCTCCCCGGGCGGGAAGAGATTATTGAAACGCGGCAGGAGAGGTATTTGATGGCGCGGGAGAAATTCGAGCGGGCGCGGAGGGTGGCGCGGTGGCTGCGCTGCGTGCCGTTTGTGCGTCTGGTCGCGGTCTGCAATACGCTGGGGTATTCGAATGCGGCCGAGGAGAGCGACATTGATTTGTTTCTTATCGTAGCGCCGGGGAAAATCTGGACCGCGCGGGGCTTGTGCTTGGTATTGCTGAAATTATTTCACCTGCGCCCTTTATTGGTGCGATTTGGGGCGTTGAGGGAAGAGAGGAAGGACAAGATAGATCTTAGTTTCTTCGTGACAGATGATGCACTTAGCCTCACCTCACTCGCCCTTCGTGAGGAAATCCCAATTTCCAATTTCCAAAACCAGTCACCAGTTTCCAACAACCATTTTCCCACTGATCCCTATCTCACCTATTGGCTTGTCCAATTGACGCCATTGTATGATCACGGGGGCGTGTATGAGAAATTTTGGAAGGCAAATGAAACGCTGCGCGCCGCGTTGTCTTCTGCTTCGCCGTACGACACGTCACCGTTGCGCGCAGTGTGCACATCGTTGATCTCATGGCCG
>Ga0209211_10011665_pt1 | contig 11199 bp, 11 predicted proteins | sample RifGroA2_FD_183992 | JGI IMG/M metagenome (GOLD analysis project Ga0209211, IMG submission 183992) | Groundwater microbial communities from Rifle, Colorado, USA - Groundwater A2 (SPAdes) (version 2) | ecosystem: Environmental > Aquatic > Deep subsurface > Groundwater | place: Rifle, Colorado...
GATGTCTCCGCTAATCCCAAGTCGAAGCTCGTTGCACTCGAGATCAAGAACAAAGACATCGCTTCAAAAACGCTCGTGGAAGAAATCAACGGTTTCGAGCTCTCCCGCAACGGGAAAAAGGTCCTGATTCAAAAGTCGGGGGAGTTTTATGTGATCGATGCTTCCGGTTCGCCGCCTTCGGAAATCGGCAAGAGCAAAGTGAACTTGAGCAGCTGGACCTTTACGGTCGAACCGAAACAAGAATGGCGGAAAATTCTCATCGAAGCCTGGCGAATGGAGCGCGACTACTTTTACGATCCGAATCTCCACGGCGTCGATTATAAGGGATTGCTCGACCGGCACCTTACGCTCGTCGATCGCGTAACCGACCGCGATGAGTTGAATGATGTCATATCGAGCCTCGTCGGCGAGCTCGCTGCTCTCCATATTTTCGTGGGCGGAGGCGACAGGCGGACAACGCCCGACCAGGTCAGTCCCGCATCGCTTGGAGCACAACTCGCACGCGATGAGGCAACCGGAGGATACCGGATCAATCATATCTATGTGGCGGATCCGGATTATCCCGAGGTCTCATCGCCCCTCAACAAACCGGGGCTGACGATCCGGGAGGGAGACATCATCACCTCGATCAACGGCACGCCGACGTTGTCTGTTGAAGCTCCCGCGCTGCTCTTGAGAAACCAGGCCGGGCTGCAGGTTCTGCTGAAGCTGAAGTCCGCATCCACCGGCAAAGAGTACGACGCTGTCGTGAAACCGATCTCGCAGGGCGAAGAGTCAAACCTCCGCTACAGCGAATGGGAAAATACCAGACGCCTTCGGGTGGAAGAAACCGGGAAGGGCGAACTCGGATATGTCCACTTGCGGGCGATGGGGGGCGGCAATTACACCGAGTGGGTCAAGAATTTCTATCCCGTGTTCAACCGTAAGGGACTCATCATCGACGTGCGCCACAACCGTGGCGGAAACATCGATTCATGGATTCTCGAAAAACTCATGCGCAAAGCGTGGTTTTACTGGAAACAACGCAACTCCATGCCGACGTGGAACATGCAGTACGCCTTTCGGGGCCATCTTGTAGTGCTTTGCAATGAGTTCACAGCTTCCGACGGCGAGGCGTTCTCTGAAGGTTTCCGCCGGCTCGGTCTCGGCAAGGTCATCGGCACACGGACGTGGGGCGGTGAGATCTGGCTCTCAGGCCGTCCGTGGCTTCAGGACAGAGGACTGGCAACGGCCGCTGAAACAGGTGTCTACGGCCCCGAGGGAGAATGGCTCATCGAGGGACACGGCGTTGAACCCGACATGGTTGTCGACAATCTCCCGAAGGCCACATTTGATGGAAAAGACGCTCAGCTCGATGCGGCGATAAAGTATCTCCAGGAACAGATCAAGAAGCAGCCGGTGGAGGTACCGCCAGCTCCAAAATTCCCCAACAAGGCTTTTGACTACGACAAGAGATAGCACCGGAAATGTGCAAAAAGGCATCTGTTTGAGGCCTTGAGCGATCGGGTGTGTGACCAAGCACACCGAACAGCAGCCCTGATGTGACCATATTGCAGTTGTAATCGTTCACTGAACTGGAGGGAAGAATGAAGACCGCACATACTCGTCACATCAGCGCAAGCGCTTTGTTGCTCGCAGCATTGTGGAGTTCCGGATGCGACAAGAGCACGGAACCGGCGCAGACATCAGGGGAACTGTCGATGACTGCGAAGTATACAACTTCCGGCACCGCTCTTCTTAAGTCATCGGGGATCTCACCCGAATCGACGGCTGAGGTTGCCGCAGTGGACTCGATCCGCATCACAAAGGCGCGGTTTGTTCTGAGAGACATCAAATTCAAGACAGCCGGAGAGGACAGTGCCTCGTTCAAAGCTACACCCATCGTGCTGACCCTGAACCTCAGCGAAACACCGCAAACCATAGCCGTCGTGCCGATGAAGTTTGGGACCTATCGCCGTATGGAGTTCGATGTTCATAGAGTGGAGCAATCAATCATTTCCAATCTCCCGGCTGCCGATCAATCTCAATTTGCCGATTTTCTCGCCGGCGAACGCTATAGCATCATCGTTGAGGGAGTGGTTTATAGAAATGCATCAGCAACAGGAACCACATTCATCTATCGATCGAAGGTCGACGCAAAGCAAAAGATCGATCTGAATCCCGAGCTGGTCATTACTGAAGGTTCGACCACGGTCAATGCCACGATCCTGATATCATCTGCCCAGTGGTTCCGCGCACAGAATGGCTCCCTTGTCGATCCGACCGTGAGCCAGAGTGAAGGGGTGATAGACGAGAATCTGAAAAGCAGCATCCGTGTCTTCAAGGACAACAATAAAGACGGCTCAAAGGATTGACATAGAGCCAACGTCGACGTAACACACAAAGTCGCAGTCCAGGAAACCCCCGGTATGGTCGGGGGTTTTCCGTTTTCCCGTGCCAGTCACCTTCGTGTTCCAGCGCACAACGAAAACCCGTACGAGAATTAAACCAAAACAACAGTGCACTTGTCCCACGTACAGATGAACACAAGAACTCATTTCCGAAGGACACACATGGATAGGAGGAATGAAGCATGAAGCGCACACTGTTGTTGGGGCTCGCCCTGGTGTTTGTTGGAACCACCATGACGGCGCAAGAGGTGAAACAGGACGTCCGGGAAGTGCGGAAGGACAAGAAGGAAATCGGGAAAGATGCCAGGGACATTCGGCAGGACAGGCGGGAGATCGGGCAGGACAACCGCGAGATTCGCAGCGATAAGCGGGAGCTTGCGAAGGATGTCCGTCAGCTCAGGCAAGAGAAACGGGAAGGTGATAAGGCCGGCGTGACCAGGCAAATGAGAGATATCAAGCAAGACAAAATCGACATCGCGAAGGACAAGAGAGAGCGGCGCCGCGACGTTAGGGAGCTCAAGGGCGACAAGAAAGAGATGGGTTCGGACCGGCGCGAGTTGCGGCAGGACCGGAAGGAATTACGGCGCGACGTGATCAGGAAGAAAAGCGGGAAGTAAAACACGGCACACCGGAGCTTTCAAACACAAAGGACCCTCGGACGAGCCGAGGGTTCTTTGTTGTACATCCGGCGACTCCGGGTTTTCAAATCAGGTCAAGGTGCCCCTCACCCATGTACACGAGCGCCACGCCCGCTTCTTGAGCATAGGCCGTTATGCGCTCGTCTCTGTAAAACTCCTTGTAATAAACAGTCTTGATTCCGCAGTTGGCGACGAGTTTGAAGCAAGCGAGACAAGGAGATGCTGTGACGTAGATTTCCGATTCATTCAGCGCAACGCCGTTTTTTGCAGCCTGTGCGACGGCGTTCGCCTCTGCGTGCACGGTTCTGACGCAATGGCCATTATCCATGTCGTGCCCGACTTCGTCGCAATGTGCCGCGCCGCGCAAGCTGCCGTTGTAACCCGTCGAGAGGATCGTCTTATCACGCACAATCACCGCGCCAATGTGTTTTCGGTCGCAGGTGCTCCTCGTCGCAACCTGCTCGGCAATTTTCATAAAGTATTCATGCCAATTGATGCGCTTGTCATTCATGGTAGTGCCTCTCTGAGCGGAAAGAGCGGGTTGAGGAACGGGGAAAGTTGACGTGCAATGATATTGAAACATGCTCTGGAAGTCAAGCCGCGAGCGGTCGGCTGTGAACGGTCAGCTTTCAGCTTCGCAGTAATAGCTGATCGCTGAGTGCTGATAGCTGACAGCTAATTGCCAAATCCAGCCTTCTTCATCCCCCATTCCACATCTTTCATTTTGCATTCCTCATTTTGCGTTCGTCTCCCCTTCCTTTTCAACTTTCCGACGCGTATCTTATTTAACATTTCCTTGTTCACTTCACATGTATTCCTCTTTCAGGACATATGGGACGCATATTCGAGACACGCAAAGCGAAGATGTTCAAAAGATTTGCACGGATGTCCAAGGCGTTTAATCGGATCGGGCGTGAGATTGAAATCGCCGTGAAGGCGGGGGTGACCGATCCGAAGATGAACCCGCGGCTGCGCCTCGCCATTCAGAACGCAAAGAGCGTCAATATGCCGAAGGAGCGTATCGAGTCGGCCATCAACCGCGCTTCATCGAAAGACACGGCCGGATACCAGGAGGTCACGTACGAAGGTTACGGACCCCATGGAATCGCGCTTCTCATAGAGTGCGCCACCGATAACCCTACACGCACGGTAGCCAATATCAGGCTCGCCCTATCAAGAGGAAACGGAACGCTGGGCTCGACGGGTTCGATTGCCTTCATGTTTGAGCGAAAAGGTGTTTACAGGATTGCTGCGGACAAGGTAGCGAACCTGGATGAGTTCGAGCTGGAGATGATCGATCACGGCCTGGAAGAGCTCGAGAAGCAGGACCAGGAGATCTTCATCTATACGACATTCCAGGATTACGGAAAAATGCACAAGGCGCTGGAGGAGAGAGGGATCGAGCCGATCGGCACGGAGCTTCAGTACATCCCGACGTCAACGAAAGAACTCTCAGAGGCTGAGGCGAAGGAAGTGCAGGATCTGATCGACAAATTAGAAGAAGATGATGATGTACAGTCCGTCTTCCATTCAATGGCGTAAACGCAAATCCGAAATACGAATTTCGTACTTCGTGCTTCGGATTTAAGCCAGGCTTTTCTCAGGAATCTTCTTCAGCACCTCAAGGCCGTACTCATATCCCTTTTCAAACGCAGCGAAATTCAACTCCTCCGTCCCCTTCGGAACAGACACTTTCACCGCTTTCCGGGCAGCCTCGCGGCCGACGACGTCTGTAATCGCTGTTGCAAAGCCGAGCATCACGATGTTCAGCACCAGCCTTTTACCGAGCTCTTCGGCGAATCTTGTCGCCGGAATCGAGTAGTGCTTGAGATCGCTTCGCAGGTTATGCGTTACCACCAGATCTTCCTCCGTCAGCAGAATGCCTCCCTGGGCAAGCTGCGGGGAGAATTTCGTATAAGCTTCCTGCGACATGACGACCATGACATTCGGTGCCACAATGTACGGGTAGGTGATGGCCTCGTTTGAAATGATCAGCTCGGCGCTGCACGCGCTGCCGCGAGCTTCCGGACCAAATGCCTGTATCATGGTGGCCGATTTGCTGTCGAAGATCGATGCTGCCCTCCCGAGGATGTATCCGCTCAGAATTACACCCTGGCCTCCAAAACCCCCGATTTTGATTTCAGTTCTAGGCATGGTTCAGTTTCCTCATTTCATCAGACGGGACGTACCGGTCACCGTACTTTGCCTTGTAGTGATTGTTCATGGCTTCGATATATGTCGGGCGTACCTTGTCAACAAACTTGCCGACGATGATCTTGCCCTGGAAATCGAGAGCCACGCTCTTTGTGTCGGCGCCGTTCTTGATCTCGCTGCTGTCCCGGTAGTACTCCATCTGGTCAAGCCCGTCACCGAGTTTGTTCCGGCGGCTGAAGAGCGTGGGACACGGTGCAAGAATCTCGACAAACGAAAATCCCTTCTTTGCCACAGCTTCTTTGATGGATTTGGTCAGGTGCCTGACATGGTGGGCCGTCCAACGTGCAACGTACACCGCCCCGCACGATTCGGCCAGGAACGGCAGATTGAATGTTTCTTCGAAGTTACCGTGAGGCGTCGTTGAGGCTGTTGCGCCCACCGGCGTTGTCGGGGCTACCTGGCCGCCGGTCATGCCATAGATCATGTTGTTGATCAGAATGACGGTGATGTCCATGTTCCTGCGGGCGGCGTGGATAAAGTGGTTACCGCCAATGGCGGTCAGGTCGCCATCACCGCTGTAGACAATGACCTTGAGCTCGGGATTCGCCAGTTTCAGTCCGGTCGCAAATGGAATAGCCCGACCGTGCGTCGTATGGAACGAATCGAGCCGCATATACCCGGCCACGCGGCCTGTGCAGCCGATTCCTGAAACGACGGACACCTTGTCGAGATCAAGACCGCTGGTCTGGAGCGCGCGGACAAAGCAGTTCACCGTGGTGCCGATGCCGCACCCCGGGCACCAGATGTGCGGGATTCGATCCATCCGCAGGAGATCTTCGATCGGATTTGCTGGTACGTTCGATTCAACGTCGTAAAGTTCTTCGGGCATGATCACTTTCCTCGCAAAGATTTCTCAATCGCCGCCAGAATATCTTTTGGCTGGTGTACCGTGCCGCCGGCATGGGGGACCGAAACGACATTGCATTGCCCCGCCGCGCAGCGCTCAACTTCATACACGATTTGTCCCATGTTCAGCTCGGGAACGACAAGGGACTTGACGTGCCGTGCCAATTCCTTGATCCGTTTTTCCGGGAACGGCCATACCACGACAAGGCGAAGATGTCCGACTTTCAATCCTTTTGCCTTCGCCTGTTCGATTGCCGGGATGGCGGTGCGGGATGTAATGCCGTACGACACCACCACGACATCCGCGTCTTTCACATCCTCTTCCTTATACATGACGATATCGTCAGCGTTGAGCCGGATTTTGTCCATCAGCCGCTGGATCAACCTTCCTTGCGTATTGACCGTCATGTTTGGGTACCCGCGCTCATCGTGTGTCAGGCCGGTCACGTGGATCCGGTATCCGTCGCCCGCTTTCACCATCATCGGTACCATGTCGCGTCCTGCATCGAACGGCTGAAAGTTCTCCTTCGGTCCTTCGTACATTTTACGCTCGACGATCTCGATTTTTTCAGCTTCAGGGATGACGACGCGTTCGATCATATGACCGACGCACTCATCCATCATCATCATCACCGGCACCCGATACCGCTCGGAGAGATTGAATGCATGGATTGTGAGGTCGAAACATTCCTGCGGCGAGTTCGGCGAGAGAGCGATAATCGAATAGTCGCCGTGCGATCCCCAGCGGGCCTGCATCATGTCGCCCTGCGCAGGCATCGTCGGCAGTCCGGTAGACGGACCGGCGCGCTGAACGTCGACGAAGACGCAGGGAGTTTCCGTCATCGCCGCGAAACCGATGTGTTCCATCATCAAAGAGAATCCGGGACCGGAAGTGACCGTCATGGTTTTCTTGCCGCCCCAAGCCGCGCCCTGGATTGCGATGGAGGAGGCTATCTCGTCTTCCATCTGAATGAAGATGCCGCCGACAAACGGGAACCGCTCCGCCATCCGCTCAACAACTTCTGTCGATGGCGTGATGGGATATCCCGCAACAAACCGGCAGCCCGCGGCGATCGCGCCTTCGGCGCATGAGTGATCGCCGTCGATGAAATGAGCTCCTGTCTGAACTCCAATTGGATCTGCGTGCACTGCTAGGCCTCCTTGTTCGATTTCTTGATCATATAGCCGTAGATGGCAAAATCAGGACACACCATGCCGCAAATATCGCATCCTGTGCACTGATCCCGTTTTGCCAGGATCGGCGGATGGTAGCCTTTGGAGTTATACTCGGCCGAGAGCTCTAGCACCTCCGGAGGACAAAATTCCACGCAGAAGCCGCATCCTTTGCAGCGCTCAGCAGTGATAATGACACTTCCTTTTGGTTTTTTCGTCTGTTCAGCCGCTTGAACCATGTCAAATACCCTTTAGGTTTTGAGAATCTTCACAATTGGCACAAATTGTATGCCGACCAGAAGTTCTTGTTTTTGCCCATTTTAGAGATACTGAGGAGGAACCAGCTCTGGGAATTCTTATTCCTGGTAAGTGAATCCTGTTTATCGGGGGGAGTTGAGATGCGGAACGGTGTGAAGCATTGGTAATGGCACACAGATGACACAGACAAAAGCACTGATTCACACCGATTATTATTCTGTGTCAATCAGTAGCATCAGTGTCGTCTGTATTCGATTCCATGAACCACGATGGCGCTTAATAGAACACAGAGTACACAGATGCTACGAGATGTCCACAGATAAAATATTTCAAATTAAGAGTTCCATCATCTGTGGAAGTCTGTAGCATCAGTGTCTTCTGTGTGCGATTATCCGGTTCTCACACTTTTTCAAGGGCTCAGAACTTGTTGGTGTACTTCGTCCAGAGATCGTCGCCGAGCTGCCAGTAGCGGTCGACGGCATCGTTGGCGAGCTTGTGGCTGTACTCCGTCATCTCCCGTTTTGCTCTCGCCGGATCTTTCTTATAGAGCTCGACAGTTTTCTGTTCGAACTCCGGTTGATTCTCAAATCCCTTTTTCTCTATCTCCCGCCACACAACCTCGACATCCTTTGACATTTCCTGAAAGCGGAGATAGCACAACTGTCCGACATATCTGAACGCCCACCATCCGCAATCCCTTCTGAACTTCAGGCGGCCGTCGATCATATAACTCTTCGGCATGCTCTCAATGCCGCAGTAGAACGGTGTGTGCGGCGTTGTGACCGGGTTGTCGTATCCCAACCACACAACCCCGCCCACAGGATCGGGCAGCCATCCTCTTGACTGCGTTACATGGAGATAGGTCGCTCTCGCACACGCAATCGTTCGTTCACCTTTGACCCTGAACAGTTCCCTATAGTCGTTGTTCATGAATGGATTCGCGACGGGGCTCTTCACCACTTTTCCGTCTTTGCCTTTGGTGGTGATACCGTTTGTCATATCAAACTCGGTGCCCTGGTAGTAATCGCGAAAGATCTCCAGGACTTGTGGAACCGACAGTTTCTTATCTGCTTTCACGGAGAGAGGATAATTCTCTGCATTCGGATCGAGCTTCAGCGACGGCGCGGCGATGCTCAACGCCCGCCACTCTCTTCTTCTGCTGTAGAGGCCGTTTCTGTCGGCATAGGCATTACAAAACTCGAAGGGTCGCCCGCTCTCCGGACTCCACCATCCCATCTCCCGCGCAAGCGAGAATACATTGCCCGACGCCATGACGTTCGCCGTATCGCGGATGTCAAGTTGCCGGATCCTGCTCGCATTCGCAGAGACACCCACGTGGTCGTCAGGAATCCTCACCGCTGCCCAGACGGCGCCCTTCTTCCCCTTGCCGGGACCAAGAATCTCGAAGTGCCACGTTTCCTTCGTGTCGGCGAACGTGAAACACTCGCCCCAGTCGTTGTAACCATATTCCTTTGTCAGCTGATCGATGAGGCGAATGGCCTCACGCGCTGTGGCGGCTCGCTCGAGGGCCAGCCGGTAAAGCTCCGGACAGTCGAGTATGCCTTCATCGCTTTTGAGTTCGGGCTTACCTCCAAACGTCGTCTCCCCGATCGCCAGTTGCTTTTCGTTCATCACAGGATACGCCGAGTTGATGTAGGCGTAGGTTTCGGATACCTGCGGGATTTCTCCGACCGAAATCGCGTCCGGATCGTTCGGCCCTTTGGTCTCTTTCGAGCTCATATACACGGGGGCCATGTCGCCCGGCTTATGCTTCTTGTGCGGCACCACCGTCATCCACGTCCGGTCGGTTCTTGAGTCGCACGAATGCGATGTCATCGTGGAACCGTCGGTGGATGCGGCATTTCCGACGATGACGCTTGTGCAGGCATCGAATTCAGGCTCTGCGCTTGCTTCTCGTCTCTCAAAGGATGAACCGCTGAGATAGAACGCGAATGAGAATACAATCAGAGGGAGGAGAAATGAGAGCTTTTTCATGTGGTGCTTCTCCGATTTGGAAAATGCCTGAAACCTTTCGAAGGACGCTGAAAACGCCTTCGATCCTTCGAAAGGTGCTTAGTAACCCAATTCCTGCCCCACAAGGAGGACGTGCATTCGGTCTTTGACTCTGTTGGATTCGATGATGGTGATCTGGCTGCAGAGCCGGGCCGGAGCGAGGCACGCATCGTCATCACAGAAGCCTGTCCGGGCACAGGGCGTATCAACACCTAACCGGATACAATTGAGGGGAGCAGCATATTCTTTGATTCGTTTCAGACCGTCGTCCGCCGTTCCCACGATCTTGTTGATGCCCGCAACGACGATGACCTTTTTGGGTCCGAAAATCATTGCTCCGACACGATTCCCACTCCCATCTTCGTTCACCAGCTTACCGTCGGCTGTCACGGCATTGGTGCTGGTAATCAGAATATCGGCCGTCATCCCGCGGAGCGCCAACTCCTCGGTTTCCTGCTTCGTGATTCCCGGGCGATACCGGTCGAGCAGCTCGATACTCATGGTGCGCAACGCATCGAGGAGGCCGATCTGCATGATCGTCACCGATCCTCCGAGCGCCACCACGGAGCCGTCGGGAATCATTTTGCAGATGGCCTCGACAGCCTGCGTCCCCGTGTCTACATATGCCCCACTGATGCTTCTCTTCCTGAGACTTTCAATGACCGCCTCTGCCTTCTTGCGAAAGATCGCTTCCTTCGGTTTCAAAATGATTTCGTCAAGGTTCATCAGAATTGTCGACATCGCACTCTCCGATTTGTCACGAGCGATAGTTTTCAACCGTGGATTTCATCTTATTCCCTGCCCCTCTTCCGCAGAAGAACCGTGAGACTTCGTTTGATATGAAGCGTGTTTGCTACTTCGAAGCCTTTTGACTGCGCGATCTCAACCGATTTCCGAAATTCCTCCGGGGCCACATGCCCGGTTGGCTCGGAGAACAAAAGCATGGATCCGGGTTTGAGACATCGGCTTATCTGTTCGAACATCCGGGCCTGATCGGTCACCTCGTGCACAACTGCAAAGGCAATCGCGAAGTCAACGCGCTCCGCATACCCTTCAATGCGAAGGGAATCCTCGTCTGCCATAACCGCCGAGATTCGCTGTTCTAATCCCGCCTTTTTCGCGCGCTTGAGCAGCGCGCTCAGCATCTTCTCCTGCACGTCGACACACACTACGTTTCCCGAGGTTCCTACCAGGCGGGCAAGTGTGAGAGTAAAGTAACCCATTCCCGGACCGACCTCGAGAACTGTCATGCCTTCGCGGACAAACGGAGTCAGGATTTTTTCCGGGTCTTGACTGAGCCTTCTGAAGGGAATCAGCAGGAAATATCCGAGCCACCACGGGCACACAAATGGTTTGCGCAGGTCTTCAGCCATACAAATCTCCCTGTGCTGAATGTATTATCTTTTTGCAGAAACATCCCACAGAAAAACCAATTGAGACAAGAGTCTGGCAGGGCGTGTCAAATGTGGGAAACGCGTGGAGAGGGGAGGTGGAATGGAGGAGGAATTGATCATCGTAGCAGGGTCGTTCAATTGAACGACCCTGCTGAACAGCAAATGACAATTGAGATTTGACAATTACCACGCGAACGGTTGTGATGCGCCTTTCCTCGTATCGCCTAGTGATGCCCTCCGTGACCGTGCACATGGCCATGATCGAGCTCTTCG
>Ga0209211_10011666_pt1 | contig 11199 bp, 13 predicted proteins | sample RifGroA2_FD_183992 | JGI IMG/M metagenome (GOLD analysis project Ga0209211, IMG submission 183992) | Groundwater microbial communities from Rifle, Colorado, USA - Groundwater A2 (SPAdes) (version 2) | ecosystem: Environmental > Aquatic > Deep subsurface > Groundwater | place: Rifle, Colorado...
CTGCTTTTTTGTTTCCATATTCATATGGAAATACGGTAACCCAATTGTGGCCTATTCGGGTATGTTACGGTAACAGTTTTTGTGGCATATAACGTCCGCTTGCGCCCCCCCACGGCAAATGATACACTACCTACAGTTTCACACCACAAGAGTACTTCTTGTTTTCTAACTCACTTCGTTCGTAAGAAAACAAAGTCGCTTGCCTTGCATCCCGCAGGGCATTTTATGTTCCTTCAACAATACAAAAGGGGTAGCGTATGAAGCGTATTACGATGTTGTTCGCAGTGCTTATGCTCAGTGTATGGTTTATGATGTCAGCAAATGCTGTCACGGTGTGGTATCAACCAACGCCATATCAAACTCAAACACAACCAGGAGTTCATGTTCAAAGCGGGTGGTTTAATAATTCCTTTAATCAAACTCTTGTGTGGGATGATGTGTTGCAGATTGGCGGGTGGGGCGATTACTATACTTCCCCGGTCAAGTTTGACCTTACGGGGTTGCCACCAACTGTTGATGGTGCATATCTTTATCTATATGCGCTTCCCTCCGGCTCCTCAAACCCATCACAGGTTGCTATCTATCGCATAAGCGATGCGTGGAGTCCTTCTACTATTGGGTGGTCAAACTTTCCTTATGTAGACAGTGGGTATTATTGGCCGGTTTCAACGGTTGTAAATGCTTGGCGTATGTATACGATTACCGAATGGTATACCGCATGGAAAAGCGGGGTACATGCAAATTACGGTGTGCTCATGTGGCCATACAACAATGATGGGACGCAGCGTTTCGACAAGTTTGCTTCTTCGAAATCAACCGATGATGGGAAGCGCCCGATTCTGCGCCTTGACTTCACTCCAACGATTGAAATGAAAATGCCGCTTCCTGGGAATCTATCGTGGGCGGTAACGACAGAGGTTGGCGGATGGGACAGTATTGGCGATTGGTATGATTCGGCTCATGACGGCATCAACTATTTTTCCATAGATTTTTCATGGAGGAATAAGGATATAAATGGTGCTCAGGTATATCCTGATCCGAATGGTACTGCTGTTAACATCCCTATTGTTGCGGCTGCTAGTGGAAGGGTGAGAATTGCCGGCGGCGGAGATACTCAAGGCAACCCAAATGGATTCTATGTGGTTATTGATCATGATTATGACAATAACTCAAACACAGGATTCAGTACTTGGTATTTACACCTTAAATCTTCACCGCTGGTCTATGCAGGTCAAAATGTTACTCAGGGTGACATCCTTGGATATATGGGTACAACAGGGAAGGATTCGAGTGGAAATCCGACGAGTAACGGCGTTCACCTTCATTTTGGCGTCAAGTACGGCAACAGCGGTTCTTCAACAATCCCCGAGCTCACAAAAGTTGTAATGGATGGGTGGCTTCTCAAAAGCTTTCAGTCCGAACGCGTCAATGGTGTATACAATAATCGATACTATCGATCAGGGAATCGTGTCTATTAATTTGTTCTTCTTTCAGCCTTACGGGCGGGATTCAAATCCCGCCCGTTTTTTAATAAGAAATGCTTTGTATAATTTGATCTTCAAGAAGTGCGGGAACATACAATTTTACGACAAAAAAACCTTTTTTAGGATCAAAAAATACATACCTCACACCATGAGGAAGCAGGCAACCTTCTTCGCCCGTAGCCAGACATTCGTCTATCGTCTTGTCAAAAATACTAAGGTCTTGCTTGATCCCTCTTATTCCCGAGATTGTCGACACCTCATATATTTGAACATTTTTATTACTCATCGCATAATCATTACGATATTCTTCAAGAGAGCCGGCGTTAATATTGTTGCATATCGAATTACAGAAATCGATCCAAAATCTTGCTTTTGTCGTATTGTCAACGATGTTGTGCCAACCATGCACTTGAACCTCTACAAAATCCGCGGGATACTTGAGAGAGAAGCCAAATTCTTTATCATTGTATACGTTAGTAAGTTCACCAAAAGAGAATGGCGTATTAACCGAAGATGATGTGGCGGTTTCCGCTTGTTGATTGTGTAATCTCAGGTTTTTCAATACACTGCAAGGTGTGGTCGTTGCCGACTGGTTACATGTCGTGGGTGGAAAAGGTCGGCAGTCAACCCCCCCCGTCTCAATACTTACCGTACACATATCGTTAGGATAAAAATAATTGTGTACCGCAAGAAAAATTTTTTGGTAAGGTGATGGTCCCCACACGCCACATACTCCGCTAAGGTTGCCCGATGGGTCACGAAGCGTATTACAGTACGGCTTAGGGATATGGAAAAAATAGAAAATGCCTATGGCGAGGATTATCACCACCAAGCCTGTTACTAAAAAGTTTTTCTTTAGCGCATTCATCAAATCATTATATATAAAAAATATCCATATACAAGGCCTGTCATGCGGGGGTATAAAACACAACCAAAAGAAAAATGAAACCGTGGTATAATGACTCCATGCGATACCTCGGGGTTGATTATGGGGCAAAAAGGGTTGGCGTGGCAATTTCTGACGAAGGGGGGACGATTGCATTTCCGTACGCTATTCTCGAGAGTGGCAAAGGACTCGTGGGTGAAGTGAAAACGATCTGCGCGCATGAATCCGTTGAAACGATTGTGGTAGGGGAGTCGACAGACTACCAGGGAAAGTCAAATGCAATCATGGAAGGAATCAACCGTTTTGTGAAAGAGCTTCGCGATGCTGTGCATGTTCCCCTTGTGTACGAGCGAGAGTTTCTTTCTACGCAACAAGCGCGGTTTCATCAGGCAAAGAAAAAGCGCGTGGATGATTCCGCGGCGGCGATCATTTTGCAGAGCTATTTGGATAAGAAAAATAATAAGTCGATTTTAGAAAACTAGGAATACTATGATTACGTTTGACGAATTCAAAAAAGTGGAGATAAAGATTGGGACGATACTCTCGGTGGAAAAGGTGTCCGAGGCGGACCGCTTGATCAAGCTCATGATAAATATCGGCGAGGAATCCCCGCGGCAGATTCTGTCGGGCATTGCAGAGCATTATCCCGACCCAGGTGTGCTCGTCGGGAGACAAGTCCCTGTACTCGCGAACTTGCCCACACGCATGATTCGCGGACTCGAGAGTCAAGGGATGGTGCTCTACGCCGTGGGTGAAGGAATTTTGACGACCGTCGAGCCGTCCCGCGAGGTGTCTCCGGGAACATCAGTGCAGTAGAGGGTAAGGGATTGGCTAATGATAAATATCAATTTTTAATTTTTAAAGTTAAGAAATTAGAATTTATTAACGACGTAGGGCGAGCAAAATACAAAAGTAATCTTTTGTATTTTCGAGCCGAGGAGTTAATATAGGTCTAATACCTCACCGCTTGCGGTGAGAAAGTGCGAGCAAAGCGAGCTCCGACAATACCCCGTCGGCTTGCTGCGGGGAACCTTTATTTTGAAATTTTAAATTAAAAATTACTCTTAACTATGCGCAACAGACTCCAGACATTAAAAGATTTCCTCATTGCGTGGATGGTGCGTCATGCCGAAGGACCAAAGGCAAAATGGTGGCTTTTTGGCTTGGCGTTTGCTGAATCATCCTTTTTCCCTATTCCACCTGACGTACTCCTCGGGGCGATCCTGCTCACGCGCGAGCGGGTCCGTGCATTTTATTACGCAAGTATTACCACGATAGGGTCGGTACTTGGCGGGCTTTTTGGGTATGCAATCGGGTACTTCTTTTTCCAGACGGTCGGGGGACTCTTGGTGCATACGTACCATCTTGAAACACAAATGATCACCGTGCAGAAACTTTTTGCAGACAATGCATTCTTTGCTATTTTCGTAGCCGCATTCACACCGATACCGTACAAGGTATTTACCATTGCGGCGGGGCTTTTCGGTATCAATATCCCCACGTTCATCATCGCCTCAATCCTTGGCCGTGGCGGCCGCTTCTTTGCGGTCGCGGTAATCATGCGTTTTTTTGGAGGACATATTGCACGGTTGCTGTACCGCTACTTTAATGTACTCTCGCTTCTTGTTGCGACCGTTGCGGGGATTGTCGTCTATATTTTTATCGTGCGGTGAGGTATGATATACGTATGAAGCGAAGTTTGTTCTATAAATTTTTTCCACCACCGCAGTTTCTGCAGATGCCGGTAGTGGGTCTCGATATTTCGGATGTGTCACTCCGCTTTATCGAACTCACTGAAACAAGGAAGGGGCTTACTATCGGTCGTTTTGGCGAACACGATATTCCCAAGGGAACTATCGAGTCAGGTACGATAAAAAATGTTACCGTTCTTCGCGACGTTCTCATTGACCTCAAGAAAAAATATAACCTCGGATTTGTTTCGGTTTCTCTCCCCGAAGAGAAGGCATATTTGTTTGATCTCGAACTTCCCAAGATGAAATACGCTGAACTTCGCGGAGCAATAGAACTTCAAGTGGAAGACCACGTTCCCCTTAAGGCTTCGGAGGTGATTTTTGATTACGAAATTATTGGCGAAGACGCATCAACCATAAAAGTAAACATCTCGGTTCTTCCGCGTGCATTGGTCGATAGTTACCTCGAAGCATTTTCGGAAACGGGGATCACTCCAGTTGCTCTTGAAATCGAGGTGCATTCGATCATGCATGCCGTTATTCCTCCTGATGACGAGCATGCATATATGGTTGTTGATTTTGGAAGAACACGAACAGGAATCTTTGTTGCCGAGAAAGGAGCGGTCTTGTTCACTTCCACGGTTCCCGTGGGGGGCGACGCGTTGACGAACTCAATTGCAAAAAATCTCAACATTTCCCATGATGAGGCAGAGAAGGTTAAACGTGAGAAAGGCGTTACCGACAGATTGGTTGACGAAAATCTTTCTCTCGCGCTCATGTCCATGGTCTCTATTTTGCGCGATGAGATTGCAAAGCACCATACCTACTGGGCTACCCACGAAGATGAATATGGGAAAAAGCGGCAGGAAATTCACAAGATATATTTATGTGGCGGGGAAGCGAATCTTCTCGGCCTCCGAGACTATCTTGCGGAAGGATTTTCGGTGCCGATTGAGATGGCAAATGTCCTTACCAACGTGAACTCCCTTGAGCGATATGTACCGGAGATCAGTTTTTATGATTCTCTTCGGTATGCGACTGCCATTGGACTCGCACTCCGTCATTTGAAATGATATCACTATGTTGAACCTCCTCCCTTTATTTGAAAAGAAAAATGTTCTTACCGAATATCGCATGCGGCTTGCGGTTGTCGCGGTGTTTGCGCTCTCATTTCTTGTCTTTGCAAGTTTGGCACTTCTTGCCTCTTCGTACTTTCGAGCGTTTTCAAAACAAAATATCGCAGAGAAGCGCATTGCCGAGCTGACAGGAAAATCGGCGACAGAGAATGCGCAAGAGGAAAAGGCCACTGAGGCAAAGATTAAAGAGATTAATAAAAAAGTCGAGCTTCTCTTGGCAAAAGGACCCGAAGATCCGGTACTCGCCGTTCCCTCTGAAGCATTTTCTCGTATTTTTAACCGAAAGACCACTGCGATTAAAATCTTTAGTATTTCGTACAGCAATCTCCCTGATCGTACGCGATTTGTGGTGACGGGTCTCGCGGGGAACCGCGAGAGCCTTGCTTCCTTTGTTGAGGCGCTTAAAAAAGAAAGTACCTTTAATAGAGTTGACCTCCCCATTTCGAGTTATGTGAAGAGCATGGATATTGATTTCTCTATCGTGTTAGAGCGAATACAGGAAAGCGCTAAAACAACAACGCCATGAGTACGTCACGGAAAACTAAAATTTTGCTTGTGATTGCGCTTCTGATAACCATCGGTATGTTGGGCGCGTATGCGCTTCTGTATACTGCGATCAAAGAAAAGACGAGCGTTGCGGAAGAAATAACAGAACGTGCCAACGACCTTGAAAGTAAGCAGGGCAAACTCTCACTCTCCCTCACGATACTTAAAGATCGTGCCGCTGATATTGAGGCGCTTGATGCAGCGTTCATCAAGGAAAGCGCTGCGGCGGTTTTTGCGCAACAGCTCGAAGCGCTCGGCCCCCGTTCGGGAACAACGCTCAAGATTGAATCCCTTGATCCTGGTGTTGCAAAAAAAGGCGCAAGCCCTGTACTTCATTTTCGCTTGGAAGCATCGGGGAAATTTGATCAGATTATGTATCTTTTGAAGCTCATGGAAACATTTCCCGCAAAGATTGGATGGGGAGAAGTTCAGCTCACGCGCGTAGACGACCCCGCCGCTCTTTTGGGGGAGAAAAATAAATCAATTGCTTCACCCGTGTGGAAAATCAAGGTCGCCGCAAATATTCTTAATTTCATTCATGAATAATATTTCGATAAAAAATTTGCAACAGGTCATAAAGAAAATGTTTGAATTTCGGGGGGAAGACCCGGAGAAAATGGAGATTACCCCGTATCGTGATTGGCGGATGGTGGTGGCAGTATTTTTTGTTGGGTTAATCGCTTCGCTTGTTTTCAATATGTACATTTTTGTAGGGGTTAATCAAGACAATTTTTTCCGCACGGTATCAAAACAAGAGGAAGTCGTCGGACTCAATCAAGGAAAATTGCTTACAGTCCTTGAGGTGTTGAACGCAAAAAAGACAGCGTTTGAGACGTTGACGAAAGGAAGCGTTTCCGTGGTTGACCCGTCGCTCTAAGAACCCATCCACTATCTCGCGGTACCCACCTCTGAAACCCTTATTTTTAGGCGAAAAACAAGTCGGAGTACGAACCATATAACTGGGTACAATATACTCTGCGTTCGTTCGGAAATGAAAGTTGGTACTTTCATTTCACTCACTCACTTGAGTATAATAAATTATGGTGAGTACGAGACGAAGTTTTGTAGCCCAAAATAAGGGTTTCAGGGAAGGGGAAGATAGTGGATGGGTTCTAAGGGTATTGTAAATACGGAATAGACGCGGATTATTGCAGAACATACACGAAAAGAAGTTGGTTTGTAGAGTTGACCCGCTCCCTACGTGTTGGTAGTATGCGAGAGTGGATGTGGGTAAGATGTAGAAAAAAGAGTTTCTTGTCAGTGGTTATTTGTCAGTTGTTTCTTGTCCCCGTTTGCCCTCGTAGTTCAATGGATAGAACTGCGGACTTCTAAGCCGCTAATGTAGGTTCGATTCCTGCCGAGGGCATTTGAACAACGTGAAAATGACCGAGGAGAAAGCCCCCTGCGGGATTTTCGTCAGGAATCGAGGTTGCCAAGAGCACAGCTGAAAAACAGTCCCCGGGGACTGTTTTTCTTAATGTTTGTGGGCGATGAGGGGCTTGAACCCCCGACCTTCGCTGTGTAAAAGCGCTGCTCTACCAACTGAGCTAATCGCCCTTGTGAACATTGCCATAATACTCTATCTTGCGAATGAATTCAACTAATCGGGTACTATGGACGTATAATATACCATGGTATATTATACGTCCATAGTACTTTGCCCCTTTTTTATTTCCCCGTTTTAGGCTAGTATAGCCTGTATGCAAAAATGCCTTGAATGCACAGTGTTTGGCCGTGTTCAGCTAGTGATGTTTCGTGATTTCGTCATGCGCAAAGCACGCACGCGGGGTATCACGGGGACCGTACGGAACAGCCCTGACGGAACGGTTTTTCTCTGTGCCGAAGGAAATGAGGAGAAATTGAGAGAGCTTCTCGCGCTCGTATATCGTGGACCGCTCCTCGCGCGTGTGGAAAAGGTCGATGCTGTGTGGAAAGATTGTTTGGGGGAACGGCAATCTTTTGATATTCTATATTAATCTTATGTCTATGGCACAGCAGAACATTGAATGCGTGGGTATTATTATGGATGGCAATCGTCGTTTTGCAAAGGCGCAAGGTATCCCTGTATTCGAAGGGCATCGTGCCGGCTACGAAGTGCTTAAAACCATCGCGCGGACGGCACGTGATCTCGGGGTGGTGCATCTCATTGCATACGCGTTCTCTACGGAGAATTGGAAACGTTCCGAAGAGGAAGTGTCATACCTGATGAAACTTCTTCGGTTTGTACTTACGTCGGAAGCGAAAGAACTTGCGAAGGAAAATATTCGCGTGCGCTTCATCGGCGAACGCGCGCGTTTTGACACTGACATAAAAGAGGGTATGGAAAAGATGGAGAGAGAAACAAGCGGTGGACAGATGGCACTCACCATTGCGCTTTCGTACGGTGGACGCGCCGAGATTGTCGATGCGGTGCGCCGCATGGGGGATCAGGCGAAAGACGCCACTGAAGAAACATTTTCCGCTCATTTATGGACTGCGGGGACTCCCGACCCGAGCGTGGTTATCCGCACCGGCGGGGAACAGCGTTTGTCCAATTTTTTGCCGTGGCAGACGGTGTACAGCGAACTCTCCTTTACAAAAACGCTGTGGCCCGATTTCTCACCGGAGGAGTTCAAGGCGATCCTTGCCGAGGTGGGCATGCGCGAAAAGCGCTACGGCGCATAGCGTTATGGATATCCCTATTCTCTATGAAGACGATGAGGTTCTTGCAGTAAACAAGCCTGCGGGACTAACGGTGCATCCGGACGGTCGTACCACAGAAACAACACTTGCGGATTGGTTGCTTGAAAAGTACCCGAGCATTCGCGGTGTGGGGGAAACGATCTCGATCACCAAAGGCGGAGTCATTGAAAAGTGGGGTATCGTGCACCGCATTGACCGCGATACTTCGGGCGTGCTTCTGGTGGCAAAAACACAAGAGTCGTTTTTAAATTTGAAATCGCAGTTTCAGGCGCGCACAATTAAAAAATCCTACCGCACTATCGCGCAGGGAATTTTCAAAGATAAAGAGGGCACGATAGATAAGCCGATTGGTCGCTCGACGAGCGACTTTCGTCGGTGGTCTGCTGAGTACGGCGCGCGAGGCGAGCTTCGCGAGGCGGTAACGGACTACCGTGTCCTCGGCGAAGGAGAATCAAACGGCACTAAACTTTCGTATCTTGAGGTCAATCCGCATACTGGGCGCACCCACCAGATTCGTGTGCACCTGAAAGCGGTCGGTCATCCCATTTTGTGCGACACGCTCTATGCGCCCAAGTTTCCGCCCCTGCTCGGCTTTACCCGTACGGCACTCCATGCCTTTTCCATCGTGTTTAAAGGGGCAGATGGAGCAGAGCATAAGGTACAAGCGCCCCTGCCAGACGATTTCGAGCACGCTCTTGCAGAACTCTCCCTCGTGTGATAGAATAGCGGATATTCGTTATGGAACAAACAACCATTCAATTAAGCCCGGTCAATATTGCTGAGAGGAAGAAAATAGAGCTCAAGTCAGGCGCGACCGTCAAGGTGTACCTGAAGATCGAGGAAAAAGGGAAAACCCGCCTTCAGGTTTTTGAAGGTCTTGTTCTCGCAGTTAAACACGGCAAGGAGTCCGGCGCTACGTTTACGGTGCGTAAGGTTGCGAGCGGCGTCGGCGTCGAGAAGGTATTTCCTTTCTACTCCCCCTCAATTGACAAGATTGAGATCGTAAAAGAAGCGGAAACACGTCGCTCAAAACTTTACTTTATCCGCGATAAAGTCGCCCGCGACATTAAACGCAAGATGCGTCACACCAAGACGGGCGTTACGATACCGGTACAAGAGGACGAGGTAGTAGCAGACGCAGTTGAAACTTCCGCAGAAACGCAATAGATAGGATAATAATCTCTCAAAAAAATCACGCACCGCGATTTTTTTGTTTAAGAATTCTTTTGCTTGAAATTTTAAGGACTTTCCTCTATGATGAGGGAACGTTTTACAGCGTGTATGCGCAGGTGGTGTAACGGTAGCCACGCAGCCTTGAGGTGGCTGTGCCCGTAAGGGCGTGGAGGTTCAAGTCCTCTCCTGCGCACTCGAGAGAACAAGTTGCGGATTATGAATTTGGAGCGATTTTGCGGAAGCCAAAATCGCACTATCAATTTCTTTTCCGCCTACGGCGGAAGCCGTGAAATCCCATAATTCCCCCCAACGTATGGAAACCGTTTTGTCCTTGATTTCAGGGTTAGAGCCGATTTTCTGAAAAAACTTCTTCCATTCCACAAAATTGGAAGTTTTTTCTAAATCGGCCGCTTCTTTCAAGGACAAAACGAAACTCCGCAAGGGTTCGACCCAATTCTTTCTCTGACACTGTTTGAAGCAGTGTTTGCAATTGTGCGGCGAGTATTTTTTCTTGCGTATACGGCTGTGCGCACTTTCCATTTTTCTTGGTGCAACGATAGTAGGGGTAGCGTGTGCCAAAGCGATTGGTGGCATACTGCGCCGTAATCGCACAGCCGCACTCGCCGCACTTTGCAAACCCCGTAAACGCGAACGACAGCGCAACTTTGGACTTTCTCGGCTTCTTGCGCGAAGTGAGCACCTTTTGGACTGCTTCAAACAGTGTCAGAGAAAGAATTGGCTCAAAGTTTCCGTTGTGCCATTCACCGCGATGTTTGATAAATCCAAGATACGCTCTGTTGGTGAGCATTTTCACGACGGAAACTTTTGCAAGTGGCGTTCCTTTTTTCTGCACAACGCCGTGATCCGCCAAAAAATCCGCCAGTGTCGTCAACGTGTATGTGCCAGTGGAGTATTCCTCAAACGCTCGCTTGATAATACGAGATTTCACCTTGTCAGGCTCGATATTCTTCGTCTTGTAGTTATTCACATAGCCAAAAGGAGCGAGCGTCAGCCATTCGCCACGACGGATTTTTTGGCGGATTCCACGCTTCACATTCTCCACCAGGTTGTCAGAAAAATATTTGGATTGTCCGAACGCCACTTGCAACATAAATTTGCCTTGCGGAGTTGGCTCAAACCAAAACTGCGGAAAGCGTAAAGAAGCAATTTTGTTGATGTCTACTAGATAAATTATTTTTCCGCCATCAACAGAATTACGGGCGAGACGATCCGGATGCCATGCCAAAATACCTAAACTTTCGCTAGAACTTTCAATATACTCAATCATTTTGGCGAACTGGTCTCGCCCGGGCTTCTTTGCGCTTTTCGCTTCCGTAAATACTTTTACGATTTCAATGCGTTCTCTGCTCGCATATTCGCGTAACTCAAAAAGTTGTGCCTCAATGGACATTATCTGCTGGTCATCTTCCTCGGTGCTCTTGCGAGCATAGAGAACGCATTTAGTTTTGGTTTGAGTTGTTTCCATACGTTGGGGGGATTTGTGGGATTTTACGGCGAAAACAAAAGCGGATTTTGCCCTGCGGAGCGCGGCGTACTCGCCGCGCGGAGCAGTCAATTCCGAACAAGTTACATTTGGTGCT
>Ga0209211_10011668_pt1 | contig 11198 bp, 8 predicted proteins | sample RifGroA2_FD_183992 | JGI IMG/M metagenome (GOLD analysis project Ga0209211, IMG submission 183992) | Groundwater microbial communities from Rifle, Colorado, USA - Groundwater A2 (SPAdes) (version 2) | ecosystem: Environmental > Aquatic > Deep subsurface > Groundwater | place: Rifle, Colorado...
TCTCGGCTTCCGTGCCATATCGCCATTAATCTATCATGCAGCCAGCGCTAAATGCAATAATGCAATGCCTGACACCGCCACAAGGCTTTGACCCTCGCAGTTGATTGACAGTTTTAATTTATCGAGGTACCCTTTGAGTAAGATAGTCCATTTCTCGGTTACCAACCGCTAAAGACATGAGTTTACGAAAGAGGTGCGTCATGAAAACAGCAAGGGTGATTTTATTCTTTCTATTGTTTGCACTGCCTGCCGTAGCAGCGGAGAATACGGCGGCGACTGTGCAGAACCAAAGGGGGGAACGTGTAACTGATCTGCGTCTTCTCCTCAATTCTTTTGGGGCGCTTGGAGAGGGGCATGTCGAAAACGTTCTGCGCGGCCTTAAGCTGATATCGGTCACGGAAGAAGCTCAGAGCGGGGAATGGGAGAACATGAAAAAGGTGCTGGCCGAACTCGGCAGGACCGGCATAAAGGCAGCCGCCGTATGGTTTGCGCGTCCGGACGGCGCGTATTATTCTCTTGAAAAAGGGTTGACGGGCCTTAACCTCCGGGACCGCGAGTATTTTCCGCGTCTCATGGCAGGTGAGGAAATAATCGGCGAACTCGTCCTGAGCAAATCAACCGGAAAGCGTACCGTTATAGTCGCAGTCCCAATAAAGAAGAATGGAAAGACAATCGGGGCACTCGGGACATCTCTTGCAGTGGACGAGATAAGCAGAATGATCGATGAAAAAATGGGGCTGCCTGAAAGCATGATCTTTTACGCCATTGATCAAAAAGGGCAGACCGCCCTTCACAGGATATCGGCGCTGCTATTCGCCTATCCTTCCGACATGGGCAGTAAAAGCCTGACGAAGACTGTCGGAGAGATGCTCTCCAAACCTGAGGGCAAAGTTATATATGATTTTTATGGCGAGAGGCTGGTCCTCTTCAGGAAATTCCCCCTGACAGGTTGGGTCTTTGCCATAGGCATTGCTACCGGAAAACCGGGCCAACCCGTGACGGAACTTCCTCCGATCCTGTCCGAACTCCGGAAAGAGATCACGACCGAGCTCAATAAACTGGACCATGAGCTTGCCCGACTCGCGGAGAGTATCTCGGATAAAGATGTGAACGCAGTTGAGACGAGAAAAATGCTCGCCGACCTCTGCCGGTCTTACCCCTATGAGGTGGACTGCGCGGTTGTGGACCGTAACGGGAGGATGGTGGTGGTTGCGCCTGAGAAGTACGCGAAATTCGAAGGCAGTGATATAAGCGCACAGGAACAGGTAATCCGTCTTCGGGAACAGAAGAAACCGGTCCTGAGTAATGTTATCAGGACGGTCGAGGGCATTGATGCAGTTGATCTGGAACAACCCGTATTTTCTTCCCGGGGCGAACTCACAGGCTCGGTGAGCGTGCTCTTCAGGCCCGAAACTCTCCTTAAGGCTGTTATATCTCCCGTTATTCAGGGAATGCCTGTCGATGTCTGGCTGATGCAGAAGGACGGAAGAATTCTCTATGATCCGGATGAAGCGGAGGTGGGCCGTATGCTCTTCGACGATCCGGTGTATAAACCATATCCTCAGCTTCTTGCTCTCGGGACATTGATAGCCAGGGAAAGAACCGGCACCGGCAGTTACGAGTTCCTGGGAAGTGGCCTGGAGAAGCCGGCCAAGAAGGATGCATACTGGACCACAGTCGGTCTTCATGGTACTGAATGGCGACTTGTGGTGATCCACATCAGGGCTGGACATGCCCTCTCTCCCGGCAAAGACCTTGAGAAGCCCGTAACGGGCAAGTATACCGATGCGCTCAGAACTCTGGCAGGAAACGCAGAAATGAAAAAGGCCCTGTCTGGAAATGACGGTGCAAGGGTCCGGAGCATATTCATGGACTTTTATTCGGAACATGAAGGGCTTTATTCAGTCCAGTGGCTCGACAGCCAGGGCACAAACCGCTATGGATATCCTGAAGAAAACAGCCTGATCAATTTCGATATGAAGACCTTAAAGGCAGCTTCGTCAAAGCCTTTGCTCCAGGCGCTATCGGACAAAAAAGAAAGTTCCTTCGACAGCCCTCTGATGGAGGGGAAGACAGGTGCTTTCTTCGTTGTTCCGGTGTATGAAAAAGACGAGTATCTTGGGATGATATATACGATCCGGCTGAAGGAGTGATCCGCTCTACGGCCCGACTGAGTTCTGTACATTATTCATCCCGCCGCAATGTAAGAGTCGTAGAGGCGTCTGAGCTACTGATTAATGTTTAATCTTTTTTGTACTGCTTTATAACAGATGGTGTCAATTTTTTTATGTTTGCAATACGCGCAGCATCGGCAGGATAAGTGCTGAGAAATTCCGGCACTGTCTTAGCACCTTTCTGGGCTGCCATTCGTTCCCAGAAATCAGCGGCAACATTTTGTAATCCTTCAAATAATCTCGGCATCCAACTGAAGTGAAATATCGCTCTTCGGCTTCCTGGATTCGGGTCCCGACACGTTTGACCATGGCAGTTTGCTGCGGGTCCTTGCTTATCTTGTTTTCCTTGAGAAAGGTGCCGTACTGCTGGGCACTCATGGACATCAAGGAAGAGGCCGGAATAAGGTTGAGCTGAGAGCGTCCGGTAATCGGAACAGTACCGCAGACTATAAGCACACAGAGAATAAAAGCGATGATAAATGTTTTTTTATTTACTCCCTGAATGACAGTGCGATATTGTTCGGATGGACGGTTTATCTTATTATCATAAAGTGCATCCCGTTTTCCCATGACTTTCACCTCCCTGGGTGAGTATAAGTATAGGTTCTAATCTATTCTAAAAATCCACCGATTACAATAGTTTCATAAAAAATGGATGGTTTCTTAATATTAAGTTTATCATGCTTTTCAGCAGGTGAAAATATGGGAGGGTCAAATGCAACTTGTTGTCGATTTTTGTGACGCATTGGCCTGAGCCAACCAGTAAATGTTAAAATTTTAGATGGGATATTATGAATTCAATATAAGAAATTGCCGAGGAGTCCAGGGGAAAAAGGCGGTGCATGTTTTCCGCCATCTAGTTTGGGAATAATTTGGTATAACAGAGCTAAAAATATAAAGAGCGGCAAGTCAAAAAACTTGCCGCTCTTTTAGAAATATTGACAGTTATTTTAAACGTTCTCTACCATTTCCCAAACGCCGCACGGACAAATCCCGGAACAGAAGCCGCAGCCAATGCACTTTTCCTCATCCACAACATATTCATACGAGCCGTCTTTGTGTTCTGTCCTGCTTATGGCGCCCCAATAGCAGGTTGACTCGCACATGTGGCAGTCGCGACATGTGGCGCATGACATGCACTTGTTTGCTTCTTTTTCAGGTGTAAAATCACCGCGGCAGACATCGTAATATTCTGTCTTGATCCTCTCATAGGGGATGACATCTTTGATCTCGGGCCAGCGGGGCGCGTGCATCAACTGGTAATTAATTGTATCGGCAACGACCCGTCCCTGCCCTATGGCGTGGGTCACAAGGCCGAGCCTTGTGGCATCACCTATGGCAAAGACCTTTACGTCAGAGGTCTGCCCTGTATCATTTACAGCGATCCATCCTCTTTCCGCATGTACGCTCGGCGGCAGGAAATCCAGAACCGGGACATCTCCTATGGAAATGACCACAACATCTGCATCAAGGAATGAACCGTCTTTAAAATATATCTTCTTTTCTGCATGGTCATATCTTTCGGTGAACTTGGGCCACAGCAGCTTTGTGCCCTTTGCAGTGGCTGTATCAACCTCTTTGCCAAAGGCAGCAGGTTTCTGGATGTCAACTGCAATGACCGATTCAGCCCCACAATTATAGGCCTCTGACGCCACATCCATCCCGACATTCCCTGCTCCGATAACAACGACCTTTTTGCCCTTCAGTTCAGGATGCTTCCCGAGGTTGATGCCCTTTAAAAAGTCATAAGCGGACACAACATGCTCTGAACCCGGAAACGCGACTACCCTCGGCTTGTGTGCGCCGCAGGCAACAACAACGAGTTCATGGTCTTTATATATATCATTGAATTTGTTCTGGTCAATCTTGGCGTTCAGGTGAACATCCACACCTATTTCCCTGAATCTTGAAAGTTCTTTTTCAAGTATCTCATGCGGAAGACGCTCTCTGGGGATGCAAAGCTCAAGCTTGCCTCCCAATTTGTCTGTTGCCTCGTAAAGGTCAACTGCATGGCCTTTTAATCCAAGCTGCCAGGCTGTGCTGAGACCTGCAGGCCCGCCGCCGATGACCGCTATTTTATGCCCGGTCGGTTTCTCCCTTTTCGGAGCAGGCATGTCAAGGGCAAGGCTTCCGAGTTTATCAATACTCAAAGGCTTGTCAAAAAGTCCTCTTGTACAGCTCTGCATGCAAAGATTAGGGCAAATCTGACCACAAACAGTTGCAGGCAACGGGCTGTATTGGAGCACCAGCTCCAGCGCCTCGTGCAGTTTGCCCTGCCTGATAAGAGTGGCCCTTTTGTGGGACGGTATATGAGAGGGACAGGCATAAGCGCATGGAGGATTATATTTTTCATTTGCCCATACAGGCTTGTTGCGTCTGTCCGCGCCAGTTGTGATATAAGGCAACAAAGTCAGTTCATGGTCCAGGTATTCCGCGAAGATCCCGCCCTGCCCGACCTCTTTTTCCCACATGTTCTTCCGGAAATCAGTTGTGGACATTTTGAACGGCTTTCTTGTCCTCTTTTCCTGTGGCGTATAGGCAATGAGCTTCTTCCAGTCATCTGATGAGCGGGTAAGCTCTTCGTAATAAGACATGCGGTCAATGGCCTCAAGATAAGGCGTCATATTGGTTTTTAGCCATTCCCAGTCCTGCGGGGTAAGCTCAAGCAGTTTTACATCTTTTTCACTGTATCCCTGGATATGCCCGCGAAAATAAATTGTCCCGCCGACCATCCCAACACATGGACGATAACCGAGGACATTTTCAGGGTTTCTCGGGTTAACACCGCATACAACTGCAACGCCTCCTGCCTTGAATTCGGCAAACGAGTCTCCGACATTTCTGAAATACCATGACTGGGGCGGCTCAAAACGCGGATTGCGCTTTGTCATTGTGTCACATCTTGCGCCTCCGCTACCCTGGACATAAAGCGTCCCCTGCGCTGCAGCATTAAATGCCCCGTTGGTAACGTCTCCAAGGACAGTTATTTTTGCCCCACAGTTGATCCAACCTACATCATCGGAAGCACTGTTTTTGGCGATTATCTCAGTACCCGGCATTCCCATGCTCCCTAGTCTTTGGCCTGCAGGTCCTTCAACCGTTATTTTAACGACTTCACCTTTCGGCCAGATGCGGCCGCCGATGCCGTGCTGTCCGTTTGCTATAACCTTGAGTTCTCGCGCGCCGTCAAGTATTGCCTGCTGTATCTGCTCTTCAAGGATACGTGAAGGGACTCTTTTTTTATTTACAATCCCCTTTATTACAACAAGTGGCGAGTTTTGCAGGACTTCCGCGCTTCCGCGTGGTGTACCACCTACTGTTGGCTTCCGCGCTCCCGTTCTTTTCTTAGCACGCATAGCTTATCCCCAACCTCTCTGCCATTGCCTTGTCGTCTATGCTTAATCCGTCCGACATGCCTATAGGCAGTTCGGTACTCCTGCCCATAGGCGCGAATATCTTTCTAAGTTCTACATCAGCGGTTTTGAAGACCTCAACAACTCTTTCCGCGACCTTGTCGGAATCAAGCCTTCTGTAAAGTTTTGGGTCCTGGGTTGTGATTCCCCTCGGACATTTCCCGGTATTACACAGGTTGCAGCGATTCATTTCATCACCGAAACAGTCTGCAGCAGCCTGCATTATATATTTGCCTATTGACACAGCAGAGGCACCGAGCATTATAAGCGCTGCTGCGTTTGCAGCCAGATTTCCTTTTTTGCCGACTCCCCCGGCCGCTATAAGTGGCAATTCGTTCTGTTTTCCCTGCTTGACCAGGTCAAGATAACATTCTCTCAGGTTAGAAGCAATCGGGTGTCCCATCTTGTCCATCGAGACGTTGTATGCCGCCCCTGTTCCGCCATCCTCGCCGTCAATCGAAAAAGCAGCAGCATAGGGATTTCTTGCAAGATTGTTCAATACAGCCTTTGCTGTCTTGGTGCCTGATATTTTCGGATAAACAGGGACCCTGAATCCCCATGCCATTGACATGGACTGGATCATCTTTGCGACCGCCTCTTCGATGGAGTATTTTGTCTGGTGTGTGGGAGGTGAGGCAAGGTCAATGAACTGCGGCACCCCCCTGATCCCGGATATCAGCTTCAACACCTTCTGCGCCATCAGCAGTCCGCCGTCCCCGGGCTTTGCGCCCTGGCCGTACTTTATCTCAATGGCTGCCGGGTCTTCCTTCATATGAGGAAGTGCATGTATGATCTCATCCCATCCAAAATAACCAGAGGCTATCTGGATGATAAAATATTTCAGGTATTTTGACCTTAAAAGTCTCGGCGGCAAACCGCCTTCACCTGAGCACATAACTACAGGCATCCCTTCCACTTCATTGAGGTATGAAATGCCCATTGCCAGTCCTTCCCACATCGGAGGAGAAAGAGCGCCGATTGACATGCTCCCGATCATTATCGGGTATATCTCGCGTACCGGAGGAACAAATTTATTTTTCGCCTTATCAACTACCAGTTTCCCGTTGACAAGAGTTAAGGGCATTTCTTCGGGAGGTAATATCCTGCCCAACAACGTCCTCACCCGGAACTCATGCCTTCCAGCGTCCAGGGCAGGGTCCGTAAGCATGGAGATCCTTGTGAACTTCAGCCTGTCAAGGGTTGATATGGAAGGGTCGTTTCTCCTTCCGCCCCTCTTGTATCCGTCACCGCCTTTATTTTTGTAGTGCAGCAATTTGTTCTGAGGGTTGAATTCAGGCTCTATCGCCTCATTAGGACATACCAGGGTACAACTTCCGCATCCTGTGCAGTAGCGTTCCATGTCAGTGACCTGCTCAACTATATGGGTAGTAGATCTTACCGCCGTCGGCGTGGGCACGGGGCCTTCAGACCTGACAGTCCTCATGACCTTTACCGAAGGCACAATTGCCTTGACCGGACATACAGCGGTGCATCTGCCGCACCTCTTGCACCTGTCGTCTCTCCACCTGATTATATATGGCAACTCCCTTAATGAGAGCTTGTGATTATTGTCTAACCTTGAAGCTGGTTCCATACTTTTACCTCCCTTGCCTGAGGAGAGACAATCACCATATCGTATTTCATCGGGAAAATATCTTTTGTCCTGTCTCTCTTAGGGACCGCGCTGTCTACGCCACACTCCTCTGACATAAATGCATACTTGCCTTTGACCCCGCCAACAACGCCGGGCCTCAGTTTTTTTGAATCATGTACCATGAAACATGTCCCGTCCGGCGTAAACCCTATGACCATATTAGGGCCATCAATACAGAGCGGCCTCATTGACTGTTTGATAAGGCCCAATGCCTCCCTGTCATTTCGCTGTTCTATTTCCGCCGCCTTCATAGGTGTGATTACGTCTTTGTAATATGTTAAAGGAAACCCCAATTGCCTTACAGTGTAATGCAGTATATGTGTGAACACTTCGCTGTCACTGTTATATCCGATATACCCGGGGAAGCCCCTGCCAGACAGGAATTCCTTTATTGGTACAAAGGCCGTATTTTCACCATTAGTCATAGAGCAGTAGCCCTGGATAAAAAACGGATGGCAGGCATACAGATATATAGCATAATTTGTGTTCTGTCTCCCCTGCGCCAACACAACCTTTGCCTTTAAGCCGTCCCTGTCAAGGCCGAAAAATTCTCCAACCTCTAACGGGTCTCCGACCTCTTTTATGGTAATGACATCGGGATAGAACGAGAACACGAATATTGACTCGTCTGACTCACCGATCTTCCTCAGGGCAAGCCTCGTGTTCATTAGGAGGCCTTCCTTTTCCTTCATTGTTTTGTTCTTGAAGGCAGCAGGATAATCATATGCCCTTGCAAAATAATGATCATGCGGGACAATCCCCTTCATTGGCTTAATCCTGGGTTTCCATTCATGTTTAAGCCTGAACCCATATCTTTTCATAAACTCATCCAGGGTCTTCCTGCCGTCCCTGGAACAAATACCTGACAGAACGGGATATTTCTTTAACCTTTCAAATTCGCCTCCAAGGTCTTTAAGGGTAAGGCCAAGACCTGATCCGTCATGTCCTTCCTTCATGGTCTCAAGGGCAAGTATGGGTTCCATGGGAGAGAAGTATTCGCTTGATGTAATTGCAGCCAGTCTGCACATAGTCTGTTTCCTTCTTATACGTTAAGTTGCCTAAAACGGATGAATTAATAGGTATGTTTTTAATTTTAAAATTTTGGCAGGTTGGATGTCAAACAAAGGAGAAAAATCAGGCGTTACTTCCTGATTTTTGAATTAATTCATTGTCCCAATTGAAGTAATCTCTCATTTGCCAGTCTTTTAATATTCGGGTCAATCCCGCTTATCGAGATTATGTCCCTGTAAACCCTGGCAGCGTTTGGCCCCCTTCCCTGTTTTTCCAGGACCCTTGCAATGCCGAGGTGGCCCTGAATATCTCCCATCTCCGAAAGTTTGAAGAAATAACCATACGCCTTATCATTGTCCCCGCGTTTTTCGAACAAAAGCCCGATATTAAAAATAGCGTAACTGTTTAACGGCTCTATGGATAACGCCTTTGCAAGGTACCCTTCTCCTTCAGGGAGCTTACCTGTCATTATATGAGCTATCCCGAGATTTATGAGGGAGGGGACATAATCTTTTCTAATGCCAAGCGCATATTTTGAATATTTTATGGCCTCTTCAGAATTACCCAGATGCAATAAAACACTCGACATATTGTTCATTATGATGTAATTGCTGTTATCTATCTCAAGTGCCCTTGTATAATTGTAAAAGGCCTGTTGATATTCCTTCCTTGACTCGTGGGTCCTTGCAGTGTAGAGATAAAAGTCCCGGTCACCCTTTGAATTCTGCAACTCCTCTTTTTTTGCTTCATCCTGCTTGGTGATTTCAGGCCTTGCGGGCACTGCTTCCTGCTGCTGGTCCATGATTACGGGTTGCAGGGCATTAACAACTGATTTTTGTTTCCTGGCCGTTTCGGCCTGCAGCCTGTCGCCTGAAGTCTTCGGTTTGTTGTCTGTATCCAGGCCCTTGCTCTCTGTTTTATGGGCGCTGGCCGGGGATTGCTTCTGCTGTGTGACTTTCTCAGGAAGCACCGATCCGACATTTGTCGGGACAGGGGCCGGGTTTCCGGAGTCAATTCTTGCCTGCTGAGAACTGTTAACTTTTAGTGACGGCTTTAAATACAGTTCAAAGACATAAACAGCGACTACTCCTCCTACAACTGCAAGGATTGCAAGCAAGGAAGAGATTACATTTTTTTTTCTGATTACGTCCTTGCCTGTAGAGTCAGATACGATCCGCTTCAGACCAGGTGGGACATCCCTGTTCTCTCCACGATACTTGACATTTGCAAGCAAATCAGCAAGAAGACTCATTGCATCTCCAATTTAGTGGCTCGCACATTAAAAAACAGTTCCGAGTTTGAAGTGCGGAGCATGTAACGATATTCAGCAGCATTGAGATTACTAGTTTGAGGCCCTGGACCTTCTATAGTTATTTCAAATCGTTTATCTTCAGGTTTCCGCTTAGAATGATCTGATATTTGTCTTGTTTTTATTTTGTCAAATACCTTCCATGAATAATCAGCCCTCCTGGCCGGGTCTGCTGCATTGTAACAACCTACCGCCTCCCAGGCATATCCATATCTGTCAATGCATTGTCTCAATATCTTTGCTCCTATCATTGTGTTATAACACGGATCAGAGACCAGTTCATCAGGGTCCAATTTAAGGGGTTTCACCCAAATAGAGTTTACCTGCATAAGCCCTATGTCCTGAGAGCCGTTTCTGTTCTTGTTTATTGCCTTTGGGTTAAAGTTTGATTCAATACTGGCAATGCTTTCAAGCAGGAGTGGATTAATATTGTATGCCCTGCCTGCGTCTTCAAAACAGAAGGCGTTTAAAATCGACGGCAGCAGAAATAAACTTAAAACAAGTACTCGCAATACTTCCATCATAATTTAGTATAAGTTTTAGACATTGACAAAGCAAGGCTTGTGTTATAATACAAGGAGGAAGCTAAGCATTAGCAACGATTTGCCAATATTGCGGTTAAGACGAAATGCTGAACGTGACTTAATCGCCCCCTACCGTAGGGGAGAGAAAAGATAATCAAGTAACCAGGAGGCAACAATGAAAAGAAAAATTAAAGGGAGTTTCGCATTGTTCACAAGGAATGGCGGGTTCACACTGATTGAACTGGCCATAGTTCTTGTGATTATTGGAATAATCCTCGGGGCAGTGCTAAAGGGACAGGATTTAATACAAAACGCAAGGAACAAAAAGTTCATCAATGATGTTAAATCGTGGGAAATAGCGCTCTGGTCTTATCAGGACAAGAAGGGCAGGTTCCCTGGAGATTCAGACAAGAACGGCGTTATCGGAGAAGATGCCGGGGATAACATCAAGACCGACATTGATAATGCGAAGTTCATAAATCCCCCGCCGAGACCTGTTACAGTCGGCAGCGTAAATCTTTATGTCTTTGTCGGCAACGATGGGGCCACACCGGCGCGAAATGTTATCATGCTTTGCGCTGACGACGTGGATTGTACAACCACTCTTCCTGAAGAAGCATTAAATGCAATAGAAGCGTATGATACATCTATTGACGGTTCATCAGATGCGGCAGCAGGCAGGGTGTTGGCATTTACGGCAGCCCCAACTGTTGTAACGCCTGCAAGTTACAAGTATAGCGGCGCAACAGGAACATACGAAGCTGGTTCTCCAAAAGAATGGGTACTGGCTACACTGCCAGTTTATAAGGCTATGGCGTATCGCTTTGACAGGCCGTAATTAAACATAATTGACACCATTAAAAAGAAGGGAGGTCATTTGGCCTTCCTTCTTTTTGATTTTTAATTGTGCTTGACAAAAATTTACTAATTTGAATATTATGTACACTTGTTCTGTGAAAACTGCTAAATAATTGCGTGCGTAAATATCAACAAGCTTATTAGTAATCTTTTGAGATAACAGGAAAACTCATGAGAGTTTGATCCTGGCTCAGAACGAACGCTGGCGGCGTGCTTAACACATGCAAGTCGAACGGGGTTAACTGGCAGCACTGA
>Ga0209211_10011669_pt1 | contig 11198 bp, 10 predicted proteins | sample RifGroA2_FD_183992 | JGI IMG/M metagenome (GOLD analysis project Ga0209211, IMG submission 183992) | Groundwater microbial communities from Rifle, Colorado, USA - Groundwater A2 (SPAdes) (version 2) | ecosystem: Environmental > Aquatic > Deep subsurface > Groundwater | place: Rifle, Colorado...
TGTCAATCAAATATCGGATTTTAATTTGAGATACCGTCGCAAAAAATCCTCCCCGCTGGCTTTGAACGACTACCTCAAACCCAATTTTGCCAAATAAAGACACCAGACCAAACTTGGTATACCTAAAAAAATCGTTGGGTTCTTCGTGAAGCTCATTCATCTGAGGCACAGTAACCAAGAGATGCCCCCCTGGCTTTAAAATTCGATATATTTCTTTGGCGCTTTTCTCCGGAGACTCTAAGTGCTCAAAGACCTGAGTGCAGACAACCGAATCAAAAATATTATCTGGAAAAGGAATATTGTTTGCACTTCCGACCACATCGATACCGTCTCTTTTCCTGATATCCATGCGTATGTATTTTTCACATTTGAAATGACCACTATAACGATTAAGCTCTCCGGCGCCTACATCAAGTACTTGATGTAGGCGCCGGAGAGCTACTTCTTTAATCTGCCTATTTAACAGATAGCGATCTGGTTGGAATATAACCATCGTGGATTACTTATATCGTAATTCTACTTGATGTTCCCCCTTTGACAAAGGTAGGGCCATATAAATGTAGTTGACCTTTAATATCTCTGTTTCTACCCCATCCACATAAGCATGCCAGCCGGGCAACCAAGTATTACCGATAAAGAGCAGACCGTTACTTAACAAATTAACATCGAAATTGATTGAATCATAACCATAAGATTGGGAAACAATCGCATCATCCACTACGCTAATTTCCCCGCCAGGACGGTTCTCAAGTTTATCCATTATTTCCTGAAAATTGTTTTCCCCGTTCAGTATCGATGTATCCTTAGTTACAAAGTTCCTGGGCCAGTAACCGGTTAGTTCATAAATGCTAACTCTCGTCCGACACTCTCCCACCTCTTCTGAAAAGACTTTTTTGAAATCTGGGTCATCCATATCATAGGCAGAAATTACGTATCTGACATTCATGGATTTCAGAATATTTTTCCTTTCGACAAGTTTCCGGACCCTGTCTTCCATAGGGATATTCTCCCAAGCCAGAGAGTAGCCGGCGGTCGTATGTTCTGAGCCGAGATATCCTATCATTTCAGCAACGCCCAGCGGCATAAACGGGTCATAGCCATCAATGGAATCGATGTTGAATTGCATGTTTATACTGGGGGTCAAAAGCTCTTTTTGCAAAGCAAGCTCCTCGGAAACATTTTTGTTGGAACATTTTACTCTTAAATTGTTATATATAGTTAGACCGGTGAACGGAGTGAAGATTCTAAACTTCCCTCCCTCGTTAGAATTGGATGATATAAATCTGGCTGTTTCCGAAACAGATTTTAATTCTTCTCTGCTTATAACACGAAAATGCTGAGCATAAGCGAGAGCAAAATTAAAAGAAACAACAATCAAGACAAAAGACAGAAAAGTTTCTGTCTTCAGTTTTCTAATGTTCTCTATCAGGTAAAAAGATAGAACGGCAAATATAATAAAAACTGCGACATCCCAACTGAAAATGGAAATACTGTCCAAAGAATCCCGCAAGTACTGGTTAATCAGATTGAGATAATGCTCTTTGGGTAATCCAGCCGTTTTTTGATATAGATTATCCAAAAAATAGCTGTTGAGAAAAACTAGGATCTTATCCGCAAAAAATAGCTTAATGATGGAACCAGTAATAATTATTGGACTTAATAAATACAAAAATATCTTTTTAAGATAAACCAAATACAAATCTAATTTTAAAGAAACTTCCTCTTTATTCTCTGTGATATATTTCAAAACAAAACCAATCATAATTGCAACTGCCAAATTTCCAATAAACATTATTCTTGAGCCCACTCTAAGAGAATCAAGGAGCGGTACTTGATGCAATAAAAACCCTACTGGTGAATACTTTATAGAGGTCAAAAGGCAAAAGGTAAAAGTGCTAAGGTATAAATAGAAATATTTATTTCTTATTTTTTTAAAAACAATAAACGCAAAAATTAATAAGATAAAGGGAAGAATACCAACATACAAATTAGGAGACCCGGTTTGAATAATTGGGTTCTTAAAGAAAGGAAGAACGTAGTGTATTACATCTTGTGGTAAATAAGAACTAAGCCAAAAATCAGAAATACTCAACCCCTCTGCTCGAGCAGTCACCTCTCTAAAATTAAGGATGGCTCGGATTTGTGGCCAACCAACTACTAAAGAAACCCCATAGACCGTAACCAGATTAATCAGTTGTTCTAAATAACTCTTGATGTTTTTTTCTAAAAAAGCTTGATAGAAACAATAAACAGCTAAGAATGCATGGATATAGACGACAAATTGGGAATGGCCCGAGAGCCAGCTCGTCCCCAAAAATAAGCCTGCCAAGGCAAGAAATAGGAATCTGTGTTTCTTTTGCCTGACAAACTCGGCAAAATACAAGACTGCCGGCAGAATAAAATAGTAGTTCGTATTAGTCAGGGTCGTGGACCATGTAATCATTTGCCCTGAAAAAATAAAAATGGTGGAGACTGTGACGGAAATCAGGGGACTAAAACCAATTTTTTTTGAATAAAGATAAGCAAAAAGATAAGCCAGAAGGATATTTATGATTATCAAAAATCTATAGGTGTCAAAGGAATCAAAGAAAACAAACATTAAATCATAAACCGGATAAAACCACCCCGCAACAATGGAAACCGAAATAGGGAAACCAGAGAGTATTTGCTGGCTAATAAATGAACCGCCTTTTGATATATAGTCCAGATACTGGTAGATAGTGCGGACAGTGTCTCCATCATACATAAGATGCCCACTGAAGATTACATCCCGAAACAAGAAGACTAGCGTCAAAATGGGCGCTATCAGGACAAGCTTTCCGAATTTCTTTTCTGTACTCACAATGCCAAGTTTAACCTATTTTTTAGTAAATAAAAGAGTACAATATCGAATAATGTATCCCCCAAAGCAAGCGGTAAGATATATCATTTCTGGTGGCAGTGCCGCCCTTGTTCATCTCGTTTTACTCTATACGTTAACTGATCTTTTTGGGTTATGGTATCTGGCTTCTCTGATAATTGCTTTTGTTTTCGCTGTCATTACAGGCTTTACACTTCAGAAACTTTGGACTTTCAACAATAAAGACCTGGACTCTATCCACCTTCAAACCACCTACTATCTGATTGCCGTGGTCGCGAACTTAGCGTTAAACGCAGCCGGAGTTTACATCTTAGTATCGAAGCTACACATGTGGTATATGCTCGCCCAAGTGATTATGCTGGGACTCATAGCCGTAGCAAACTTCTTCACATACAAGCACATTATCTTCAAATAAAATAAGGGGCTAGCTGTCTTGTTTGCGGCCGACTACTACTACAGAGATTCCGAAGGGGAAATTTATATATCTCAACAAGATTGATTCCATAGAAAAAATAATATAAAAAATCTTATTGATTACCCAAATGTTATTTACCATCTGTCGGCTCAATTCATTCTCAGATTTCATGGACAGGTGAAGATACTTCGCCGCCATTCTGAAAAACACGATAGGTAAGGAGAGAAAAGTGTTCAAATAAGAAGCCTTAAGGATAGATAGATTCTCCTCTTTGAGTTTTAATTTCAACTCTTTGAGACGATATCTTCGATAATGCTGATGCGTCACATCTGTCGATCCCCATAAGAACTGAAAAGCTGGCGCCGTAATAATAACGATGCCGTGTGGTCGCAGAACTCGTCTGGCTTCGGCTATCACCCCAGAGTCGTCCTCGATGTGCTCGATGACATCCATAAGAAGCACGATATCAAAGTAACCATCAGGATAGGGAATGTGTAGGGCGTCACCCTGCCTTATATTTTTGACGCCCCGCTGCCTGCAAAAATTCACCGCTCTTTCCGACACGTCGATGCCATGGTAATCTCCCACACTTTCAGATTCCTTAGCCATAATCCCCATGCCGCAACCCAAGTCTAGAATTTTAGGTTTGACGACAGAGGCATGGCAGTACTGCTTGATAAGACCAAAAACGATTTTCCGCCTGGCCTTATCCCACCAGTGATTCTGCTCACTTTCATACATTAACTCATAGGCAATGTCTTTCATAAAACTATACTCTTTATCGTATTTTATTTTTTACCGACGACAATCCAGCCGCTATCATTAGACGGACGACAAATATTAAATTTCTTGAGTCCTATGCCACTTACCAAATCATTCACTTCTTCTTTTTTCCAATAATTAGCGACCTCCGGGATTAGTTGGTCAAAGACCGTCAGATGGATAAACCAAAATGGAAAGCCGGAAAATTGTTTGAAATACAGACCCGGACCTTTAAAAATTTTGATAAAAGCCCAGTAAGGTATGGAAAACAAATAGGCAAACACATGGACCAATGGTAATGGTAACCTGGATGTAATATATTTTCTAAGAGGACTGAGAAACCATAAGAGCCATCCGAAACCTTCGTGGCCATATACCCAAATTAAAAAAGTGCCCCCTGGTTTAAGCGCTTTAACCATGTTCGTGACAGCTAGTTTGGGATGCTCAAGGTGGTGAATAACGCCGATACTGAAAGCAACATCGAATTCTTCTTTCCACTTCATATCAAAGGCACTCTCGAAGAGAACCTCTGCATTCTTGAAATCTTTTAGAGTGACGCGTGCAGCTTCCACGGAATGATGGTCATAGTCAAAAGCTACTACGCTGGCCGCCCCCCACTTTAGGACCCAGTAACTTAACCTGCCCATACCGCAACCGACATCCAAAATTCTCTTATTCTTAAAATCTTTCGGAGTAAGCGGTCCAATCCAATTTATCAGTTGATCTTGAAATAACGGGTCAAGCTGGTTATATTTGTTCCACTGATAACCAAATCTTTCGCTTGTTACAGACATCGTTGGTGATTATAACCATTTTCTTCTATACTATCAAGTAATGAAGAAATACCTTATTGTCAATGCGGATGATTTCGGACTCAACAAAGCAATAAATGATGGTATTATCGACTCCTTCAGAAACGGCTGTGTTACCAGTACTTCCTTAATGACCACCGAAAACGGTTTTGAGGATGCGATTGAAAAAATAAGAGGGAACCCATCTTTGGACATTGGCATACATTTAAATATTGTTAGTGGCAATACAAAAAATAATTTACTACTGCTTTTTCTAAAGAGATTGTTCGACAAAAAAGCCTTGAGAGAGAAAATTTATCGGGAATTTGAAAACCAAATAAAAAAAGCTCTTAATCATGAAATAAAGATCTCCCACATGGACACAGAAAAACATGTGCACATATTTCCCTTTATCCTAGAAATAGTCATTGCACTTGCCCTAAAGTATGGCATCAAGAGTATCCGTTTCCCTTTCGAAAAAATTGATACCTGGAGTGGGGTCAGCCTCCGACAATCATCCAAAATACTTTTCAGTTATTTATTTTACAAAAGATGCTCAGAACTATTAAGACAAAGCGGAATAAACCGACCAGATTTTTTTTATGGAATTTCACTAAGTAAAAATTTCTCTATAGACAAATTAAAGGAATTAATGAATAATCTAAAGCCTGGTACGAGCGAGCTGTCCTGCCATCCAGCCTACAAAATGATCGTGATTTCATCTTTTATAGACAGTAGGAGTCGGGACATAGAACGGGAAACCCTAACCAGTCCCGAGCTCTTAAGTTATATAAAAGAGGAGAGTATCATTCTAACCAGCTTCAAAAACTTCAGTAATCAAAATTAATATGGGTGAGAAATTCAAAAAAGTCAGTATCGTTATTCCGGTGTATAACGAGGCGGGTAATATCATTGATCTTTATAACGAAATAAGGAATACCATGGTCAAGCAGAATAGAGACTATGAAATCATTTTTGTCGATGATTGTAGCGATGACAACTCATTTAAAATACTGACGAACATCTTCAGCAAAGATAGCTGTGTTCAAGTCGTTTCTTTGATGGGTAATCAGGGGAAGACAGTAGCCCTCAATGCCGGCCTGAGGTGCGTGTCGGGGGATATCGTAATTATAATTGACGGCGACGGTCAGCATGATCCGGCCTATATTCCACAATTTGTTTCTGCCATAGATGAAGGATACGATGTTGCTAGTGGTTGGAAAAATGAAGATTTAAATCTATTATTCATAACAATATCAACAAAATACTTGGCAAGATTATAGGAGTGAAAATGAAATACTTTGGAGCAGCCATGAAGGCATATAAGAGAGAGCTGATTGAGCGTCTGGAATTATCTGGCGACCTTCACAGATTCGTTGGCGCCTTAATTTATTATAAAGGAATTAATATTAAAGAAATTCCAATTAATATACGCCCCAGAAAGAGTGGGGTATCGAATTATAGTTTTGGTAAAATAGTAGGAAAGGTATTTCTCGATGCCATCTTAGTCAAATTCTTGACAAAATATTCCAAGACACCATTCCGAATTTTTGGACCAGTAGGCTTTCTTTTTGGAATACTCGGAATGTTAGGCATAGGATATGTTGCTGTTAATAAATATCTCTTTGGCATCTCCGCTTTTTACGATACGTCCATCTTAATTATCTCCGCCATTGGGATTATAATAGGGATCCAATTTATCTTTTTCGGTTTAATGGCTGAGATGATTTCCCGCGCCTACTACACGTCCGAGAAGAAAACTTCTTCCCTAATACGAACTTACCTCAAGCACTAAACTGTCTATACCATAATTGAAAGACTAGAAGTGTCCAGAGCTTTTTATCATTATTTTTCCTGCCAGACATATGTTCCTCAATAATTTTCTGGACATAATTCGGACTAAAGATGCCTTGCCTCAAGAGTCTTTTCTTGGAAAGTAATTCCAGGAGCAGTGGCTTTAAATCCTTCTTAAGCCATTGCGAAACCGGTATACCGAAGCCCTTCTTTTGTTTGTATATAATATTTCTTGGCAATTTGTCTTTCATCAGCTCTTTTAAGAGATACTTAGCGGTAAATCGATGTAGTTTATACTCATATGGGAGAGTGGTTAGGAAATTCACTATTTCCGTGCCTAGAAATGGCGCGCGCACTTCAAGCGCGTAGCGCATGCTTGCCCTGTCTAATTTGGTCAAAACACCGTCCATAAGATAAGAATGGATGTAACTGTTTAAAACGCCTTGGCGGGATTGGTCCGTGCTGTTTACGTAGGGATTAACCATGATAATGCTTTGAAAAATTTCTTTAGTTAGGAGATTTGGCAAATCTTCTTTGCTAAAAGCCTGAAGCCATCGGCTGTGGCGTTCAACTGGGTTGCAAGCGACCCCCTCAATGAATTTTTGCAACTTAAATGATAGATTGAAATTCTTGTCAGAAGCCGGCAGGGAATGAATAATCGGTTCGATCAAATGGTTTCTGGCAGTCAAAGGAATGTTTTGATACAAAGAGACTAACTTATCCGCTTGGAAAGTTGGGTATCCGGCCAAAAGCTCGTCTCCCCCATCGCCCCCCAGAACCACCGTCACCTTATCTCGAGTAAATTTAGAAAGAAGAAGTGTCGGGAGAATGGCTGGATCAGCAAGTGGTTCCCCCGATACGGACACAGAATCAACAAGAACATCGAGAGAATCTTTTGCCGTCAATCTTTGATGATAGTGGTCCGTAGATAAGAAAGTTGCCACTTGTTTCGCATAAACTGACTCGTCAAAAGATTTTTCATCAAATCCTATAGAAAATGTTTTAACCCGCTCATTAGATATTTTTTGAGCATAGTAAGCTATCGTTGAGCTATCGATTCCACCGCTTAGAAATATCCCCACTGGCACATCAGCGACCAATCTTTCACCGACACTTTTTTCTAATAATTCACCAAGATTATTTAACGCTTCTTGAAAAGAGATTACGCTGATTTGGGTTGGTATCTTCCAGAAAAGTTTTTTTGTAAACTCCCCCTTTTTATAGATAAGATAATGCGCGGGTTCAAGTTTATATATCCCTTTATATATAGAATGCGGAGTTGGTACATATTCTCTGCTTAAATATTGCGCGACGGCTTCTAAATTTAGTTCACGTCTAACCGATGGGTGTTTTAATAAAGCGCCAATTTCCGAGCCAAAAATTAAAGTATCTTCGAATATCCCCCAGTAAAGAGGCTTTTCTCCAATTCTGTCTCTGGCCAGCAGAAGCGTATCTTTCTTAAAATCATATACGGCAATGGCAAACATGCCGTCCAATTTCTCAAAACACGCTTCTCCAAACTCTTCATATAAGCGCAGTATTACTTCGGTATCGGTCTTAGATTGGAACGAGTATTTCTTCTCTAAACCAAATTTTTCCTTGAGTTCTTTAAAATTATAGATCTCCCCGTTAAAAATCACGGCGACATCTTTCTTATCATTCCACATCGGTTGATGTCCGTCTGCGCTTAAATCTAAAATACTTAAGCGCGCATGAGCAAATCCCACCTCATTTTTTAAAAAATGCCCCATATCATCCGGCCCACGATATCGAATAGAATCTATCATTGTTAACAGATTTTTCTTGTCACCCTCCCCAATAAAGCCTGCTATTCCACACATAATTATTTGTTTGGCTTATTTATCACACTCGAAGCATAAATACCCTTATATTTCATAATAACTTTATCCATATCATGTTCACTAGCCCATTTGATCGCCTCACTCGACATTGTCTCAGCAAGATTTTTATTGCCAAGAATTTTTATAATCGCTTCTGCAATTCCTTCAGAATCATTTTGAGAAACTAAGAAACCCGTCCTGCCATCTCTTATTGCATCTTCTGCACCCGATTCAAGACTTCCAATAACAGGCAGACCACTGGCATTTGCCTCTAGATAAACAAGGCCAAAACCCTCAAAATGCGATTTTTCGCTAATGGAAGACAAGACAAGCAGTCTGGCTTTTTTGTAGATAGCAATAAGTTCGTCGTCTGATATATGCTGCACAAAATCTACACTCTCTCTGACTCCCAATTCGAAACAGAGTCTTTTTAGCTGGTCAAAGTATGCTCTATCGCTCTGGTCTCCGACTATATAATATCGCAAATCCTTAAAACGAGCCCGAGTTTTGGCAAAAGCCGGTATGGATATATGATAACCCTTTCTTCGCTTCAGATTGCCGACGCTTACAATCAAGTTTTGGCGTTCCTGCCAAGGAGTAATAGACGGCCTAATGAATTTCTTCGTGTTTATGCCGTTATTTATGACATGAAGATTATTTAATCCGAATTCCACCAAACGCCTTTCGGTGTATCTACTGACACATATTATCTTGGCCGCCTTCTCAAAAGATTTCCTATGGAAATAACGCTTATGGAAAGAGAGACTGAATGGAAGCACCGCCCACGTGCCATGAGCTGTAACAAAAAATTTCTTGTCGGTTAATTTGGCCAACCAATATGCTATGTAGGAATATTGTTCGGCAAATGAATGGATGAAATCGCATTCCTTTGCATACTTTCTTAATCTCCAGGCATACCATATGGCCGCGAAATAACTTACTTTGTAATTTAACTGTTCAGGTAAAATGTCAATGGGCTTTATATCTGTATCATTTACTCCATCGTGGCCTACCGCTATGCTTAAATCAATACCTCTATTACGCAGAGCCTCTACCATATCCAGAGAATACCTTCCGAGACCGTTTTTGTAATTTAATTCTGTGGTTAAGATAAAGACTTTCATTTCTTTATGATGAAATCCAAAATTTTTTCTGCTCTTCTCGTCCAGGTATAACTTTTTACATCACTGGAGGCTTGTGCGCTTAGCTTCTTAGCTAAATCACCATCATTGATAATTGTTGTAATAGCGCTCGATAATTCTTGATTATTATCGGGTTTAATTAATATAGCATTCTCCGTATTTAGAATCTCTCTAATACTGGGTAAATCTGATGCGATAATCGGAGTGCCACTTGCCATATATTCAAACATTTTTAGCGGAGACATGTAGAGAGAAAAATGTTCCGTGAGAGGATAATTCATGACCAAAGTGTCAGACAATTTTAAATACATTGGAACATCTTTATGGGAAACAGGCATGATTAAAGCATAACTATCTTTCCCAACACCCGCTTTTCTTATTGACTCCTCTAGTCCGGAGACTTCTGATTTATTTATACCGACAATAAGAAGAAAAAGGGGCGGGTGTTTTTTCAGTAAGCGAGAAAAAGCAACGATTAGCTCGTCCACCCCTTTTTTACTTCCCATCGTTGTGTACTTACCAATATATGCCACAATAAATTTGTCTTTGGGGATACCCAATTTTCCTCTCAATTCAACCTTTGACGCTGAAATCTCAAAATCTTTCAAACTAACCCCGTCAGACGCAACTAGAATTTTTTCTTCCTTCACTCCGCGAGACATAAAAAACTTTTTTAATCCGCCCGAGATGGTTATTATTTTAATATTACGATTCACGAAAGCGTTCGTATGCGCCTCCCAATAGACGTCTTTCACAAACAACCCGATGACAAAAGCGAACAGTTCGTCTCGAGCGTAAAACGTACCGGCTTCAGAGAAAATCGCGCGGATTATGGAAGAAAAGGTGAAAGTGATTTTTTGTATCCAAAACCCCAACCACCCGTAACGAACCAGATCAAGAGACGGAATTTTTACTATTTTAAAATTTCTCTTTACGTTAAAGTAATCGAATGGATCCGCTTTTATGATATTGTGCCGTGTCGGTGCCCACAATTCTACTTCTGCCCCGGCATCCACAAATGCTTCGCACATTTTCATTATTTGGACCCCATGGGCCTTACCTGTTGGTATACGAACATTGGCCACATAGACGAGCTTCATAATACTTGATTTTATACTATATCAGTTTTATAATCACTGCAATATATCTTATTTTTTTGATAAAAGGCTATAAAGTATGGGAGATAAGGAAATAATAACCATATTTAAAGATATCCAGAATAATATAAAACATGCCGACAACGGTGCGTATATTCACGTTAGTGATTTTAAAAAATTTTATATGCCACTAATAAATTACTATATAACCGACAAGGAAAGAAAAAATATAGATTTATATATTATCGGCATTCAGGGACCACAGGGTGTTGGTAAAACTGTTTTTGCAACACTAGCAAAAGCTTTTTTAAAAGCCGCTGGTTATAGAGTAGAAACTATTTCTGTCGATGATTTTTATAAGTCGAATGACGAACGTCTTAAAATCTCAAAAAAACATATTAAAAACCCTTTTTATCAAATTTCAAGAGGAATGCCAGGTACTCACAACCACGAATTATTATTTAAAACGCTTAAAAAAGCTAAGGCCGCTGAAAAT
>Ga0209211_10011670_pt1 | contig 11196 bp, 7 predicted proteins | sample RifGroA2_FD_183992 | JGI IMG/M metagenome (GOLD analysis project Ga0209211, IMG submission 183992) | Groundwater microbial communities from Rifle, Colorado, USA - Groundwater A2 (SPAdes) (version 2) | ecosystem: Environmental > Aquatic > Deep subsurface > Groundwater | place: Rifle, Colorado...
CCGGCCCCGGTTGTGACCTTTGCCGCGAGGGTCTCGCTGTAGGCTAGGTCGAGTTGAACGCGCTGTGCGTGTGGAGCGGCGGGCGCTCTTCGCACACGGTGAAGGCGGCTCGGTGGTTCTTGGCGAGCGTCTTTCCCGACGTGTTGGGTCTCGTCATGAAGAGAGGCGGCGAAGTCGCGCGCAGCATGGCGTACTCCTTGTGCCCGAGTTGCCTCCGCGGTGTGCGGAGCGCAGTACATCTGGGCAAAAGTAATATACCAAAGCTGGTTTGATTTGGCGAGAGCTATAGCTGTGGAAATCTCTTTCTAAAAATAAAAGCGGCGGCGATTAGAGCCAGGCCGCCGATAGTAACGGCGGCATATTTGGATGTCTGATTGCTGTTCTTGCCGGCAGTTTGGCTGGGGGCGGAGGCGGCGACCAGCCGGAGGTCGTCGTTGCCGCGCGGCCAGATTTGCCAGCCATTTTTAGTTTGTTCCGCGACGCCCGTCACCTGAAGAGTGTCCCCGGGTTTTAGCCGGCTTCGGTCTATATGCGCGGCGGTTTTCAGATACACCACCTCCTCGGTTTCGCCGTCATCAAGGTAGAGCTGGTTGCCCGTGATGCCGGTAATTTCTCCGGTTACCACTATGAGTTTGCCGGCGGCGTCCTCGTCAATATCTTCTAGAGCCAGTTTTTCCGGCTCCAGAGTTTGTTTGGCGGCTAGAATATCAATAGCGCCGGCGGAAGCGATTTTTAACCGCGAAACATTGTTAGTTTGCGATAGCTGTCCGGCAACTTTCACTTTATCGCCAACGGAGAGCGGAGGCAGGTCTTTTTTGGAGGAGTACATTTGCAAGCCGCCCGAGCTGTCGGCGATATAAAAATAATGTTCGCTGAAAGTTTTCGGCGGCACAGTTACTATACCTTGAACCGCCACGGCGCTGCCTTTTTTCAAAGCGCGGGCATCGGCCAAAGCGAGGCGGGCGGTTGTTGGTTTGGGCCGGGGAGTTGTCGTTGGCGATGCCGGGTATATTTTGTCAGCCGTAATTTTTTTGCCGAGCACTTGTTCTTTGGGTTCTTCGTTTACTCCAATGAATCCCGGAGTAATTTCCTTGGTCCAGGCGCGCTCGCCGTTCATGAGCGACAAGCTTTGGCCGGGCTCGCTTTTACTGTAGGCCGCCAGGTCGGCCGCCACATTATCCGGCGTTTTTAGAGTGATGATTTCTTTAGTGTTATCCAGCACCAGACGGGTGGCGGCGCGGTAAAAAACCAAATTTCCGCTCGGCTTGATAATGGTTTTTTCCGGGATGGTAAAACTTTTTTCGTTGCTCGTTTCCAGTTTCCAGCCGGCCAGCGAAATGCTGGTTGGGGCGCTGTTGAATAGTTCAATAAATTCTCCTTGGTCGGTTCCGGGCGGATTGGGAAAAACTTCGCTAATTAACACTTCGCCGTGATGAGTGGATAGGCCGGGAGCGACCGATAGGAAGAGTGTCTGCTGTCCGGTTGTTCCTTGCGTTGAGGTGGCGGAAACCGTGACGCGATAAGTGCCGGAAGCAGAGAAGGCGTGAGAGACGGTTTGCCCGTCAATTATTGCGCCGTCTCCAAGATTCCAGCTCATAAGAATGGCTCCGCCGCGCGGATCGGCCGAGCTGACTGCGCTTAATATGACATTTTCTTGCGGCGCGGCCGCGCGCGGAGCGGATATTTTCCAAATGATTTTTACTGGGTCGCCGGTTGCGCCTTTATTTGGCGTTTTGGCGGTTGAAGTGGTGGTTGTGGCAGTAGTTTTTGCGATGGTGGCGGGAGCGGACGGGGCGGAGGAGGGCGCCGGCGGCGTTCCGCCTCCGGATGACCAATTACTGCTGCCGCCACCGCCGCTATTATTGGCTGGAGCCGGTGTCGGCGGCTCAACAATTATATTGCTTGATCCGGGGGTTAGGCTGGTCGTAATCGCCCAGTCAACGTCAGCATCAGTATCTGCCCCGTCATTTTTTCTAGCCGCGGTCTGTCCTTTCTCCGGGGCGGCGAGAGCGCCGGTTCCGTAATTTATTTGGTCAACGGTTGTTCCGTCAGGGTTTTTCAAAATTACGCTGTCGCCGCCGTTGTTGAGATGACTGCCATTCAAGAAGAACGTCGCCCAGCCTTGGGCGGCGATGGTGCCGCTGGTCGCGGCGATAGCGCAGTTGGCTTCTCGGCTGTCGCAGAGCAGGCCGTCAACTAAATCAAGACTAGTGGTAGCCCCGTTATAAAGCTCTATCCATTCTTCTCCGTTTTCAGGATCAGGGAGAAATTCGTTGATTTTTATCTGCGCCCACAGGGACGAGGTGGAGGGATACAAAGGCGGAGAGGATGAAGCGGCTGTGTTTGCCGGCGAGTCAGACGGTGAAAATGGAGTGGTGGCGGCAGAGGCGGGCGTTGTTGAAGCAGTAGAGGCGGTTGAAGTTGCTTCAGCGGCAATGGCGTAATTACTGTTTTGGAACCCCAACGTGTCGCCGGTCTGGTGTTCTTGCCAATTGTTCAAGGAATAGTCGGATAATAAAGGGTTTTTTCTCTCCAGCGAACGCGCGGTGGCTGGCTGATAGGTAAATTGTTCTAAGAAGTTTTCCTGCGCGTCTTTGAGGCCGATTTCTTCGCCGGTTTCGTTCAAACTTCCCCAGGAAGAGTCAAAAATTGAGCCGCCAAAGGCCGGATGATCGGCTATAAATGCAGTGCTGTCTTGGCAGATGGCCGCGTATTCACCGGGGGCGGCCAGGCTGTCGGTAGTGGTAGCGGCCAGGCTATGGCTGGTATTGTTTTCCCAGAATTTCCAGCCGGCGAGGTCAACTGGTTCGGCCCCTTTGTTCCAAATTTCTATCCATTCATGGGTGCTCGTGGGGGAAGCCCCGATTTCATTGATAATTATGTCATTATTCGCGCTAAAAGCGGCGGCAGAAATAAAAAAGCTCGCGCTAAAAGCGAGAATTCCTATAAGAAAAAGAGATTGCTTCACACCCTCCTAATGTATAGAAACAAAATTAAGTTTACATAAGTATAACATAATTTTAATTTGTATACACTAGTCTATACAAATTGTGGATAACTTTGGGTATAAAGTAAGCAGAGAGTGTTAAATTATTGGTATTTTTGGTCATTATCTTGTCTATTTTTAGCCGAGAAATCACCCATGGAAGTTATACACTTTTTTGTATACACTAGTCTATACAAACAGTTTGAGCATTTTTTGCCGTATTTTAGCTGTATTTAGCCAAAATATTGTTTTTTATGCCAACTCTTGACAAGTTTTTAAAAAAGTGGTATAGTATATGTGTTGTTCTTTTAACAACTACACGTTCTATACTACAAAATCTTAAGGATATTGGGTTTACAGTTGCTCTCAATAGTCACCCTAACAGGTGATACACCCGTAAGGGTAAAAAAAGCAGCGGTAAGTCCATCTCCTTGTTTGGTAACCCCAAATTTTGGTCTCCACGACCCCAAAGCGACTGGAGCCACTGGGGATATACCTTCAAGTGGTTGGAACGTTTTCTGTCACCAGCGTTTGACAACCTGCTCGTTCAGAGCAAACTAGTCTCGCCTGACAGATATACTAACGGCGAGTGCCTTGTATTAATTTATAATCGGGTCTACCCGCCGTTTTTTTATTGTAAAAATGTGTGTGATTTGACTTTTTGTTGGTTTATTGGTAGTCTAAAGCGACAGTAAATCATATGCCCAAAGTTTCCGTTCCAAACGCCAAGAGCAATCTGCCGAAAGAATTTCTTGAAACGATCAAGAAAAAATTGTTTGATGACAAGGCTCGTCTGGAAAAAGAGCTCACTAAATTTTCCAAGAAAGAAACGGCCGAAGGCGCCGAGTCTACTTTCCCTAATTACGGCGACACCGAAGAGGACAACGCTCACGAGGTGGCGGACTATGAGGCTAATCTTTCTATTGGAAATGATTTGGAAAAGAGTTTGCGCGACGTAAAATCGGCTTTGAAGAAAATAGAAAATAACGAATATGGCATTTGTAAATATTGCCACAAGCCCATTGAGCAAAAACGTTTGCTGGCCCGGCCGACTTCCAGCGCCTGCATTGAATGTAAAAAAGCCATAATTCAGGAAGTCTAGGGAGAAATTCAAGCGCCGAATGTTAAATGCTAAATGACGAACGGGAAAAATATTCTATGAAAAATAAAATCCCATTGATGCTGTTCGGTGGGATTTTTTTATTGGCGTTTGACCAATGGTTAAAGTGGCAGGCGCGTTATGTTTGGATCGAGCCAAACATGTTTGGCCGATTTTTTGGCTGGTCGCCTTTTTTCAATGACGGGGTGGCGTTCAGTTTGCCGGTGCCTGGGCTGGCGACGGTCATTATAACTACTCCGATCGTTTTTATCGTTGGTTATTTGGCGGCGCGGGAATTGTTCTATCCAGCGCCGGCGGCGTCCGCCCGGCGATTGGGCGCTTTGGTGTTAATTTTGAGCGGCGCCGCGTCAAATTTGTTCGATCGCATCGTGTACCATACTACTATTGATTACCTGCGTATTTTTACCGGCGTCATCAACGTGGCGGACGTTTTAATTGTTTGCGGCTTCGTGTTATACTTCTTGGCATTAAGAAAGCAGAATTAGTTTAGCTAGGCTCAAGGTATGGTTATGGTGAAGGGAATATGTTTTTTAAATTACATTCGGCCGCGGTGGTAGGTCTGGAGTGCGGGCCCGTTGAGGTAGAAGTGGATATACACAAGGGGCAGACGCATTTCGCGATTGTCGGCTTGGCGGATATGGCCATAAAGGAGGCAAAAGACCGGATTTATTCAGCGATGAAAAACTCCGGTTTTTCGTATCCTTTTAATTTTCGCATTTTGGTTAATTTGGCGCCGGCGGATACCAACAAGGAGGGCCCGGCCTATGATTTACCGATGGCAGTGGGCATTATCGCTTTAAGCAATGATTTGGCGATTGATGCCGATGACGCGATGCTGGTTGGCGAGCTGGCGCTGGATGGCGCGGTGCGCCATGTGGCCGGGGTCTTGCCGCTTGCTTTATACGCGAAAGCGCGCGGGTGGTCGCGCTTATTTGTGCCCGAAGCGGATGCGCCGGAGGCGGCGCTGGCCCAGGGCCCGACGGTGTACCCGGTTAAAAGTTTATCCCAAATAATTCATCATTTGGTTGGCGGAGAATCGATCGCGCCCTATACCCAGCCCATTGATTGGAGCGAAGATGCGGCTGAAATTGGAGAGCTGGATATGGCCTATATTAAAGGTCAGGAGTTTGCTAAACGAGCTTTAGAAATTGCGGCCTCCGGCGGGCACAATGTGCTCATGAGCGGGCCGCCCGGGAGCGGTAAAACTATGCTCGCCCGAACGTTACCCTCTATTTTGCCTCGGCTCACTTTGAACGAGGCGCTGGAGGTGACCAAAATTTATTCGGTGGCCGGATTGTTGAAGAGCAGTTTTATAAAAACGCGCCCTTTTAGAGCACCGCATCATACGGCCTCGGGCGTGGCGCTGGTGGGCGGCGGGCGGTTGCCGCGGCCGGGCGAGATTACACTTTCTCATCGCGGGGTGTTGTTTCTAGATGAGTTTCCGGAGTTTCCGCGGTTCGTTATGGAGAGTCTGCGCCAGCCGCTGGAAGACGGCATTATCACCGTGTCGCGCGCGCAGGGCACTATAACTTTTCCGGCGCGCTTTATCTTGGTTGCGAGCCAGAACCCCTGCCCGTGCGGCTATGCCTCGGACCCCGACCAGCGCTGTGTGTGCACGCCGCTCCAGCTCGTGCGTTATCAGAAAAAAATCAGCGGACCTCTGCTGGATCGCATTGACTTGAACATTGAAGTGCCGCGAGTGGAGTTTGAAAAGTTGTCGGCGCGCGAGCTCGGCGAACCATCGGTCGATATTCGCGAGCGGGTGGAGCGGGCGCGCGTTATTCAGTCGGAACGGTTTCAGAACAGCGTCATTCACACCAACAGCGAGATGCGCGCGGCGGACATGCGCGCGCATTGCCAGCTGGGCAGCGATTCGTCGGCGCTTTTGAAGGAAGCAGTGGTGAATCTTCATTTGTCGGCGCGAGCCTATAACCGGATTTTGAAAGTGAGTCGGACGATCGCGGACTTGGCCACGAGCGAGCGCATTGAGCTTCCGCATATTGCCGAGGCCTTGCAGTTCCGGCCGCGGGCGGAATAAACAAAATCCCCGGCTCATCGCCGGGGGGTTGTTTTTGGTAAGCGCTATTATTTAGCCGCGAGCGTTTTTATCGGCAAGTACACTTCCACGTCCACGCGTTTGACGCCGAATTTGCGGGCATCAGCTTTTGAAGCATCAAGCCAGATATCCAGGCGGCCGTAGCCATAACGTGAATTCATCCGGTCTTCCACAATAAACTCTTTATCGCCGTAGAGAGCGGGAATTTTAATGATGGCGCCGAAAGGCAGCCAGTTGGCGGCGATCATGCCATCGTGCACCCGTTTGCCGGTAGCCGCTATAAATGGGCTGTCATCGGTTTGGTCGGGCGTGCTGGTGTAGGCGGTAATAACCGCGGCCACCACTTTGTTCGGTTTCGCGATCGGGAACATATTGCCTTCCTCCGATTCTTTCAGCACGGTTTCCACAGCAAAATCGGGAGCGTTTTTATTGGCAGTTTTAGCCAAGGTTATTTTAGGCTGAAGGATATTCGCGAGCAAGGCGAATATAGCGATAGCATTGACAGCTTTTGTAATCGTGATACTATTTTTTGGCTTATTTAAGGCCATAGTGTTTTTTTAGCAGAAAGTGGAGGAAAAGGGTTTTTGGCCGCTTTTCTCTTATTTGAGCCAAAATTAAAAAGTACCCTTTAAGGTACGGTCGATTATCTCGACGGCGAATTATAGCATAAAATCGGTTTTTTGTCAATGGGGTTAGGGTGGGGTATAATGAGAAAGAAAAATATGCCGATTCCTCAGTTAAAAACGCGGGATAGCCGGATATACGGAGCAGTTTCACAAAATTATCGCCGGAGCGCGCCGCCGCCAGCAAAACGTCCTTCTTTAAATAAAGCTCTTCCCAGGCTGGTTTTTTTGGGCGCGGTCGGAGCGGTGATTTTGGCCGGCATCGTTGTTTGGATTGGCAAAGATTTGCCGGACCCGAATAAATTAGGCGATCGCCAAGTAGCGCAGAGCACCAAAATTTATGATCGCACCGGCACGCGCCTGCTTTATGAGATTTATCAGAATCAGAAACGAACGATTGTCAATTTGGCAGATATTTCTCCCTGGGTGCCGAAAGCGTTTGTCGCCATTGAGGACAAGCATTTCTATGAGCACAGCGGCGTCAGAATCGCGAGCATCATCCGAGCCGGCGTCAATAACCTTATCGGCCGCAGGAGCGGCGGCGGCGGCGCCTCCACGTTGACGCAACAGCTTATTAAAAATGCCATCGTCGGCGCTGATCGGAGTTTGTTCCGCAAACTGAAAGAGGCAATTTTAGCGGTTCGGTTGGAGAAAAAATATTCCAAGGAAGAGATTTTGAAACTGTACTTGAATGAAATTCCGCTCGGTTCCACTAACTATGGCGTGGAAGCTGCGGCGCAGAGCTATTTTCATAAGCGCACCAAAGATTTGACGCTCGCGGAAGCGGCGACGCTCGCGGCCATGAACCAGGCCCCGAGCCGCTACTTGAATAATTTAGATGCTCTGCGCGGCCGGCGCGATCTGGTACTTCAACTGATGCAGGATCAGGGGTATATTTCTCCCGAACAGAAAAAAGAAGCGCAAGGAGCGGCTCTGCGTCTGTATCGGAGCGCCGGTATTTTTGCGGCGCCGCATTTTGTGCTTTATGTAAAACAGCTTTTGGCCGACCAGTTTGGGGAAAGGCTGGTGGATACCGGCGGGCTGAAAGTAATTACCTCGCTGGATTACGAGAAGCAGATGCTGGCCGAGCGAGTGGTGAAAGAGCAAGGCGACAAGTTTGCCAAGACCGCCAATGCCAACAATGCCGCGCTGGTGGCTATTGACCCCAAAACCGCCCAGATACTCGCCCTGGTCGGGTCGCGCAATTTTGAGGATGAAACCATTGATGGTCAATTTAATGTGGCAATTTTAGGCAAACGCCAGCCCGGTTCTTCGTTCAAGCCTTTCGTGTATTTGGCGGCCTTTGAGAAAGGTTATACTCCGGACACGGTGCTCTATGATGTGCGAACGGATTTTGATGCGCGCGGAGAGGAAACTTACTCTCCGAAAAATTACGATAACAAAGAGCATGGTTTGATTACGATGCGTGGAGCTCTGCAGAATTCGCTCAATATTCCATCGGTGAAAACGATGTATCTAGCGGGTAGCAACAGTGTCATAGCGTTCGCCAAGAGGTTTGGGTACACGACATTTACCGGCGACTATGGGTTATCGCTGGTTTTGGGCGGCGGCGAGGTTAACCTGCTTGAGCATACGAACGCCTATGCCACGCTCGCCGATAATGGCGTGTATCATGAGCCGGTGAGTATTTTGAAGGTGACGAATGATAAAGGCGAGACGCTCTCGGAGTGGCAGGCGAGCGATGGCCGAGAGGCCGTTCAGCCGGAGTTGGCGGTGCTGATGTCAAATGTTTTGAGCGACGATAAAGCGCGCGCGCTGGTCTTTGGCTTGCGTAGCAACCTCACTCTGCCAGATCGGCCCGCGGCGGCGAAGACGGGCACGACCAATGACTCTAAAGACGCGTGGACCCTGGGTTATGTGCCATCGCTCGCGGCCGGGGTGTGGGTGGGCAATACTATTCCCGCGCCGATGAAGGGCGGCGGCAATTTATTGGCCGGCGTGATTTGGAATCAATTTATGCGCCAGGCTACGAGCAGTACCCTGCCGGAGAAATTTCCCGATCTGCCGGCGAACGATGCCGCCAAACCGGTCTTGACCGGCGGCGATGGCGGTATCCGGCTCCGCATCAATACGGCCACTGGAAAAATTGCGGCATCCACCACTCCGGAAAATATGGTGACAGTAAAAACTTACTTGCCGCCGCATGATATTTTGTATTACGTAAATAAAGACGACCCGCGCGGCCCGGCTCCGGCCAACCCGGAGGGCGACCCGCAGTACGAAGCGTGGGAAGCCGCTCTGCAAGACTGGGTGGTGCGCGAGCAGACGGCCGGACACGCGGTAACGCTGGAAGAGCCGCCGACCGAGTATGACAGCCCGCAGGCGTTGGAACTCTCGCCTCTGGTGGATATTGTTGAACCAGGCGTCAACGCGCGGCTGACTTCTCGGATGATTCATTTTGAAGCCAAAGCATCGGCGCCGCGTGGAGTAACGCGGGTGACCTTTTTCATTGACGGTGCGGAGGTGGCCTACGCCGCGAGCTATCCATTCACCGCTGATTATTTGGCGCAGGGTGTGGCCCCCGGGCCGCATTTGCTGAAAGTGGTAGCGCAAGACGATGTAGGCACAAGCGCGGCCAAGGAACAGCCGTTTACGCTTGATGTGGAGCCGGAGCCGGCGACCTTTGAGTGGCTGGACGCGTCTCCGCTAGTTTTGACCGGAGCTGATTTTCCCCGAGCCATAAGTCTGAAGCCCTCGCGCTGGGACGCTACTAAAAGCATAGTAATTTATTTAAAGAGCGCGCTGAGCGAGAAAAAAATTTATACCTTTGTGCCAAATGAAGATGCCGTCGTTGATGGCGGACTTTCATTTATATGGAAACATAGTCCGGGGGCGGGCAGTTTTGCGCTCCGGGCAGTTTTGACTGATACGGAAGGACGGATGGTGGAGAAAAGTTTGGAAGTGAACGTGAAATAAGAGCGATGCCAGCCGCGTAATTATTTGCCGGCGGCCTCCTTTTTTCCTCGGATGACAAATAAAATTTCGGCGATTTGTCTGATAGTTAGGTCGCGCAAATTATTTTTGTCGTATTTAGATTTTAAATAACTAATGAGGTCAGCTTGTTGGTGGCTCCAAAATAGGTGGATTTCTTCAAAGACTCTTTGCAAGTTACTTTCCACTTCAAGCAGGCAAGTTTCTTGGGTGTTTTTATAGTCATCTATCCGGCCTTTTTTGTCTAAAACATACTCCATAGCGCCTGAGGCAGTTGGGCGAAGTTCATAAACTTCAAAGGTGCCGTCAGACATAGTGCGAGCCACGCGGTTGCGCCCCATTTTTTTGGACAATCCGGAGTTGAAGTCAGCCTTTTGACGAACATCGTCAAAATAAGGGGTTTCGCCGTGGCCGACTATGGTGTAGCCGACGCTGAAAGAAATAGGGCTCATTTGGCCGGGCGCGGATTCCCATCGCACTTCCGATAAAGCTTGGCCGATACGTTGCACTAGCTGGAGAGTGTCGGCGCCTCTTTTGACGTGATTAAGCAAAATCATAAATTCGTCTCCGCCGATGCGGGTGGCGCAGTCTTCAGCGCGGATGGCGCGGTTGATGGCGTCGCCGATGTTTTTGAGAATTTTGTCGGCTTCCACATGTCCGACCGTTTCGTTGATATCTTTGAATTTGTCTAAATCAAAAGCAATAATGACCATCCGCTCGTCGGTGCGTTTTTTATCTTTTTCATCGGCGTTTAAGTTAGCCAGAGAGTGTTCATAAAAATTTTGGAAACCGTCTTTGCGCAATAGCCCGGAAATGCTGTCCGTTTGTCCTTCTAATTCGCCGCGGAGGCGTTCTTTGGCCAATTCGGGAGCGAGCTTGGCAATCATCTCCTGGCGCTCGGACAGTTCTTTTAGGACTACATCCTGCAAATTTATTACAGCGCCCCTATCTCCCTTCGCCGTGGCTTGCGCGATTTCTTCTAAAATAGCATGGCGGCCTCGCTCATAGCGTTTCCGGGCGCGTTCTGAAATTTCGGCTTTTATTTCTAGGAGACGGGGCTTCGAGGCCGCGCGCGCTCGTTCTAGGGATGCGGCGGCTGTATCGGATTGGACGGGAACGTTAGCCCCGCTTTCTGGTTTGGTCATACTAGAGTTTTAGGATAATTATTTAAACCTAAATGTTGATAAGCGGAAGGAGTGGCTTTACGGCCGCGCGGAGTGCGTTCTAAAAAACCAATTTGTAGTAGAAAAGGTTCGTAGATAGTTTCAATAGTATCCATTTCTTCGGCAATAGCGGCGGAGAGGGTATTCAGCCCCACCGGCCCGCCGGCAAATTTTTCAATGAGCGTTTTCAACAGCCGTCGGTCGGTTTCGTCCAGCCCCTGCTCGTCAATGCCAAGCAGTTTGAAGGAGCGATTGGTAGTCGCCTCGTCAATCGCGCCGCTACCCTCCACCTCGGC
>Ga0209211_10011672_pt1 | contig 11195 bp, 11 predicted proteins | sample RifGroA2_FD_183992 | JGI IMG/M metagenome (GOLD analysis project Ga0209211, IMG submission 183992) | Groundwater microbial communities from Rifle, Colorado, USA - Groundwater A2 (SPAdes) (version 2) | ecosystem: Environmental > Aquatic > Deep subsurface > Groundwater | place: Rifle, Colorado...
ATCTAAACTCACCTTAACGGAACTATCAATAGTTGGAATTAGTTCTTCAATTTCTGATGTTTCGTTAATTATTTCCTTCGGCGCCTGCTTTCTTCCAAAGACAAAAAAAACTGTTGTTAATAAAACCAATAAAACTGCTCCAATAATGTAACTTTTTTTATTTAATTTCATAATAAAATTAAATTTGTAATTTTTCTTCTAAATAACTGTTCAAACTATCAACTTTTATTCTCTCCTGGGCCATTGTGTCACGATTACGGACTGTAATTGTCTTGTCTTCTTTTGTCTGATAATCAATAGTAACACAATAAGGGGTTCCAATCTCGTCCTGTCTCCGGTACATTTTACCGATATTACCGGCATCATCAAATTCGGCCGTAAAGGTTTTTTTAACTTCGTGATAGATATCTTTTGCTATTTTTTTTAGATTTTCATCTTTTTGTAAAGGAAAAACCGCCACTTTAATCGGCGCTAATTTCGGTCGAATTTTTAAATAAATCCTTTTTTTTCCATTGACTTCCTCTTCCTTAAAAGCATCTGTCAAAATCGCGATGACTAGACGTGACAGGCCAAAAGTCGGCTCAACCACGTGGGGAATATATTTTTCGCCTGTTTTTTGGTCTTTATAGCTTAAATCAACTCCTGATTTTAATGAATGATTTTTCAGGTCATAGTCGGTCCTGTAGGCAATTCCCCAAAGCTCCTTCCAGCCAAAGGGAAATTTGTACTCAATATCGGTGGTTTTTTTTGAATAAAAAGACCTTTCAAAGTTTTCATGCTCCCGCCAATTGATATTTTCTTTTGATAATCCTATATCAAGAGCGAACTGCCACATTTCTTTTTGCCAGTAAGTAAATATTTTTTCCCAGTCTTTTGGGTTGATGAAATATTCAAATTCCATCAGATCAAATTCTAAAGTCCGGAAAACCGACTGACCCATCGTAATCTCATTCCGGAAAGCTTTTCCCTGCTGGGCGATTCCAAAGGGAATTTTTACCCGCAAAGAATCAAGCATATTTTTAAAATTCATAAATATTCCCTGGGCCAGCTCCCCTCTTAAATAAGCAGTTGATTTTGAATCATCAATAATCCCGATCTTCGTTTCAAAAAGTAAGTTAAACTTGCGGACATCTGTCAACTCTTTTGATCCGCATTTGGGACATCCTAATTTGTTTTCTTTTATTATCTTGGATAATTCTGCTACGTCTAAACCTTCAACCTTTTTCTTGAGTTTACTTTCAATTAGATGATCTGCTCTCGTGCGAAAATGGCATTTTTTGCAGTCAACCAGAGCATCATTAAATCCGGTTAAATGACCTGAAGCCTCCCAGACACGGGGAGACAGGATAGTTGAGGCATCAACTCCGACCATATCGTCTCTTTCCAAAACAAATTTTTTCCACCATAAATCCCTAAGATTATTTTTCAAAAGTACTCCATAATGACCAAAATCCCAGGTATTGGCTAAGCCCCCGTAAATCTCAGAAGAGGGATAAAAAAAACCCCGTCTTTTGCAAAGGGAAATAATTTCGTCCATAATTCATTATATATTAAAAGCCGGGAGTTTTTCATTAATAATTTCTTCAATAAAAGCCGTAATCTCAATTAAATCTTTTTTTTTATTTCTCTCTTGATAACCCAACAATGAAGTGGTGTTATTAAGATAATCGGTCATGATTCCCCGGTAATTGTCCCCTTTTGAAAGATCTATCATAAAAGATTTAAATAACTTGTACATTTTCTCTTCTTTTTGACTTTCGGGAAGAAGTTTTTCCAATACAAATAAAAATAAATAAAGGCATTGAAATTTTGACTGGTTTTTTTTAATCTGGGAAAACCCGGAGATCAGACCCGTTTCCTGAAGATAATAATAGTCTTTGCTTTTGGATAAGACGGCATTGATCAGATTACCGGTTTCAATATGGGGGCTGCGCCGGCTGGTTAATTTCTTTATTCCTTTGGCAAAAACTCTGATCCGCCCCAATTCGCGGCTGAAGATAGTAATCACCTGATCCCGGTTTAATAGCGAAATTTTTTTAAAAATAAACCCTTCTGTCTTGACACCCCGGCTCATAAAGATTTTATTACCTTATCAACATTCAATAATCCGTCAAATAAAATCTTGCCTTCATATTCAACTTTCAGTTTTTGATTCTCTGTCCCGCCCTGTTTTTGTACCAGGATAGAATAACTTTTTTTGCTAAGATCTGCCGGAAGCGTATAGGTGACAACAACCGTGGCTTTTCCTTCTGTCGGGACTTCCAGAAAGCCTTCAAAGACAGTCTTTCCAAGTTCATCATACGTCTGAACTTTTTTAGAAGAACCTTTAAACTCAATTAATTTTGATCCCTGGGGAACATAGAATCTCACCCAGTTTCTTAAAATAGCGTTAAGACAAAGACCTCCTCTTTCCAAATTACAGTCTGAAGCAGGATACGGATTTCTATACTCGACTATTACTTCCCTATTGATCGCTCCATTACCCTTTTTGGTAATGGATATAATCGTTTCCGAAACAAATAAATTGGATTTGGCACCGGCAAAGTTAACATTATTTACATGAAGATAATCACCTTCATAACTATCTATTCTTCCGGCAAAACCAAGCTTTTCGACAGACTTCTGAATTTCCGGATCAACAAAGTTCATAAGAATATGTTTTTCCTGAAGATTTTTGTACATAGTCTGGGCCAGCGTCCCCCAATATTTAGAAGGTGAAAAACCAAGAGCTTTATAGAATAATTGATACATCAACTCACCAAGAATACCTTTTCTATTCACTTTAAAATAACCTACCGGCCGGTCGACAATATCAAATAATTCATAAATGACCTGCGCACAGTCACACCTTTTGTCAATCTTTGATGAAAATCTGACTCCTGAAGCTTCCGTATCGCCAAAAATTGTCAACATATCAACCAGTATCTTGGAATCAACTAAAATCACTCCGTCATAGACCACTTTGGCACCGCTCTTTTGATTCAGACTTTCAAACAGTTTGATCGTCTCAACTAAGTCAGGTGAAAGATTGCTGTCACGGATATAGAATTGACTCACTCCCTTATGATACGTTAAAATTTCTCTTGGCGCTTTTGGATGGGAAGAAATGGTCTGATCAAGTGAATATATGTCATCAGACCGGTAGATTGATAATTTCCCTTTATTTACTTTAAAAACAGCGTAAAAAGTAAAGAAACCACCGGTGGCTCTTCTTTCTTTATCATTTTGGAATATCATTAAATAAATTTTTTCTTTATTTCCTCCTAATATATTCGGTAAATTTTTTATTAGCGGTTTTGCATCAACGAACAAAGATGATGCTCCTTTGAACTGTTCTTTAACATTGATAATATTTTCACGGATATTTGTTTTTCCTATTTTTTTCGGATATCTGGACGGGTTAATTTTATTGATTCTGATTTCTGCTTCACGGATATCATCTGAAATAACGTCTATTTTTCCCAAGACCTTATCGAGAGTCATCACGGCTGTCTGCAATCTGTCTTCGGCTGATTTTTCAACAAATGATACCTGTCCTTTTTTAAATCCGATTAAATCAGCATAAGGAGTAATTGCCGTGATTGCTTCTCCGGCTGCTTTTACCAGATAAGAACCTGCCTCAACTCCCATTTTGAAGTCCGAGACGTAGGGAATAAAAGATGCCCAATAAAGAGATTTGGCTGATTTTTCAAAAGTTTTATACTTTGAAGAAAAACTTTTCATTTTGCTGTTCAAAAGATCAATGTTATTTTCAGAAAAAGTAGATTTTAATTCTTTTGCGGAAGTCACAAGAGCCTTTGCCTGCTTGCTTATTTTGGCTGCCGGACGGTAGATAAAAATATAACCTAGAACTAACAGAATCAATAAAACAGCCACCCAAACAGTTTTTTTTGTCATAGTATTATGATAACTTTAAATTGCACCCCATCCGCTAATCATAACTATAGGGGTTTTTATGATAATTTTCAAATCATTACACAAAGAAATATTTTCAATATATTTTGCGTCAATGGCAATTCTTTTATCAAAATTAATCTCTGATCTCCCGGATACCTGCCATAAACCGGTTATCCCCGGCTTGACTGACAATACTTTGTTTACTAATTTTTTTGTGTGAGAATATTTTTTTAGCTGATTTTCCAATTCGTCCGGATAATATGCCCGGGGACCAACCAAGCTCATCTCTCCCAACAAAATGTTGATTAACTGGGGGATTTCATCGATAGAATGACGCCTTATAAACTTTCCAATATTAGTTATCCGCGGATCTTTTTTTAATTTGTAACTGCCCTTTTTGTATTGGTCATATAGTTTGGTGAAGCGTGGGTCAGTCCGTAGCATATAGTGGGCATTTGTAATCATTGAACGAAACTTATACATTTTAAAACGTTTTCCCTTCTCCCCTATTCTTTCCGGAACATCGGCAAATATCGGGCCTTCCGAATCGATTACGATCATAATCGCCGTGATAACAAATATCGGGGAAAATAATACAAGTAAAAATATCGCCGCAACAATATCAATCACCCTTTTAAAACTTTTTATGTATCCTTCACCGGAAAATAATGCTGTCATATTTTTAAGTTAAATGGTCGTTTTTTGTCCCCTTAAAACTTTCAACAATTTTTTTTACTTTAGGCATTGAATGTTTTGTTGTAATCAAAAGAACATCCGAAGTGTTAATAATAATTCCATCCTTCAAGTCTACCCCGACTATTAATTTTTTATCCTCATAGTTATAAATCAGGCAGTCGGAAGTTTTTTCAAGATGAACATTTCCCTGTGTAATGTTTTCATTCTGATTTACCTGAAGAGCTTCTTTGAGTGCTTCCCAAGAACCAACATCGCTCCAGCCAATATCTTCAACCATCACACAGGCATTTTTTTTATCTAATTTTTCAAGAATTGCATTATCGAAACTAATACTTTCTGATTTCCCGTAATTACTTTTAAGAACCTGATTAAAATCAGTTTTACCATAATGTTTTACGATATTCTCTATATTATTAAAAATATTTGGATTAAATTCTTTGTAAGCATTATAAATAAATCTCGGAGTGGTGATAAAATAACCCAAATTCCATGCATAGTTTTTAGAATCAAAGAAAAATTTTGCACTTTTTTTACTGGGACGGTATTTTAATCCCAAAAATTCATAGTAATTAAAATCGTCCTGGCTCATTACCTTTCTGCCAAAGTTTATATAGCCCAGATTGACACTCGGGAATCTGGGTTTATGGGTGATAAAAACTATTTTGTTTGGGTTTTTCTTTATGTAGGAACCGGCTGATTTTATTATTTTTTTGAACAAGTCTTCTCTTTTGACCAGATGGTCGCTCCAGAGTATGGCAATCGGCTCATCAGGATTAATCTGATATAAAATATTGGAAGCCAGGGCAATCGCCGGACCGACGTCTTTTTTTTCTGGTTCAAGTATTAAATTTCCTTCCGGAATCCGGGGCAGTTTTTTTCTTATTATTTCTTTGTATTGGATATTGCTGGAAATGAAAATATCTTCATAACCAATTTCCGGCAACAGCCGGTTAACAGCCAGTTCTAATGTAGATTCTTTTCCGGCAATTGATTCAAATTGTTTTGGTGAATTTTTTCTTGAGAGCGGCCAAAGCCTTGTCCCCGACCCCCCTGCAAAAATGATTGCCTTCATATTTTCCCCATGTCATCCCGAGGAACGAAGTGACGAGGGATCTTATTAAGATTTCTCGACTTCGCTCGAAATGACATTCTGAAAACTTTTAATAAATATTTCCTTATCAAATCTTTCCACATTTTTTACCTCAAACTCTTTAGTCTTCAGCTTTAAATTGTACTTAATCTTATTAAATCTTTCAATTGCTTTGTTTAAACTTTTTGTTGTCTGTTTATCAAAAAATATTCCGGTTTTTCCGTCAATTACTGTTTCTGCCGAACCCCCCTTTTGATAGGCGATTACCGGACAGCCGAAAAACCGCGCCTCAAGTGATACTAACCCAAAATCTTCCTCCTGCGGCATGATTAGAGCTTGAGCATTTGAATAAAGATTTCCCAATTCGGCATCAGATAGTTTTGACAAAAAAATAATGTTTTTGCCAGCAATCTTTTTTAATCTCTCCTCCTCCCTCCCCTCCCCGACGACTACTAAGTTAATGTCTAATCGATTAATCGACTTTACAACCAGATCAACTTTTTTATATGCTTCCAGTCTCGAAACAATTAAAAAAAACTTTTTGTCCGCCCCGCTGTCATTCCGAGCGATCCGCCAGCTGGCGGAGAGTCGAGGAATCTTTTTGATTTTCGATTTAATTTCCCGCCAATAATCAATATTAAAAGGCGGGTAAATCACTTCCGATCTCCTTTTATAATATTTCAAACAACGGTCTGCCACCGCCTGAGAAATAGAAATAATTTTATCCGGTCTTTGCGCAGCAACATAGTCCCATTTCTTTGTTTTTTCCAAATAACCATGAACTAAATAACTGACTAACCTATTGTTCAAATAGTCTTTTTTGTGGCTCCATAAAAACCGGGTCGGTGTTAATAGGTAACAAACGTGTTTTGTTTTCGGCTGGGTGATTATGGATTTGGCGAACGAGGAAGTAACGGAAATCACTAAATCAAATTCGTTAAAGTTGAAAGACTCAAAAGCAAACGGATAAAAAGGGAGGGATGCAATTCTGCTCTTTTTTATAAAATCAGGTAGCTTTTGAATAAAGGAAGTTTTTATTTTAAGATCCTTCGCCCAGCCGGCTTTAACAGAATCAAAATATGAAGTATAAAAAACCGCCTCAGGAAACATTTTGTGAAGAGTCAGAAGAACTCTTTCCACTCCTCCCCACTTGTCAATCCAGTCGTAAACAATGGCGATTCTTTTCGGCTTTGTCATAGCTTCTATTATAACAATCTATTTTATGTTATTATTTTACTGATGAAGTTCTCAAGACAAAATATTAAGGATATACCTGTTGAATCTGCTCATAGCGGTTCTGGTTCGAGACAGTTACTTGTCTCATCTGAAAAATTAACCTCTCCCTACTTTGAAGCAATTACAAAAGGATTTCTGGAAGCCGGAAAAGTTTTTGATTGGCATTTACATTTGGATGTTGATGAGGTATTTATTGTTTTAAAAGGTCAAGGTAAATTTTACTGTGATGATGAAGTTGTCGATTATCAAGTTGGAGATATTATTACGATTCCGGCTAATACAAAACACAAAATTGAAGCCTTAGGTAATGAAACCTGCGAATATTATTTCTTCAGAATAAAGTGCAAATAACCCGCAGGCAACCTGTCAGGTTGATTTGGTTACATCAAAAAAGTTTCTCCTGATAACTCTTACTATTCAGCTTTTTTAACGAAGTCTTTTCTATCTGTCTGATTCTTTCGTACGATACTTTGTATTTGCGTCCGATGGATTTTAATTTTTTTCGCTTTAACCGGAGAGACAAAACATCCGCCTCCTTAGGTTTTAACCTATGGTTGTTTTTTACAAAGTTAATAAAATATGCCAGTGTTCTATTGGGCATAATCTACCGATATTATATATCAATTAAATAATATTATCACATAGCTCTAGATTTATTTTTTGTAGCATATAACCTACTGACAAATAAAAAATCTTTATTTATATTGTCTTTATGAACTTTCAGCCTTATCACCTAAGAGTTTTTTCTTCGGTTTTCACTGACATGGGTGCCACTTTAATTTTGACTATCCCAACAATCAATAATTTTATTGTCTTGATATTTAATCTCATCTTGATTATTATTAGTTTGTCTTTAGCTTTGAAGCTAGAAAAAGCTATTTATATTTATGATTGATCTTACTGAGTTTTTTAAAAAATTTCAGGTTGGCTATGCTTTAATTTTGATCGCTTTTTTCCTGATGTTTATCTTCTTTGGAAAATTCGACCGAGAGCTTAAAAAGAAATAAGTCAAATTTTGAAGATTACACTTTAATTAATTAAAGTTTTTGAACAAATACCATATCGAAGTTTTTTTATTGTTATATCAGTCTAAATATATACATTTGTAGCGTATAAGCGACTGACAAAAAAGGAAATATAATTTACAATTTTCAATGATCAATTTTCATTAAATTTACTAATTTTCAATTTACAATTTACGAATGAATATGAAGTATGACTTAGAAGAAAGAACAAGAAATTTTGCTAAAAACATAATTAGCCTAATGATGAAGCTAACGCAAAATTCAATCAATAAAAGAATGATTGAACAGTTAATTGGATCTGGTGGATCAGTTGGAGCCAACTATTGTGAGGCCAATGAGGCAGAAAGCAAAAAAGATTTCATTCATAAAATTGGAATCTGCAAAAAAGAAATAAAAGAAATAAGATATTGGCTAAATCTTTTATTACATGTTAACTTAAATCATTCAAGTGAATTCAAACCACTAATTTCCGAATCCCAAGAATTATTACTAATTCTCTCCAAAATTATCTCAACATGCAGAAACAAAGTTTGAAAATTTATAAAATTGTAAATTCATTGTAAATTGTTAAATTAGTAAATTGAAAATTATTTACGACCAAATTTTGAAGATTACACCAGTCTGCCGGGCAACCTGACAGGTTGATTGGGTGTATATCATGATTTTCTTATTGCCATATCGGTCTGAAATAAACTTTTGTAGCATATAAACGAATGACAGACTTAAAAAAATAATGTTAGATATTAAATAACATATGATAACCGCTATCACATATTTCACATATCAATCAGGAGCCAATCCGGTTAAAGACTTTATTAACTCATTGGAGACAAAACAAAAAATCAAAGTCTTTCATATTCTTAATATAATCATTAAGTACGGAATAAAATCTATTCCGCAACATATAAGAAAACTGACTGGAATGCCTTTATGGGAAATCAGAATCCTAGGAAAAGATAATGTCAGAATAATATATTTTTTTCAGCAAAAAGAGATGATAATACTTTTACATGGCTTTATCAAAAAATCTCAGAAAACGAATCCGAATGATGTGAATATTGCTTTAAAAAGATTTAATAGTTGCACTTGACAAATGATATCTTTTAAGATATCATCAAAATATATGAAAAATAAATTAGCATATACATTTCAAGATCATCTTAAAGAATCTTTGAAAGATTCCAAATTCAAAAAAGTCTGGAAAAAATCCCAGGTCGAATACAATCTGGCATGCACCTTAATTGAGAAGAGGCTGGCAAAAAATATGTCTCAAAGAAATCTTGCTAAAAAAATTATGACGACTCAGGCCGTTATTTCAAGAATCGAAACAATGTCAGCTAATCCGTCCCTTTTTCTTCTCAAAAGACTCGCCAAAGCCCTCGATAGCAAACTGATACTTCAGTTTAAATAAAAATGGTCAAATTTTGAAGATTACAGCTTGGAGATTGGATTATAATATTTTTATTGCAAAATCGCCAAAATTATCAAACCAATATTTTCTATAATTCTCTAATGTTTCCGCAATTCCTCTTTTTGGCTTGAGTAATAGTTTTGTTTTTATATTGTATCCGTTATAAGGAAATATTTTATTATCTCCAAGTTCCTTGTTTTCAAAAATGTTTACATACCCGTCTATTTTTCTATAACCGTCTGCATGTTCCGTTCCTTTGGGATCAACAAATAAAATAGTATATTCATCTCCTTTCTGCATCCAGAAAATAAAATCCGGTTTAAATTTTGCCATTGCGTTTTCTTTCGGGCTGTAATATGGAATATGTACTTCGTCTATTGTTTGATCTAATTTTGAAAACATCCACCAATCAAATTGCTTTAATATGTTATCTTCTTTTTTAAGATACTCTTCAAGCTGTTCTATAAATTTAATTTCGCTTTCCACATCAATAATATGATTAAGATAATCAACTTTCTCTTTTTCAGATATAATAACTGGAAGATAATAATGATTGGCTAAATATTTAATTTTCACTCTTTGATTATTTAATTCAAAACTTCCCGAATTAAATAAACTCATTTGTTTGCTATTAAATTCTCCTATGGAAATTTTCCCATATTGTCGATTAAGTTCTTTTTGTTTTTTTGGATATTGTTTTATTTCTTCGATTTTCTTTTTTATTTCATTATATTTATCTCCATCACTAAATCTGATCTTCTTAAAATGCACAATTTCATTTTCTAATTTTTTAAATTTATCAAACTCCTTATCTCTTACGCTAAAATAATCTAGTATTCTATCTACTAATAAATCTGGTTCAGAAATTGATCTTTCCTCTGCAAAATCAAAATATTTTTCGGGAGCTTCAAAACTTTCACTAGTTTTTTTAAGAACTTTTACATCGCACTCATATTTTGCCAAAGCAATTTTTTCACCCAAATAAATAAACATTAAATTTGCCAATTCAAAGTCTTCCTTGCTGATATTGTATTTCTGCGGTTCTTTTTCTTCGGCAAATATCTTGTTTGCTTCTTTATAGACAGGAATAAGGAGAGTGTGTTTTTCTACTTCCTTGTTTATGCTAAAAACATCGCCCAAATCTTTTTCCTGCTTTTCCTCTTTTAATGCTTTGATAATTTCTTTTAGATTTTCTGCGTTCGTTCCAAAAATAAACAAACTCTCAAGAGGTAAAATATTTTGTTTCACTTTATTAAACAACTCCTCGTTAATTTCTTTTGCGTTAAATAGATTGAGCATTCTTCTGCGCTTATTCTTCTGTGGTTCAATCCTTACGCCACGCCCAACTGATTGCAAAACAAATTTCTTTGCATCACTACCAACACCAATATTTACAAATAATAATAAATTCGGCCTATTTGAATCCCAACCTTCATAAAATGATCGCGAACCCATCAGAATATTTATTGCCGAATCATCGTGATTGATTTTTTTGAAATAACTTTCATTTTCAAAACTTTCGTTTATTTCATACCCTTCCAATTTTTCTTTTAACCAGCCGGAAATATCCCCAATTTTTATAAGTGCAAAAGGTTTGTCCGATGTTTGCAATTTGAAGATTAGTTCATTTCTATTACCTGGAATTTTTAAGACTTCAATATTCCCCGATGCATTGGAATTTAAAATTTGGCGTAATATATCTTTATAATCGATTTTGCTGATAGTATCTTTATCAATTGGAACGTTTACGTTTTCAAATTCATACTGCGGATTATTTTCAAATTCGGTGATAAGCTCATCTTTGGCATTCTGTAATAAACTATTGTCTATACTGCCTTTG
>Ga0209211_10011674_pt1 | contig 11193 bp, 10 predicted proteins | sample RifGroA2_FD_183992 | JGI IMG/M metagenome (GOLD analysis project Ga0209211, IMG submission 183992) | Groundwater microbial communities from Rifle, Colorado, USA - Groundwater A2 (SPAdes) (version 2) | ecosystem: Environmental > Aquatic > Deep subsurface > Groundwater | place: Rifle, Colorado...
TAGCGAGAAGTGTGCCAAAATTAAAACCACAGTGGATTTAATTGAGATGAGTGATAAAATGAGATAAATTGTGGCTAATTATTTTAATCCAGTCTGTAGCTTATATCTACTTCCATTGCCATCTCTTTGTCTGCCACTTCAAGTGGTCTTGGATTGAATGGTGCCGCCTTCATTATTGCTTCACATGCAGCCTTGTTTAAAACCTCGCAGTGGCATGGCCTTACAATCGTTACATCACTAACTCCTCCGTCTGGATGCACTACAAAACGCACTCCAACAACGCCTTCAAATCCCCTTTCCCTTGCCCATCGGGGATAAAATTTTGACCTCTCTATCTTTGTCCTCACCATAGCCCTGAACAGACTCATCTCTTCACCATTAACTGAACCTGTGCCGCCTTCTACTCCATATTTTGAGCCAATTGTTTTTGTATGCTCTCCGGAAGGGGCTGCAATGGATTTAGCTACAGTATCAAATTCCCCATGCCTCGCTCCCTTTATTAAAGGGGGAATGTGAGGGGAAACCTCGGATATCTCATCAGGCGATGACTCGGCTGATTCGGCAAGCATTAGATTCTCTTTGTTCACTACAGGAGTTTCCTCTGCTAATTTCTCTAAAGCTTCTTCTATAAGAGGAGGGGATTCTACTGCTGCTTCTTTAATAATCTCTTGTTCAATCGGAGCGGGGAGGGGTGGTGCTTCAACAATATTATTTATCTCATGTTTTACCGGTTCAAACTGCGGAGGTATCTCTTCTTTTATTTCTTGGATTGCCTTTTCAGGGAGTGGGGGAGGGGTGTCCTCCATTTTATTTTCAATCTGCTCAGAAGGGTTCTTGTCTTCTATATTTAAAATCTCAATTGGTGTTATATTCATCGCTGTATTTTTTACAGGGGAAAGATGAGATGCAAAGATATAGATAACTATGCTGTGAAATATAATGGATGTAATAAATGATATTTTTATTGTATCTGTCTTCATGTTATTGATTCTTTGGTTTGGTTGCTATTGCAAATTTTGAAATCCCTGCAAGCTTTACCTCGTCAATCAATTCAACCACCCTGCCGTGGGTTGTATCCTCATCTGCATTTAATATTACGAGCATATCAGGATTTACTGCCGCATCCCTTTTTAAAAGGCTTCGTAGTTCATTAATCTGAATCTCTCTCTTATCGTAATATAATTTTCCATCCTTTGATATGGTGATTGAGGCATTTTCTTTAATATCATTTTTGCCTGACTCAGATTTTGGCAGATTTACAGGAACGCCTCTCATAATAGTCATTGACAGTGTGGCTATCATAAAGAAGACCAATAGGAAAAACATGGTATCAATCATCGGTATGATTTCTATCCGTGCCTTTTTATGTGCCTTTGTAAATGACCTTATTTTCATAATAAGAAATTATAAAATTCTGGAACACGAATTTCACGAATATACGAATGGCACGAATTATTTCTTGTTTTATTCGTGTGATTCGCCCCATTCGTGTTATTCGTGTTTAAGTATTTGTTCTCTCAGTATCATCTCAAATTTTGTTGCATACCTCTCCATATCCTCTGTCACCCTTTCAACTTTTGAAATAAAGTAATTATATGGAATAAGTGTAAGTATGGCAACGATTAACCCTGCTGCAGTTACAATTAATGCCTCGGCAACTCCCCCTGTTACAGCATGGGGCTGTCCTAACCCTGTGAGAGATATAATGTCAAAGGACTGTATCATGCCGACTATAGTGCCGAGAAGACCAAGTAAAGGTGCAAGTGTTATGATTGTGTCAAGGGCGGGAAGAAATTTTTTCATCCTGTTTATTTCATCCATTGCAGCAGCCTCCATCGCGGCAGAGGCAGAAGGGTTTCTATTTAATGCACCTGCAATTAGAACCCTTGCAATGGGGTGGTTTACCTTTTGAGCCTCTTTAGCCATATCATCAATGCTCCCTTTACTTGCAATTGATAACAATTTCTCAGGAGTAATGGACTGCTTCTGTTTGAACCAGAATATCATCCTCTCTACGATGATGGTGATAGAAATAACAGAACAGGTAAGGATGGGTATCATAATTATCCCACCCTTTATAATCAGTGTAAACATTTTATTCCCTCTCTTTTTGCCACAGACTTTCACTGACTAAATCAAAATAAGAAGTTGAGAAGATTGGAAGATGAAAATTATAAACCCCCCTAACTTCTTATCATCTTATCTTCATGCTCTTTAGTCTGTGTCAGTCAGTGGCTAAATTTATTGTCTTTGAAACAGCCTGAATGCTGTCCTTGTAAACCGTATTTCCTCCTGTGACCATGCTATAAGTATATCGCCTCTTTCATTGATGGATAAGACAGGGTCATGAGCCCTTCTGACACCCTGATTCATCTGCTGAGGTTTTTCATCCGCTTGCTGAAAAATGAGCCTGCTTAAAACAGGTGTTGTCTCTTCCCATGCAATAAGGGGTTTACCGTCTCTATTTAAAGTCATTACCGGATGGTCTGGAAACACCCCATTTGAAAAGGGGAGCACCTTTTTAGAGAAGCTCTTTCCCCTGTCTTTTGAATTTGCAATATAGATGGCAGGAGACCCTGCTTCTCCCTCAGTATACCAGACAACATATAAAATACCATCCTTATCTGATGACATTGAGGGTCCCCTGTGGGGACACCCGGCAATTACCCATTTATCATTACCTACAACCACACTTTCAGAGAAACTCTTCCCCCTGTCAGTTGACTTTGATAGGACAATCTCTCTGATATCACCTTTAAATACCTTCCTCCATGAAACATATACAGTGCCGTCATGTGCAACTGTTACTGCGGTCCTACAGCATGGGCAGGAATTGCCGTCAACACGGACATTCTTTTCAAATGTCTTTCCGTTGTCAGTAGATTTGGCAATGTATGTTGATGATACACCTTCTTTCTTTTCCCTTCCATCAAGCCAAGCGATATAGATTGAACTATCATCTGCAACAGCCATTGATTCAAAGCCGTGGGATACAGAGAGATTATCGTCATTGACAATAATGGCAGGTTCAAATGACTTCCCCTTATTAAGGGAACGGCTGAACTTTATATCAGAGGAAAATTCACCGTCTATTCTGCTGATTGTCCATGCAATATATAATTCCCCTTTTATACCGAGTGCCATTGTTGGTGCATGATTGATTCCAGAGGGCATATCGGCATCACCATTGACCCTGACCTTATCTGAAAATGTCTTTCCATCGTCAGTAGATGAGACAATATAAATGTTATTTTTATTTCCCTCTTCCTTTACCCATCCTATATATATCCTCCCGTCATCATCAATGATAGCCGATGTATTTGATACCCTCTTGTCAGTGTGGTTTATGCTTAGCTGAGTGCCAAAGGATATATCACCTGCCATACAATCTGAATAACTAAAGAGAGATAGGAGTGTAATTATGCATACCAAGAACTTTGAACTTTGAACTTTAAACTTTAGACTTTCCATTCTCTACTTTCCCCAATGATAAGTCAGGCCGGCAAAGAATGTCCTCGGCTGACCAGGTGCAAAGAGTGCCTCACTCGCCCCGCTCTTTGATGCGCGGTCTGCATATGATTTATCAGTAAGGTTAAGAGCCTTTGCGTAAAATTCCCACTCCTTATTCAAATTATACGATGCCCTGAGATTGAGAAGGTCATGGCCATCATATTTTACAGTATTTTCATCATCCATCCAGTAGCTTTCAAGACGCACCCACTCAAACTCCATCAGCCCTCCGTTTAGAAATGCAGGCGTATAGTTCAATCGGGTATTTAGATTCTCCCGTGGTGCCGCTGACATCTCTTTACCGCTGTAATTTGTTGTTGTGGATACCTTCCATTCGGTGTAGCTATGCTCTGCATAGGAATAACTGACACCGAGACTGACATCATTAAATGATAGAGTCTCTAAGCCAACCTCAATACCTTTATGCTCGGTCTTTCCTGCATTTAGCCTCTGATTGTCACCTGTTGCAGGCTTATAGGTTACAATATCATCCTTCTTCTGCATATAATAAGCTGAGCCGTCAAATGTAATTACATTGCCAACCCTACTCCTGATACCAGCTTCATAGCTGTCTATATTGATTGGCTTTAAATCAACCGATGTTGTAGCAGTTCCTCCTGCCCTGAACAGGTCGCCACTGGATGGTGCACGGAATCCTGCATTATATGATGCGAATATGCTGACATCGCCAGTAAAAGCATAGGTAGCACCAATCTTCGGGCTTAAGTGAGAAAATGACTTTTTTGTTGATGCAGGCCTGTTGGTGCTTACAGACATATTGTTCTTATAATCATAGCTCATATCATCGTAACGGACACCAACTGTTATACGAAGTCTTTCTGCGGGAGATAACTCAATATGTGCATAAGGTGAAATGCCTGTAAAATTGGCATTGTAGTCATAGTTATTTGCAGTGCTTGTATCATAGGTAAAAGATGTATATTTAAGTGTTGATGTATTTCTCGTTACAATGAGACGTTTTTCATCATATTTGCCGGGGCTATGGTCAAGGTCAGCACCGACAATGAGCCGGCTTCTCATTGGCTCAAAGTCTTGACGATACTTTGCCATAAGTCCGATAGAATAAAACTTGGTTGTAGATTCATAGCCCCTGTAGTTGTTCCCTCCGACACTGAATATGCCCCATTCAGGAAGGAGGTCCATCTTGTTCCATCTTGCATAAGGTATAAGGCTGATTAATTTGGCTTCTGATAGTTCTTTTTCAAATGTTGTTGAAATCCTGAATGCCTCAACCCTTCTATAGTCAAATGTATGATAACTATATGTTGGTCTGCTGTCGTAATCAGTCCTTGTAAGAGGTGCCCCACCGCTTGTATCCTGGTCAATATTTGAATAGGCGAGTATGGTTTTGGCATTTGTATCACCTGAAAATAGATGGTCCCATCTCAGAGTTGTGCTGTAACGGTCATATCTCTTTCTCTCTCTCCATCCGCCTGAGTGAGTTTTATTAAAATCAAGACGGAGACCGTCATCATCCCATGTATTTCCACCGCTTAACAAGAGGCGATACCAGTCATATCCGCCAATTTCGGGATTTACCTCAATTTCGGGTGTAAGGGGAGCGGGCCTCGTCATAGTATTAATAGTGCCTCCTATTGCATCACTTCCGTATAGAGCTGTCCCTGTCCCTTTTATTACTTCAATGCGGTCTGCGGCAGGCATGTTAACCTCATAGAGTGCATTGTGATTGAAAAAACCTGTTGAGCGAACAGGGATGCCGTCTTCAAGAAATAGATAAACAGGATTTGTAGTCAACGGCTGGCGGATGGAGGTAACATGCCCTTCACCGCCTGTTGAATTAATATAAACTCCCGGAACACGGTTCATCACCTCTGAGGGATGAGTGGGTTTTACGGTCTTTATCTCTTCACCTTTAACTGCATTTACAGTAGCAGGTGTCTCTTTCAGTGGTTGCGCCTCTCTTGTGCCGGTAATAACTACATCTTCAATCTTTGTTACATCATCTTCCTCTCCGAAAGTGGGGAAAGGGAAAAGAATCAGAAAAAGAAATAAAATTGTCAATTTTTTCATTATTATAGTCTCCTTAATTTACATATCTTCTATCAGTGAATTAATAAGCTCATTACTTTTATCAGAAGCCCAATCCCTCGGACCTAATGCCCTGCCGATTATCCATCCCTTTTTATTAATGAAATATGTTACAGGCACACCCCATGTCCAGTATCTATTGGTTACATCTCCTTCCCTTGCCAGATATACCTGACAGCTTAAGCCAAAACCCTTTGCAAATTTTTCTACTTCTTCACGGCTTGCCTTCAGGTCTATAGAGATAGGCAGAAAAACTATCTCCCTGTCCTTAAAATTCTGATACAGCTTTTCAAAGAGAGGGAACTCATCCTTGCATGGATTACACCATGTAGCCCAGAAGTGGAGTATAACAGCCTTTCCTCTATAGTCATTCATACTGGCCTTTTTGCCGTTCGAAGTCATGATAGTGAAATTCGGGGCTTCCTCTTTTAGCTCCTGAATGCCAAAGGCTTTAAAATCTTTCTTGCTGTAACCATAAGAGTTGCTGGCAGAAAAGAGGATTAAAAATGACACTATACAATAGGTTATACCTTTCATAATTATTTTGACCCAAATTCCGCTTTAGCGGAATTTAAAATCGCAGATTCATCCTAAAATACTGCGTTATCGTCAATTTTGCTCTTCACCGTATTGGTCACATACGGTTGCATCGCAAAATTGCCTCTAGCCTTGTCTTTCAGGCGACTTTGCGATTTTACCCAAAATCTAAATTGGATTTTTGGTTCTGACCTTTTCAGAACAGATATGTCACCCCAACAGAGGCCTTATAATTCTCGCCGGTCTGTGTTCCATATAGGTCGTGATATATAGAATGGTAATATAAAGCCTCAACCACCCAGTGAGGTGCCGCCACAACCTGAACTCCTGGTGTTAAGTAGATTGTATGCCCTCCTGAATTATCAACCGTAACGCCACCCTCTTTTTCTTTATCCCTTAACTCCCCGTTTATTCCAAGGGCTAAAAACCACTGGTTTCTTTCAGATGCTAACTCACCCGGATGAACCCTGTATTTACCTGTTACATCGTAGTTAATGATATTTCCGAACTGATATGTCTTATCCCCTGCCTTCCCCTCAGTGTGGATGGCATCAAGGATATTTGCTGAAAGTGAAAGCCTTTGAATAGAGTGATTTAAAGAAAGTCCAAAAATAAAATCTGTAGCACCAGTGCCTAACTGAAGATGTGCATCAAGAAATTCTGCTACATCACTCGTTTTTCCATCAGTTTTGCCCGTTGGCAGCTTCACACCAAAGAGCCCCGCAATAGCAGTAGTTGTATCTATTGTATGTTTCTTGAGAAAGGTATATCTTCCAATCAATGCAATATCTCCCAGCCCGCTTACATCACCCTTCATGTCTGTATGCACTTCAATATCGCCGTCAGAGTGGACATGCAGATGTCCATCCAGAGTATTTTTTTTGAGAGGCACAATTGCAAGCAACATCAGGTCTTCAGCAATGGAATAAAAACCTGTAACCTCTGTTGTCCAGTATTCCTCTTTGGGCTTAACTGCCGGGGTGACATCTTTTGTCCCCTTATATACAGAATTTAACATGGTATATCTCTGGTTTATTCTTATACCGCCTGCCCCGCTTATTGTTTCAAGAGGAGATATGCCCTGGGATAAAAGACAGAAATCACATGCGAGACTTAAACTAATTGATGAGATAAAAAACAACGCTGCAAAAAAAACTACTATTGACCATTTTTTCTTCATTAAAAATAACCTCCTTTTTATCAAGTGGACAAAAACCGAAAATTACGAATTTTTCGCCACGGACTTTTACTGACTAATAAGTGTCAGTGATTAGTGCCAGCAAAAAACATTTTCAACTGACACTGTTCACTGACACTGATTTGGGTCTGTGTTTGTCTGTGGCTAATAAGAAATTTTAATCAGGAGATAATCTTTGGAGGGTTGTATGGAGATGCAATGAAGCCTTCTGTAATTTGGGCTTGTATGAAAAAGACTGTTTCTGAGTTTTGTGAGTTAAAATCTAATTCTTGAGATTCAATATTTGTAAATGGATGTTCACCGCCGGGAAAATATATATCAGATGATGACATATCCATATTACAATCTGCCTTTATCTTATTAATTCCCTGTCTATGTCCAGAATGATGGGTGTCTTCTCTGTGGTCATGGAGCATCTGGTTATCGCTATGGTGCGCCATATGGATACCATTATCAGTTATGCAGATATCTCCGCTAATTGATGCCTTGCTTACAGGCATGACTAAATTAAGATGGGCTACGATGAAGAGAATAAAGATTGATGATAGTTTTGAAAATTTCACTTGCTTCACTTTAAGGCATATTTATGTCTTTTATTTATCAAATAGAATATATTTTGTCAAGCTAAAAAAGATTAAACACCTAAATATATAGGCATCTCTACTTTCCTTCATAGTAATTTTTCGTTGTCTTAGTGTACTTGAAATAGGTGTTGATGTAAATTCCCAAAAGGTGGGATTTTTATCCCCCTAATGGTTAGAAATATCCCTCATTAGAGGGATATAAAAAGTATTCAATATAAACGTATATTGAAGGGTATTTTAAAAAAAAATCAGCAGTAAGAAAAAAGTATGTTATAATCATGTTCATTTTTAGAAACGATTGGTCATAATATTTAATATATATAATTACTATTTCATTTAAGGAGATTACACGATGATATTTGATTCAATCTTAGGTCTTTTTTCAAATGATTTAGCTGTTGATTTGGGGACTGCCAACACAGTTGTTTTTGTAAAAGGAAAAGGGATAGTTCTCAGGGAGCCTTCGGTTGTGGCCATACACAATGAAAGTAAAGAGGTAATTGCAGTAGGGTCAGAGGCAAAACAGATGCTGGGCAGAACACCTGGGAATATTGTGGCTATAAGACCTATGAGGGATGGCGTCATAGCAAACTTTGAGGTTACCGAAGCGATGATAAAGCACTTTATAAGGAAGGTTCACAACAGGAAAACCCTCGTGAGGCCCAGGGTTGTAATCGGTGTTCCATCAGGTATAACACAGGTTGAAAAGAGGGCTGTCAGGGATTCTGCAACATCTGCAGGTGCAAGAGAGGTATATCTCATGGAGGAGCCTATGGCTGCTGCAATCGGCGTCGGGCTTCCAATATCAAGCCCTACAGGGAATATGATAGTAGATATCGGAGGCGGGACGACTGAAGTGGCAGTAATTTCACTCTCAGGTATTGTTTACAGCAGGTCTGTCCGGGTTGCCGGGGATGAAATGGATGAGGCAATAATAAATTACATAAAGAGAAAATATAACCTGCTTATAGGCGAGAGGACTGCTGAAGAGATAAAGATAAGGATAGGCTCTGCATATCCTTTGGAGGAAAAGCAGGAGTTGGAGGTAAAGGGTAGGGACCTTGTGGCTGGTATTCCAAAGGTACTTATTATAAACGACGAAGAAATCAGGGAGGCATTGAGAGAGCCTGTTAGTACAATAGTTGAGACGGTTAAAATAGCCCTTGAGAGGACGCCGCCGGAATTAGCTGCGGATATTGTTGATAAGGGGATAGTAATGGCGGGTGGGAGCGCCATGCTTAAGGGGCTTGATTTGTTGCTGAGGGAGGAGACAGGACTGCCTATTATATTGGCTGAAGACCCCCTATCTGCTGTTGCACTTGGGACCGGGAGGGCTTTGGATGATCTGGAGCTTTTAAAGAAGGTAAGTATATAAAAATCGGAAGGCCTGAATAATCCTACACTTCTATTTACCTTATTGATATTAATTAATCATGCCTGTGAGCGGGGATGAATGGTATCTTCTTATTGTGCTATGTCAAATTGAAAGTGATACTTTCAATTTGACATATAGCCTTGCCTGGTTTATAATTTCTCCATGTTTAAACGAACTCTGTCCGGGAAGCTGATTAACCTTGCAAGGAAGTTCCCTGTTGTATCCATAACAGGCCCCCGTCAGTCTGGAAAGACAACCCTTGCGAAGATGCTTTTTAAGAAGCACGCCTATGTGAGTCTTGAAGAACCGCATGAGAGAGAGTTTGCCATGACCGACCCTAAAGGATTTCTGAGGAGGTTCAGCGGTGGTGTAATTCTTGATGAGATTCAGAAGGCGCCGATAATTCTTTCTTATATTCAGGGGATTGTTGATAGTAACGGGACCCCGGGAAGATTTATACTTACAGGCTCTCAGCAATTTCACCTCATGGAAAAGGTCAGCCAGACCCTTGCAGGAAGAACAGCCATAGTTCAACTCCTTCCCTTAAGCCTTGATGAACTGTTAGGCAGGATGGAATCTGACCCGTGGAAGATAGAGATACTGCCGTCAGCTATAAAGAAACCTGCATTTAGTCTGGAAAAGATACTTTACTCAGGCTTTTATCCTCGCATACATGACAGGGGGTTAGAGCCTCATGACTGGCTTTCTGCATATTATAGGACTTATGTGGAGAGGGATGTGCGGGAGGTGGCTAATATAGGCAGCCTTGAGACATTTCAAAGGTTCGTAAGGCTGTGCGCCGGCAGAACAGGGCAGTTGCTCAATCTATCATCCATTGCGGCAGACTGCGGGATATCCCATACTACTGCAAGGCATTGGATTTCAATACTCCAGGCAGGCTTTATCATACATCTTCTGCCTCCCCATCATACAAATTTCTCAAAGAGGATAATAAAAAGTCCAAAGCTATATTTCCTTGATACAGGACTCTTGTGTTATCTCCTCAGGATACGAGAGCCTGCGGATATTGCTGACCATGCCATGAAGGGAGCGATATTTGAGACCTTTGTTCTATCAGAGTTTTACAAGTCATTTGCCCACAGGGGAGAGGCACCTCCCCTCTATTTCTGGCGGGATAGGACAGGGCATGAGGTTGATGTGGTGGTGGATACAGGGAAAAAACTAATCCCTGTAGAGGTAAAATCTACAGAGACCATTGATAACTCATTATTTGACGGACTCAGATATTACACCACCCTTGGCACCCCGGCTTCAAAAACAGGAGTCCTGATTCACGGTGGTGAATCGTTATATCGCCGGGAAAATTTTACGGTGCGTCCTTGGTTTCATTGTTCATAATTCTTACTGCAAAATTAAAATTAGGTTTGAAATTCCTGCACCTTAAATGAACAGACCCTGCACCTGTCTCCAAATGGAAGTTTGTATTTATTTAATAACTCCTGATTTTTTAATACCTTTTCTGTCTCGTCATCTGCGACAATCTCTCCATTGAATAAAATTATAAGACGGCTGCAAATATCCCCTGCGAGATAGAGGTCGTGGGTTACAACTATCTTTGTTGAGGGGAGGGATTTTATTGTATGGATGAGCAGTTTCTGGGAATTTGGGTCTAAATTTGATGATGGCTCATCAAATGCAATAATATCAGGTGACATAGATAAGACTGTTGCCAGAGATACCCTCTTTTTCTCACCGAGACTCAAGTGATGCGGGCTTCTCTTTTCAAACCCGATTAGTCTTACAGTCTCCATCGCCTCTCTTACCCTTTTATTTATATCATCTTCAGAGAATCCCATATTCTGAGGACCAAAGGCGACATCCTCCCATACAGTTGGACAGAACAACTGGTCATCAGGATTTTGAAATACAATGCCAACCTTTTCCCGTATCCTCTTCAG
>Ga0209211_10011675_pt1 | contig 11193 bp, 14 predicted proteins | sample RifGroA2_FD_183992 | JGI IMG/M metagenome (GOLD analysis project Ga0209211, IMG submission 183992) | Groundwater microbial communities from Rifle, Colorado, USA - Groundwater A2 (SPAdes) (version 2) | ecosystem: Environmental > Aquatic > Deep subsurface > Groundwater | place: Rifle, Colorado...
GCGCACTTGCCGCTGCAACTGACGCCCAGGGTTGGCCGCATCGACGACGGCGCCGAGGTGGTGATCCTGCTCACCACCAGCCGCAGCCCGCTGTACAACGAGCCGGCGCGCGCCGGCCGGCTGCTGATCGGCACCGGCGCCTTTCGCCCGGACATGGCCGAGCTGGGGCCGACCAGCATCGCCGGCAGCCAGCTGTTCTGCGACGACGTACCCGGCGCGCGCCACGAAGCCGGCGACCTGATCCAGGCCGGCGTCGACTGGGCGCAGGTACACAGCCTGGCCGACGCGCTGGCCGGCCGCTTCGACCCGGCTGCACCCAAGCTGTTCAAGAGCGTGGGCAGCGCCGCCTGGGACCTGGCCGCCGCCCGCTGCGCGCTGGCCAGCAGCCAACAGGAGCACCGCACATGAACTGGCAGAGCCGAACTTTCGACACCATCGAAATGCACACCGGCGGCGAGCCGGTGCGCATCATTCCCGGCCTGCAGGGCGACATCCATGGCACCGACATCCTGGCCAAACGCCGCGACATGCGCGAACGGCTGGACGGCGTGCGCAAACTGCTGATGTTCGAGCCGCGCGGCCACTACGACATGTACGGCGCGGTACTGGTACGCCCCAGCCTGCCCGGCGCCGACCTCGCGGTACTGTTCATCCACAACGAGGGCTACAGCACCATGTGCGGCCACGCGGTGATCGCGCTGGCGCGCTACGCGGTGGAGCACGGCCTGGTGGCGCGCAGCTCGCCGCTGACCCGGGTCGGCATCGAATGCCCGTGCGGGCTGGTAAGCGCCTGGCTGGTGGAAGACGGCAGCGTCAGCTTCGACAGCGTGCCGGCGTTCGCCTTCGCGCTCGACCACCCGGTGCACGTGCCGGGCATCGGCAACATCAACGTCGATATCGGCTACGGCGGCGCTTTCTACGCGGTGACCTCTGCGGCCAAGCTTGGCGTGTCGCTGGACGGTCGCCTGCGCGACGTGGTGGATGCCGCCAGCGCGCTGTCCGAGGCAGTACGGCGCAGCATCAGCGTGCGCCACCCGGAGGCCGAGGACCTAGGCTTTCTGTACGGCAGCATCCTTACCGACGGCTTTGAGCGCGCCGGCGACGGCCCCAGCCGCAACGTGTGCGTATTCGCCGACGCCGAAGTGGATCGCAGCCCCACCGGCTCCGGCGTCACCACCCGCATGGCACTGCGCCACGCGCGTGGCCTGGTGGCGGTAGGGGAGGCCTGCCAGTTCGAGAGCCTCACCGGTGCGCGTTTTGGTGCCAGCGTGAACGGTGCGGCCAAGCTGCCCGGCCACAATGCGGTCAGCGTCCGCGTGTCCGGCCGCGCCCACTACAGCGGCAAAGCCAGCTGGACGCTGGAAGCGGACGACGAGATCGGGCGCGGCTTTCTGCTGCGTTAGCGCCAGCCGCGCTGCCACTGCGCGCTGTCTGCCAGCTCGCGCCACGGCAGGGTGTAGTGGCGGCGCGTCAGCACCGCTTCCAGCGTGATGGTGGTGACGCGCTGCGCGTCCAGCGGGTCATGCTCGACGGCGACGATCAGGAAGTGTTTCTCGCGATCGCGCGGCGTGAGCGCGCTCCATTTGCTGTGCAGCAGTTTCTTCGGGCTGAGGGTGCTCATCGGCTGTGACCTAGTAGGGGGAGCGGGTGTGAGCGGCGCCAGCCGGCACGGGTTCCCGTGCCGTAAAACAAAACACCCCCGGCCGTGAGGCGCGGGGGGGTCTTGTGCTGGCGGCCAGGGTTGGCCGCAGCGGGGATTACTTGACGTGCTTGCCGATGATAGGCAGCAGCTGGCCCAGCACTTTTGGTGGCGCAGCCACGATGTCGCCGCTTTCCAGCCAGGTCTGCTCGCCGTGCATGTCGGTGACGATGCCGCCTGCCTCTTGCACGATCAGGCTGCCGGCGGCGATATCCCACGGCTTGAGGTTGAATTCGAAGAAACCGTCAACGCGGCCGATGGCGACGTTGCACAGGTCCAGCGCAGCGGAGCCTTCGCGGCGGGCGCCGGCGGTCTTGCCCAGCACGTCCTTCAGGATGGCCAGATGGGTGTCGAGCATGCTCTGGTCCACGACCGGGAAGCCGGTGGAGATCAGGCATTCGTTCATGTTGATGCGCTTGGAGACGCGGATGCGGCGGTCGTTCATGAACGAGCCGACGCCGCGGCTGGCGGAGTACAGTTCGTTGCGGTTCGGGTCGTAGACCACGGCTTGCTGGATCTGGCCGCGATGCGCCATCGCGATGGAAATGCAGTACTGAGGATGGCCGTGCAGGAAGTTGGTGGTACCGTCCAGTGGGTCGATGATCCATTCGTATTCGGACTCGCCGATGCCTTTGGCGCCGGACTCTTCTGCTAGAATCGCGTGCTTCGGATAGGCTTCCATGATCACATCAATGATCGCCTGTTCGGCGGCACGGTCTACGTCGGAAACAAAGTCGTTGTGCTTCTTGTTTTCGACACGAACGGATTCCATGTTCAGCGATGCTCGCTGGATGATGTTGCCCGCACGGCGTGCTGCTTTGATGGCGATGGTGAGAATTGGATGCATTGATAGCCTCTGAATGAATCATCTGGGCAGGCGCGCGGGCGATGTTGCCACGGCGCGGCTGCCAGTATTACTGGTCGATGTTAAGGAACAAAAAAACCCCGCGTGGTGCGGAGTTTTTGAATAAACCGCGATTCTACGCAAAAGTAGCCAATGAATAAACCCCAAGTACCTGATTTTTTGAAGAACATTCGCGTCGTGCTGGCGCGTCCCAGCCATCCGGGCAATATCGGCTCGGCGGCGCGGGCGATGAAAACCATGGGCCTGACCCGGCTGTATCTGGTCGAGCCGAAGGCGTTCCCGCACGAGGAGGCCAATGTGCTGGCTTCCGGCGCGGTGGACGTGGTGGAAAACGCCATCGTGGTGTCCAGCTTGGCCGAGGCGCTGGCCGATGTCAGCGTCGCCTGCGCGCTGACCAGCCGCCGCCGCGAGCTGTCCACCCCGCTGTCGACGCCGCGCGAGACCGCGCCGGAGCTGATGGCGCGGGCGCGCGACGGCGAGCAGGTGGCGCTGGTGTTCGGCAACGAGACCTTCGGCCTGTCCATCGACGAGGTGGAGCAGTGCAACCGGCTGGTGACGGTGCCGGGCAATCCGGACTACTTCTCGCTGAATCTGGCGATGGCGGTGCAGGTGATGACCTACGAGCTGTTCAGCCACAGCGGCGTCAGCGTCGACTACTTGAAGCCGGAAGACCGCACCGCGACGCTGGGCGAGGTCGACAGCTTCTGCGGCCACCTGGAGGCGGCGATGGCCGACGTCGGCTATCTGGAGCACCGCAACAGCGAGCGCCTGCTGCGCCGCATGCGCACGCTGTTCCATCGCGCCGCACTGCAGCGCGAGGAGATCGACATCCTGCGCGGCTTTTTCAAGCAGGCGCAGCGCTTTGCCGACGGCACGCTGCCGCCGCGCAAGAAAAGCGGCGACTGAGATGACGGCGGCCAACCTTGCGGCGCTGCACACGCCGGCGGTGCGCGACCTGGCCTGGCTGCTGACGTCCGCGTCGCCGTGGCAGGACGCCGCCGACATCGACCCGGCGCGACTGCTCGGGGCGCAAGGTTGGCCGCAACTGCTGGCGCTGGACGCGGCGCCGCAGCCCTTGCTGGCTTATCTCGCCGCGCATCCGGTGCGGCGGCTGGGTTTTTACGCCGAGCGGCTGCTGGCGTTCTGGTTCGGCATCGCGCCGCACATCGAACTGGTGGCAGCCAACCTGCCGGTGCGCGACGGCGGCAAGACGGTCGGCGAGTTCGACTTCCTGCTGCGTATCGATGGTGTGCCGCTGCATCTGGAGGCGGCCAGCAAGTTCTATCTGCAGCTGGATGACGGCGCCTGGGTCGGTGCCAGCCTGCGCGACGCACTGCTGCTGAAGGCCGGCAAGACGCGGCAGCAGCTGCAGTTGTCGCGCCATCCGGCGGCCTGTCTGCCGCACGGTTTTGCCGGCTGCGAGGTGGCGGCGCGCACCAGCGGCTGGCTGTTCTCGCCGCCGCAGGCAGCGGCGACAAGGTTGGCCGCACCGCTGAATACCGCGGCCAATCGCGGCTGGTGGATCACGTGCGATGACGACTGGCCGCAGCAGGCGGCGGACAGTCGCTGGTGCCAGCTGCCGCGCCTGCGCTGGCTGGCGCCGGCCTTGCTCGATAGTGAGGACACGCTGTCGCTGGCTGAGCTGCAGCAGGCCAGCCGGCAGTTTGTTTCGCCGCAGCTGGTGGCGGAGCTGCAAGTGCGCGGCGACGGACGCTGGCAGGAAGTGGCGCGCGGCTTTGTCACGCCGCCGGCGTGGCCGCAGCCGGCGCTGCTGGCACCCTTGCTGGCACGGCTGGGGGCGGCATGAAGACGCTGCTGCTGGTGTACGCCAGCCAGAGCGGCCACACCCTGCAGCTGGCGGACGCCGCCGCGCGCGGCATCGCCACGCTGGCGGAGGAGGTCAGCCTGCGGCAGCTGCCGGCGCTGCAGGCCGGCATCGACGACCTGTTGCAGGCCGACGCCTTGCTGCTGGCGACGCCGGAAAACTTCGGCTACATGGCCGGCGCGCTGAAGGATTTTTTCGACCGCACCTACTATCCGGCGCAGGGCCGGGTCGACGGTCTGCCCTACGCGCTGCTGGTGTCGGCCGGCAATGACGGCCGCGGCGCGGTGCAGGCGGTGGAGCGCATCGCGCGCGGCTATCCGCTGCAGCAGGTGCTGCCGCCGCTGATCGTGCGCGGCGAGGCGACGGTGGCGGATCTGGCGGCGGCGGAGGAGCTGGGTGCCACGCTGGCGGCGGGGCTGTCGATCGGCATGTACTGAGCGTTGCGGCCAACCCTGGCCGTGGCTGCGACCCGTACCACGCCAGGCAGGTAGCAAAGAAAAAGCCACCGCAGAGGTGGCTTTGTTCGTGGCGGGAGCCGGCTCAGGGCGCGCTGGCGTCCTTTGCCTCCGGGGCGCTGGCATCGTTCGGGGCATTCACCGCCGGGGCGCTGGCGTCCGGCTCGTCGACCAGGTCGTCGATGTTCAGCTCTTCTTCCTGCTGCCGCTTGCCCTGCGGCAGGCCCAGCTGGTGGGCGCGCATCTGCAGGAAGCCGTCACGCATGTAGCTGTAGCTGTCCAGCGCGGCGCCGTCGACCATCTCTTCCAGACCCAGCAGCTTTTCGCGGGTGTTGACCGCATTCAGCACCCGCGCCACGGAGGCCTGGGTGTGGGTGTGGAATACGCTGGTGGCCGGCTCCAGCGAATTGCTGATCAGCATGCCGCTGCCGTCACGCACGGTGGACGGCCCCAGAAGTGGCAGCCGTAGTGGGCGAAGGTGTCGCCCAGCGTCGCCTTGCTGCTCTTCAGCCCCATCGGCGTGGCGATGTCGATCAGGCCGAACAGGCCGAAGGTGCTGTTGAACGACACGCGCAGCACGTCGGTGAGCGCCAGTTCCGCCTTGCCCTGCAGGGTGTTGTTGGCGGCGCTGTACACGTCGCGCAGGTTGTCGAAGAAGTTGCCGACCCCAGTGCGCAGCGGCTGCGGCGTCACCTGCTGATAGGCCTGCGCCACCGGTTTCAGCACCGCCTTGTCCGCGGCGTCGTTGAAGCGGTAAACGGCGCGGTTCAGCGGCTCCAGCGGGTCCTGCGGATGGCTGGGGGTACTGGCACAGGCGGTCAGCAACAGGCAGCCGCCGACAACAAGCAGACGTTTCATGATCGGGTTTCCGGGGGCAGTTCCAGCAGCGGGGTCAGTTCGTAGAGCCGGGCGAGGCCATACAGGCTGGCCGGGATGTGGCTCAGCTTGATGTTGCGCGCATCCTTGCGCCGGCGCAACGCCAAGAGCAGCGCCAGCGCCGCGGAGTCGCAGTGGCTGACGCCGCCGAAATCCAGCGTCATGGCACCGTTGACCAGCATCTTGTCCAGCTGCAGCTGGGTGTCGGCGACGCTGTCCATGGTCAGCGCGCCGTCAAGGCGCACCACGCCGGTCTGGGTTTCGGTCAGTTTCATGCCGCCTTGGCGCCGCTGTTCTTGTCCTGCAGCGACTTGATCAGGCCGTCGATGCCGCTCTTGCGCACCTGTTCGCCGAACTGGTTGCGGTAGATGGTGACCAGGCTGCCGCCTTCAACGGTGACGTTGAACACCTTCCAGCCCTGTGGCGTCTTGTACAGGGTGTAGTCGACGTTGATCGGCTTTTTCTCGGCCGAGCCCGGCAGGGTCACTTCCGACTTCACCACCGCCTCGCGGCCTTCGTTGTTGAGCAGCACGTTCGGCTTGATCTCGATCTGCGCGTTCTTGAAGCGGGTCATGGTGGCGGAGTAGGTGCCGACCAGCAGGGTCTCGAACTCCTTGGCCAGTTGCTGCTTCTGTGCCGGGGTGGCGGCGCGCCAGTCCTTGCCGACCGCCAGTGCGGTCATGCGCTGGAAGTCGAACTTCGGCGTCACCATGCTGATCAGCTGCTCGCGAACCTTGGCGCTGTTCTTGCCATTGTCCTTGCTCAGCATTTCCAGCGCCTGGCGCGAGGTGTCACGTACCAGATCCACCGGGGTATCGGCGGCGTGGGCCACGCTGCTCAGACCGAACAGCAGGGCAAAACAGGCAAACAGCTTTTTCATGATGGTTTTCCGTATCTCGGGTAACAAGGGCTTGGATGGTTTTTTCAGGGTGCAGTTTCCGCAGCGGCGGCATCGGCCGCGGCGGCTTTGTTGTTGCCTTCGGCAAAACTGGTCATGAACTTGCCGATCAGCTGTTCCAGCACCAGTGCCGACGAGGTCAGCTGCAGGCGGTCGCCGGGCTTCAGGTTTTCTTCCTCGCCGCCCTGTACCAGGCCGACGTACTGTTCGCCGAGCAGGCCGGCGGTGAGGATTTCGGCGCTGGTGTCACGGCTGAAGTGGTACTGGCCGTCCAGCGTCAGCGTGGCGCGGGCGACGTAGCGCTGGGTGTCCAGCTCGATATTGCTGACGCGGCCGACCACCACGCCGGACGATTTCACCGGCGCCTTCACCTTCAGACCGCCGATATTGTCGAATTCGGCGATCAGGGTGTAGCTGTTGCTGTCGCTTTGCGGCGTCAGGTTGGCCACTTTCAGCGCCAGGAAGGTCACCGAGGCGAGACCGATGGCGACGAAGATGCCGACCCACAAATCAATGATGGAACGTTTCATGATGGCGAATTCCTAAAACATGAAGGCGGTCAGGACAAAGTCCAGCGCCAGGATAACCAGAGCCGAGGTCACCACGGTACGGGTGGTGGCAGAAGAGACGCCCGCGGCAGTGGGCGTGGCGTCAAAGCCTTCGAACACCGCAATCAGCGTCACCGCGATGCCGAAGAACAGGCTCTTGATCAGGCCGTTGATCACGTCGAAGTGCAGGTCGACGTTGTTCTGCATCTGCGACCAGAAGGTGCCTTCGTCCAGACCTATCATCACCACTCCGACCAGATAGCCGCCGAAGATGCCCATCACGTTGAACAGCGCGGCAAGAATCGGCATCGAGATCACGCCGGCCCAGAAGCGCGGCGCCACCACGCGGGCGATCGGATCGACCGCCATCACGCTCATCGCCTCCAGCTGTTCGGTGGCCTTCATCAGGCCGATCTCGGCGGTCATCGCGCTACCGGAGCGGCTGGCGAACAGCAGCGCGGCCAGCACCGGGCCCAGTTCGCGCAGCAGCGATAGCGCCACCAGTGCGCCGAGTGCGTCGGCGGAGCCGAAGCGCGACAGCGTGTTGTAGCCCTGCAGTCCCAGCACCATGCCGACGAACAGGCCGGACACCACGATGATGATCAGCGACAGCACGCCGGCGAAGTACACCTCGCGGATGGTGAGCTGGAAGCGCAGCAGGCTTTGCCCGGAGTGGGCGATGATGGCCAGCAGGAAGCGGCTCATCACGCCCAGCTTCCAGACGGCATTGATGGTGCTGTGACCGAGTTTGCGCAGCGGTGCGAGCAGATTGTCCAGCATCATGCGCCCTCCAGGCCGAAGCTGCCGGCCAGACTTTGCTGTGCCGGGTAGGCGAAATGCACCGGGCCGTCGGCCTCGCCGTGCACGAACTGGTGCACCCACGGCGAGTCGGAGGCGCGCACCTCGTCCGGGGTGCCGGCGGCGGCGATCTTGCCGCCGGCGATGAAGTAGACGTAGTCGACGATTTCCAGCGACTTGTGCACGTCGTGGGTGACCATCACCGCCGAGGTGCCCAGCGCGTCGCTCAGCTTCTTGATCAAGAGCGCGATGGTGGCCAGCGAGATCGGGTCCAGCCCGGTGAACGGCTCGTCGTAGAGCATGATCTGCGGGTCGAGCGCGATGGCGCGTGCCAGCGCGACGCGGCGCGACATGCCGCCGGACAGCTCGGCCGGCATCAGCGCCTCGGTGCCGCGCAGGCCGACCGCGTGCAGTTTCATCAGCACCAGATCGCGCACCATTTCCGGGCTGAGCGAGGTGTGCTCGCGGATCGGGAACGCGACGTTGTCGAACACCGGCAGATCGGTAAACAGCGCGCCGAACTGGAACAGCATGCCCATGCGACGGCGGTGCTGGTACAGCTCGCGCTGGTTCATGCGGCCAACGTCGCGGCCGTCGACCAGCACCTGGCCCTGCTGGGCGCGGATCTGGCCGGCGATCAGTCGCAGCAGCGTGGTCTTGCCGCTGCCGCTGCCGCCCATGATGGCGACCAGCTGGCCACGGCCGATTTTCAGCGAGATGTCCTGCAGGATGAGCCGGTCGCCATAGCCGAAGCTGACGCGGTTGAATTCGATGAAACTGTCGTTTTGCACGATGTGGTGGCGAGTCCTTGGGGGGAACAGGTAAGGGGATCGTGTTCACGATCCCCTCCGCTTTGCCCCGCTATTGTACCTGCCTATGCTGCATGGCGCAAAAAGGCGGCGCCATGACGGGTGCAAGTGTGGCAGGCCGGTGCATGGTGTGGCACCGGCGCCTGCTTAGAGCCTGTTCACGATCTGCTACGACTTGATCTCAATGGGGCGATACGGCGTTGAAAACGGCTTCGGTATGCCGGTTTATATCTGGATAAATGCCGCTTCCTCAGCCGTTTTCGCCTTGTCTCGTTCTAGCTCGCGAGATCGTGAATACGCTCTTACACGCCGCGCAGCAGTTCGTTGATACTGGTCTTGCTGCGCGTCTGCGCGTCGACCTTCTTCACGATCACCGCGCAGTACAGGCTGTGGCTGCCGTCTTTCGATGGCAGGTTGCCGGACACCACCACCGAGCCTGGCGGAATGCGGCCGTAAGTGACTTCGCCGGTTTCGCGGTCGTAGATCTTGGTCGACTGGCCGATGTAGACGCCCATCGAGATCACCGAGCCTTCGCCGACGATCACGCCTTCCACCACTTCCGAGCGCGCGCCGATGAAGCAGTTGTCCTCGATGATGGTCGGGTTGGCCTGCAGTGGCTCCAGTACGCCGCCGATGCCGACGCCGCCGGACAGGTGCACGTTCTTGCCGATCTGCGCGCAGCTGCCGACGGTGGCCCAGGTGTCGACCATGGTGCCTTCGTCAACGTAGGCGCCGATGTTCACGTAGGACGGCATCAGCACGGTGTTCTTGGCAATGAAGCTGCCCTTGCGCGCCACGGCGCCCGGTACCACGCGGAAGCCGGCGTCCTGGAAGCGCTGCTGGTTCCAGTCGTTGAACTTGGTGTCGACCTTGTCGAAGTAGCGCGACACGCCGTCGTCCAGCACTTCGTTGTCGCGGATGCGGAACGACAGCAGGACGGCTTTCTTCACCCACTGGTTGACCACCCAGTCGCTGCCGTTCTTCTCGGCGACGCGCAGGCTGCCGCTGTCCAGCTCATTGATGACCTGTTCGATGGCGGATTTCAGCTCGGCGGAGACGGTGGCCGGGGTGATCTCGGCGCGTTTTTCAAATGCTTCTTCGATGAGGGCTTGAATCGGGTGCATGTGGCTCAGTCCTTTGGCAAGGTGGATTTCTACAGACATGATGGGTTTTCTGCTGGTTTGGTTGTTCGGTTGTGTTATTGGTTTTAGTGGTACTGCTGCAAAAACTGTTCGATGCGCGCGGCGGCGGCGACGCAGTCTGCCAGCGGTGCCACCAGCGCCAGGCGCACACGGCCGGCGCCGGGGTTGACGCCGTGCGCGTCGCGGGCGAGGAAGCTGCCGGGCAGCACGGTGATGTGCTGCTGCGCGAACAGCTCGCGGGCGAAGCGGGCATCGTCACCGCCGGGCACCGCCGCCCACAGGTAGAAGCCGGCATCCGGCCGCGTGACGTCCAGCACCTGCGCCAGGAGCGCGGTGACGGCATCGAATTTGGCAGTATACGCGTCACGGTTGGCCGCAACATGCTCTTCGTCGTTCCACGCGGCGATGCTGGCCTGCTGGATGGTGACGCTCATCGCGCTGCCATGATAGGTACGATACAGCAGGAATTTCTCCAGTACTTTGGCATCGCCGGCGACGAAGCCGGAGCGCAGGCCGGGGGCGTTGCTGCGCTTGGACAGGCTGGTGAACATCACCAGCCGCTCGAAGCCGCGGCCGAGCTGTTGCGCCGCCTGCAGCCCGCCCAGCGGCGGGGTGCCGAAGTGGATCTCGGAGTAGCACTCGTCGCTGGCGATGATGAAGCCGTAGCGCTCGGACAGCGAGAACAGTGTGTTCCAGTCCTCCAGCGACATCACCGCCCCGGTCGGGTTGCCCGGACTGCATACTACGACCACCTGCGTGCGCTGCCACACGGACTCCGGCACCGCCGCCCAGTCGGGCTGGTAGCGGTTGGCGGCCAGGCAGTTGACGTAGTAGGGCTCGGCGCCGGCCAGCAGCGCGGCGCCTTCGTAGATCTGGTAGAACGGGTTGGGCGAAATCAGCACCGGCTTCTGCTCGCCGCGTGGGTCGATCACCGCCTGCACGAAGGAAAACAGCGCCTCGCGGCTGCCGCACACCGGCAGGATCTCGCGGGCCGGGTCCACTGCGACACCGTAGCGGCGCTGCAGCCAGCCGGCGCAGGCAGTGCGCAGCGCGTCGCTGCCGAGGGTGGCCGGGTAGGCGGCGAGGCCGTCGAGGTTGGCGATCAGCGCCTGCTTCACCACCTCCGGCGTCGGGTGCTTAGGCTCGCCGATCGACAGGTTGATGTGCGGCAGGTCGGCAGGAGGCGTCACGCCGGCCAGCAGGCCGCGCAAACGCTGGAACGGGTAGGGCTGCAACAGTTCGAGGTGGGGATTCAACGCCGCTTCCTTGCAATGCAAC
>Ga0209211_10011676_pt1 | contig 11191 bp, 12 predicted proteins | sample RifGroA2_FD_183992 | JGI IMG/M metagenome (GOLD analysis project Ga0209211, IMG submission 183992) | Groundwater microbial communities from Rifle, Colorado, USA - Groundwater A2 (SPAdes) (version 2) | ecosystem: Environmental > Aquatic > Deep subsurface > Groundwater | place: Rifle, Colorado...
TGGATCTTAATACCTCAAGGTTTTTATTGGGCCGCAAGTTGGATAACCGTTGCCACCGAGGGTTTGATTTTGGTACTTTTGGGATTTTTTGTACTACGATTGAAAATGTCAACGATGATTTCGCCAGTCACAAAGGACACCGCAGCCGACACCTCGAAGGTGTAAACCTGATGCGCTAAACCTCGAAGGCTTTTAGGCGTTAACCTTCGAGGTTAAAGATTTGTAGGCATGAAAAAAGGGGCGCTTGGCGCGCCCCCATAGAAATTTTGTTATGACGAAAATCTTTCCGGTTGAGCTGGGGAAGCATTCCAGCACGCTGTTACGAATTCATGGGTAACATAATATTTCCCGTCAACCTTGTCTAAAACCACAAAACCTGTTTGAACCAAGCAACTAGCAAATGTCGAAAATATTGCAGATGTTTTTTCGTTTGGGAACATTTCCGTTCCAAGAAAAGCAGTAATCTGTTGCTTGGTAAACGCTTTCCACCCTTTCTGTTCTTGACAGAATTTTACCAGCTGAACCGCCATACATTCTATATCAAAGGCGCCAAAAAGCTTAGAAGAAAAGTTCCTTGTAGCTGCGTCAATGTCTTTCGGTTGTATCGGATAAGCTTTTGGCTTAGTAATGGCATAACTCATTTTATTCTCTCCTTATTTTTATTGTCCTGAAGCCATAATAGTAAAGTTTCTTTCCTCTGTCAAGTACTATAAGTTGTTCAAGTCCTAAAGTACTGCCCTTGGTGTAAAATGCAATCATGCTTTTATCAATCATTATTAGTTCATTTAATTGCCAAACCGATCTTTTAAATTGCCTGGCTTCGATTTATCAATTCCCGCCTGATGGCGATTTTGAAATAATTGTGGTTGATAATGCCTCAAGCGATCAAAGCGTGGAGTTCATTAGGGATCAATTCCCCGAAGTGAAACTTATCGTTAATCCCCTAAACCTGGGCTTTGCTGCGGCCAATAATCAAGGAGCTAAAAATGCCAGCGGAGATTACTTATTTTTCCTTAATCCAGACACTATAATTGATAATAGCGATGCCTTTACTTTGATACACCGATGTATCGGAGTGAAGGCAGATGATGATGAACAAGAAGAGATTGCCATAGTTGGGCCTAAACTTATTGACCGCAACGGGGGCTTTCAGTGGTCGTGCGGTTCGATTCCGTCGGTTTTTAATATGATTTTTGATAAACCGCTGGCGCTAATTTACCGCTGGTTTGGCTCACATCATAAAGGGTCGGACCCTAAATTAGGGTCCGACCCTAATTTGGCGTTAAGGCTACTTTCGTTTTTTTCTTATCGCTATTATCAGGGCCAAAAACCGATTGAGGTTGGTTTTGTTAGTGGCGCGGCTATGATGATCAAAAAGTCAGTCTTTGATGAGTTGAACGGTTTTGACGAAAAATTCTTTTTGTATTTTGAGGATGTGGATTTGTGTTTACGGGCTCAAAAAGCCGGTTACAAAGTGATATATTCACCAACCGTTGAGATTACTCATTTATGCGGTCAATCACAGAGGGAACGGTTAAAACAGAAGGAAGAGTGGTATTATCAAAGCCAGGGATATTTTTTTGAGAAGCACAAAAGGCGATGGGAACAGATTTTGGTTAAATTCTTATCAATCCCCTACCGAGTTTTGGGGATAAGAAGTAAGATCAACAAATACTATTGATATTATGTCCGACCTTCAATCCTTAAAAACCATCCTAAACGAAAAGGAAATCGGCAAGACAAGCGGTAAGCGCGGCTTAGCGGACGAACTGGGGTTTATCTTGGGGCTTTTTAGCGCTTGGAAAATAGCCCTTTTTGTTCAAACTTTTTTAGCCCTAACACGTTTTCCTCTGGGTAAGATTGATCCAGGTTTTTATAATCTTGTGGTTGGAATTTGGGCAAAAACCTGGGATGCTGGAAATTATTTATCAATTACTAAAGTTGGCTATACCGAACAGACCTACGCCTTTTTTCCATTATTGCCGCTTTTAACCCGTTTAGTAACTGAGGTTACCAGGCTGGATACAGCTGTAATTGGCGTAGTCATTGTCAATCTAGCAATCTTTTTTGCTCTTTTTGTATTTTACCGCCTTCTAAAGTTGGATTTTGATGAGTTAACCAGCCGCCGTGCTCTTTTCTTCTTTTTACTTTTTCCAACAGCTTTTTTCCTACAAGCTTTCTATAGTGAATCATTGTTTTTGCTCCTCACGCTGTCTGCTTTTTATTTGACCAGAAAAGGACAGTGGTTTATAGCTGTAATTTGCGCTGGATTGGCTAGCTTAAGCCGATTTTTAGGAGTCTTTCTGCTATTCCCGCTTTTAGCCGAATTAATTAGTCAGAATGGATTGCTGATTACCCTTAGAGAAAAAAAGCGAGAATTGGGGAGCCTTTTTTTGATTCCCCTCCTATTTTCGACCTACCTAGTCTTTTTACTAGCTACAACCAGTAATCCTTATAAATTTATCCAGGTTCAAAAAGATTGGGACAGAATTGGCTCGCCCGGCCAGGCACTATCTCCAATTATAGTAATTCAACAGAACTGGGCTACCCTTCTGAGCCAGAATAATTTTAGCGGCGGGTCAATCATCAATTTTCTGGATCTCATATTTCTCATTTCTGCCTTAATCCTTTTGATCTTGGCCATAAAGCAGGGCGTTAGACTATCCTATCTAATTTACGCCGGGTTGTGTTTATTTTTGCCACTAGTCTCGGGTTCGTTGGTTAGTATGATGCGATTTCTCTTGATAATCTTTCCTCTCTTTATTGTTCTAGCTAATCTGGCACAGAGGAGTTTTTGGAATTATCTAATCATGCTGGTCTTTGCCTTTTTACAGGCGCAGCTTGTTATTTCATTTATCTTTGGATTGTGGGTTGCATAGAAAATGCTAAATCTTTTTGTCTATCTTCTAATTTTACTAATTCCCCTCGGCCAGTTTTCGCGTTTGCCTTTAGGACTTAGCGGCGATGTGGCGGTTTATCTTAACGATCTTTTAATTCCGCTCTTCCTACTTCTTGCCCTTGTCTATCTTATTGGTATTAAGAAGCGCTTTTTAGTACCGCCATTTTTGGGACTACTATTCTTTTGGGTCATGTTGGCTTTCCTGGGCTGTATTTTTTCGCTCGCCTTTGGTTTTTTGGGGAGTTCGCAAGTCCTTGTGGGTTCTTTGTATCTTTTGAGATTTACAGAATATATTCTTCTTTACGCTGCTATATATAATTTGGCAAAAATCTACGACTCCTCTTTTAGTAAAACTACCCTCTCCCTGATGATTACGAGCGGTTTTATTTTTGCAATTTTGGGGCTATTACAATTTAAGTATTTTCCGGATTTTTCGCAATTTGCCGGTCTTGGTTGGGATCCGCACTATTACCGAGTTTTATCAACCTTTTTTGATCCCAACTTTGCCGGACTGTTCTTAACACTGACGTTAATTCTGATAATTGCGACAATCCTGCTTGCCCCCGTAAGTAAGCTTGCAAGATTGTTTTTAGGAATGTTTTTGTCAGTTATTGGTTTGGCAATTGTTTTGACTTTTTCCCGAAGTACGTATCTAGCTTTGGCTACGGGTTTAACTGTTGTCAGTTTTTTTAAGTCAAAAAAGATAATTCTAATTGGTTTAATTTTGGCCTTACTCATTTTTCTGTTTGTTCCGCGCGTTCAGGAAAGAGTGACTGGGGCTTTAAATATTGACGAAACTGCCAAATTGCGTCTGGAGAATTATTCGAAAACGCTTCTAATCATTGAGGATCATTGGCTAATCGGAGTCGGATTTGATAACTTTCGCTACGCGCAAGGTTATTACGGTTTTTTGTCCGATAAGCGAGGCGTTGAAGGAACCGGCGGCCATTCCGGTTCTGGCAGTGATTCGTCCTTACTTTTAGTTCTTGCTACCAGTGGAGTCTTTGGGTTTGCGGTTTTTCTGATTTTTTTAGGCTGTGTTTTTATCAAAAGTATTAAGCTCTTTTACCAATCAACAGGTTATCAGAAGGTTCTATTCCTTACTGTCCTGGCATCGCTTTCTGCTATCATTGTTCATAGTCAGTTTGTTAATTCCTTTTTTTATCCTTGGATTATGCTTTGGTTTTTTACCCTTCTGGGGATAACTTATGGATCAAATTCAGATTAAACCTCTTGAAATTTTAATTAGCTTCTCAATTATATTATCTCCGCTTTATGTGGTCAGATTAACCCTTTATGGTTTACCAACCACTCTTTTGGAAATAATACTTTTGACAATGTTTGCGGTTTGGTTTTGGCAAAGAGGATCGATAATTCCGTCTGTCAGCTTCTTAATTCGAGCGCCAGCGAGAATCAAGGTTCTTGAGCGAAGCGAAAGGTTCTTATTGTGGCCAATCGTAATTCTGGTTTTAGGGGTTGTGATCGCCGCAATCATCTCGCCTGATCAGCGCGGTGCCCTGGGTATCTTAAAGGCTTACTTTCTGGAGCCAATCCTGTTTTTTTATCTGTTGATTGATTCACGACTACTGCAAAAAGGGTCAGACCCTTTTTCAGGGTCAGACCCTATGTTAGATAGGCGTAGAACAATCGTTTCATCGCTTATCATAACTGGATTATATCTATCAATTTGGGGCATTGCGCAGGTCGTCTTGGGGTTTGGCGTTGTTGCACCCCAGGAGCAACTCGCCGGTCGCGCTCATGGACCATTTAACTCTGGAAACGCCTTGGCGTTGTTTTTAGTCCCGGTTTTTCTTTTAGCTCTAGGTCGGCTATTTGCTTTCTTAAGGGGACCCCTTGCTAATACGCAAGGGGTCCCCTTAAAGATAGTTTGGAAAGCTGGTTCGATAATAATTATTTTGGTTGGCACTCTTCTAACCAAGTCACAAGGAGGACTCATTGGATTGGTTGGAGCCGTGAGTTTGACGGGTTTAATTTGGTTAATCGGTAAAACCCGTTGGCATTTGTGGTTAAAGTATCTTTGGTTGGTTATTCCAATATATTTAATTATAGTGATAGGAGGTTTAACCCAAATATCACGTTTTACGCCCAAAAACAATAATCCATGGCTAAGGCCACTCAACGATACGCTGACACCACGGCTTTGTCTCTGGGAAGGCGCGGTTAATCTCCTAAAGGATCGTCCGCTTCTTGGCGCCGGACTAAACGGTTTTAAATCGCTTTATTCCCAAAAATACTTTACCTGCGATGCCGAAGCCCTGCAGTATCCCCATAATTTTATTCTCAACTTCGGAACGGAAACAGGTATCTTGGGGGTTTTGGGGATCTTCGGAATATTGGCAGTCTTTTTACGGCAGCAATCACGAGCCTTAATAAGAACTACACATCCTGGAAAAATGTTTTTAGTTGCCGGTCTTATCGCCATCGTCTTCTTTTGGCTGATTCACGGCTTAGTGGATGTTCCCTATTTTAAAAACGATTTAAGTTTGCAATTTTGGATAATTATGGCTTTGGGTTTTCTCACTAATTCAACTTCTACGGAGACGGTGTAACTGTGAGTGTGGGATTAAACCTAACAGTTCTTTCTATCAAACTCTGATTACCCGCCTCATCTACCGCTTTTATGGCCAGGCGGTTGTTTCCAAAACCTAACAGGTATTGATATTTAAAGTTTCCGTTGGTATCCAAAATCGCTTGGTGATCGTTAACAGTTACGGTAATGTTAGGGCTAGATTTGCCGGAAACGATAAACCAGTTTTGGGCCGGATCGATAATTTCTTGTCCATCGGACGGTTCGTAGACCTCGAGTTTAGGAGGAGTTTTGGAAAAAATAATCTGCTGAGTGCTGGATTTTGCTAACGTTTTACCTTTAGTAATTTGAGCAAAGATGGTGTTTTGGCCATCATTTAAAGTCAGACCTGTGGCTTCAAAATGGCCGGAGCTATCGGTAGGTACATCTATTTGATCCTTATCGTTGACAAAAATCTGCACCTTATATCCAACCATTGACCAACCGCTAACTTTTAATTTAGAAAAGTCATTGATTTGCGAAGGCATGGTATCAACACGGGGTGCGATAAGAACCTCATTGTCATTTTGCAAAATACCAGATCCCAAAGAGGGATTTATGCTTTGCCAAAAAGAACCAATTGTAGCTACCATTGGCACACCCCAGAGATAAAGAACAAGTGAAAGAACAATTATTAGAATAAATAAAAATGAAAATTTTTTGGTTAAATCTGCCTCGGCCTGGCGCAATGGGTCATGCGATTTGTAATTATAAAAAGAGGCGTCCGTTTTAGCCGTTGCCTTCTTAAAGCCGAAAAAAGAACCTTTTTTAAAAAAGTTGTTCATATGTTTTGGGGATTTTTGGAGCGGCGGATGGGATTTGAACCCACGACCTCTTCCTTGGCAAGGAAGCGTTCTACCACTGAACTACCGCCGCATGGTGCCGAGAGGTGGAATCGAACCACCATAGCGCGCTCTTCAGGCGCGTGCATTCACCTCGTTTGCTATCTCGGCCTGTAAACTATTATATCCTATGGTGGACGATAGAGGACTTGAACCTCTGACCTCTTCGGTGTAAACGAAGCGCTCTAGCCACTGAGCTAATCGTCCTTTATTATATCATTTACATGGTGGCACGCTAAGCGTGCCTGATACCAAGCTAAGCTTGGTGCGCGGGAGAGGAGTCGAACCTCCACGCCTTACGGCACATCCACCTCAAGGATGCGTGTATACCATTTCACCACCCGCGCTTTTTCACAACTCGACTCAATTTTAACATAGGTTTTTATCCTTTACATCGTTTCCCTATTCCTCATAAGATAGTTCTATGGAACTCAAGGCTCAAGTTGCGAAGATCATTATTATACTTCTTGCCTTTAACCTGCTGATAGCCTTTTTTCTGCCAGTTAAGGATACTGACTTTGGTTGGCATTACCGCTGTGGAGAGGAATTTATTACTCAAGGCAAACTCTGTTTACAAAATGAATACGCCTATTTTCTGCCAGACTATAAATGGGCTAATCCCAATTTTATTTACGATATAAGTTTAGCTAAAGTTTTTGATCATTTTGGTTTTGTTGGTGTTTCGATTTTGGGATCAGTTATTTTTACCGCCATTCTTCTTCTATTCTTTTTGATTCTTAGGGGACCATATCTTTTACGAGTCATCGCGATTTTCTTAGTATCCGTTCTTTCCCTAAGTGTCTTCTCCTTAGGTTATCGCTCACAGATTTTGGGGCTTTTGTTCGTCATGGTCGAACTCTTTATTCTTAAAGGTCCGACCTTAGAAAGGTCCGTCCTTTATAAGGACGGACCTTTTAGGATCGCCGTCCTGGCGGCCTTATTTCTTTTCTGGTCTAATTCTCACCCCAGCTTTTTCTTGGGTCCCTTGTTTTTGGTATGTTTTACAATTGAAAAATTAGTTCGCCTTTACCTTGATAAAAGCAGATCCAACCAAGGTAAAACGCAAAGCTTGATCTTCCACAGTGCTCTTTTTTTAATACCAACCCTGGTCACCCTAATAAACCCTTTTGGTTTGCGGATATATCAAGAGGTTTTGCAACACCTTCAAAGTCCCTTAAACCAAATGATTGCCGAGTGGGTAGCCCCTGATTGGTGGCAAGTAATTTTGATAATCATGATTACCGCTGTGGTAATTGGCGCAGTAGCCATAAAAAAGATAACACTGGATTTTCGCCTTGCTCTGCTTTTAATTTTTGCCTGTTTTGCTATTTTGGCCCGCCGTAATCTAGCACTATATTACATTATAGCATTCTGGTTGCTTTCCGAACTATTGATTTTCTTAGCCATCACTGAAAAGACAAAACGAATTCTTCAAATCATAACCCTAATTACGCTAATCGTTGGAATACCAATTTTTACCTCGCAAATCTCCAAAACCTTGGCCTTTGACGCCAGCTTTTCTAATTATTGCCAGAACGGACAAATTAGGCTTCCCTGTCAAGCGGTCAATAAATTAAAAGATAAGTCTGGCAATCTTTTTAATATGTACGAACAAGGCGGGTTTTTGATTTGGCAACTGCCGCAAATGAAGATTTTTGCTGATGGCCGCATGCCGGCCTGGAAAGATGAAAACGGTAAAAGCCCTTATCAAGTTTATTTAGAAATCATCCAGGCCCAATCCGGCTGGAATGAACAATTAAAAAGATATGGCACTAATTATCTTTTGATTAACAACGGCACTTTTTTGGATCTTTTATTACAGGAAAAAGGCGCCCCAAATTTTGGCTGGCAACAAGAATATCGTGACCAATTGTCCGTAATTTATCGTAAGATGTAGTTAGCAACCCGAAAGGTTAAGAATTCTAAACCTTTCGGGTTGAAAAAGCTTGAGATAATCAAAGGCGGGCACGATTGGTGTCTATTTGAACCGAAATTATTTGTTAAAAAGATTGAAGATTTTGTTCGTTAAGACAATAAAACCGCAGAGGTTTAAAATTCAGACTCAATTTGTTTTGGATGATTATCAATGCTATGATAATTGTATGCAGAAAAAAATATCAATGATGAATATCTTCAAGAACCCCAGCTACCGCGGCAAACATGTGATTCTGGCCGCCGGCAAAATCTTTACCGCCAAAACCGGAGAAGGAGCGGCCAGGATTCTAAAAAAACTGGAGGAAAAGTATCCAAAGGTTATCCCCGAGGTGGCCTATTTACCTAAGGCTCATTCTTTAATTTTATGGATGTGAGTTTCAAGTTTGAGGATATCGGCAATACGCCCTATGGTCGTATTTTGCGGCCAATAGCTAGGGTTGCTTTCAAGTCCCCAGTTTCGGGAAAATGGGTAAGTATTTGGATGATTGTTGATACCGGAGCAGATTACACCATTATCCCGAGGCATTTTTCCGAAAAGCTTAGAATCTCTTTTGAAAAGGACTGTTTTAAGGATACGACAGTTGGTGTTGGCGGAAACCAAACGATTTACTTTTGTAAGAAAAAAATCACCGTTAAAATCAACGGATCGGAGAGGCAAATCCCTTTGGCTTTTTTTGACAATAACGAAGTTCCACCTCTTTTGGGCCGTCTGGGCTTTTTGGAAACTTTTGATACCGAATTTCTAAAATCCCACCACGTGGTTTTTAAGGGTTGATTCTTGATTTAGAGTTTCACCATCTTTGTGAAACCCTCTGTTTTGTGTCCTAACTTAACGGATGCCTCAATTGCCGCATTTAAATTTTTCTCGCTATCCTCAATAATTGCATCAATGTTTTTGTATTGCTTTATTATTTTTCCCCACGAATCGCTATTTTTCTTGCCTCCGTAAAGCGACATGTCATAAATATCAAATTCTGAAACAATCTTTTCTGCCTGTTTTTCGTTTATGCCTATTTCCTGAAAAGCTATTTTGAGGATAATCTTTGATGTTTCTACCTTTGATGTAGATACAATTGCAATTCTGAATTTTTTGGTGTTATCAAAAAGAGCCTTGGCTGCCTCAATATTGATAAAAACGGGCAATTTACCATTAGTGACCGCCTCCTTTTCTGCCTCAAGAGCCAAATCAAGCTTACCTTCGTTGTACTGGCGCAAGACATCGTGAAATCTTGCTTCTCTGTCGGAGCAATCCCTTAAGGCGGCAATAAACTTATCTTCATGTTCTTTGGGGTGAAACAATGGACTAAAACTGTAAATTACTCCGCCCAAATCGCTGATGATAACTGGCTTGTCGTTGGTTGTCATATCGAGATTTTCCCTTAGATTTGCTAACTGTAACAATAATATCAGAGGCCAATTTCTGGGGCAATATTTTGCATCGAGGTTAAGCAAATTTCTATTAATTTTTCCAAGGAGATATTTAACCCATTCGCTTTACTGCACATTGCCACTTCGTTCCTTCGAGTTCCAGCTGCAAACTTTGGCTCTTTGAGGAATCTTTTTAGGACAGATGATACTTTTACATCTGCCAGTTTTCTTGATGGATAAACCAAAGCTACGGCTACTATCAAACCCGTTAAACTATCCAAACAGAATAAAGACCATTGCGCTTTGGATTGTGGTTGTATGCCTGTTATCTGTGGCGCGTGCGCCTTAACGATTTGATCAACACTATCCGATATTTCCAGACCGTATTGATCTAAAGCTTCTCTAGTCTTTTGCGGATGCGTTTCCTTAAATTCCTTGGAGTAGTCAATATCATGAATCAAACCAGCCAACAACCAATCTTCTTTTTGAGGCTCATTGCTACTTAGCAGTCTTTGCGATTGTAAATAGTCATACACTCCACTCATACACCCTTCAACCGCCAAAGAATGGTTAAAAATATTCGGTTCTAGTTGGGCCTTAACGGCTTGGAGGTATTTTTCTCGATCATTGCGCATTTTTGGTGGACGATTTCAAAAGACAATAACACATACTCCCCACTCCTGCCCTAGAGCTAGTGATTTGAAATGCTGTCCATTTTCTCCTTGCTACTTCGCCTTGATTGTAAACCCGGCAGTTTTAGCAAAATCATTCACGGCCGTGTCATATTGCTCACCAATAGTTTTCATACTTTGCGCATTCTCGGCAAAGGTCTTGGCCGCGGCCGTAAACTTAGCCACGTCAATAGTTACCTTTTTGTTGTTACCCACTTCGGTGTAGTAGGTAATTGCTTGATTCACCAAGTCCTTGGCGTCAGCAACCATTTTCAGCACGGTAGCATTTCTCCATTTGAACATATCAATAAATTGTCCACCGGTCGTCTTAATATCTTGGTTGGAAGAACTGTCAATCAAGCTTTGAAACTCGGTCAGGGTGGTTAATGTTGATTCAACTTTAGTTGCGGCGTCATTCAGCTTGGTAAGGGCAGTTTGGAGATCAGCGTTTATGCCAGAGTAATCTTTGTTTGTTTCTTTTGCCTCAATTCTGGTCAAAAGATTGCTAACGCTTGTAAGATCATCTTTAGTTTCTATAGCTGGTGCCTGCAGCTTATTAAATTTATTGACCAATGTATTGGAACTACTTGCACCAAAGATCTTAAAGAGGCCGACTATAACAAGGATTGCGCCCCCCGCGAACACGGCAATTGAGAGCCATTTTGGCATTGTTTTTTTTCCTGTTTTTTCATCCATAGAATTTTTTATTTTTCACCTCCATGATTATTAATATTAGCTTAGCAGATTTTCAATTAAAAAGGAATTTAACCAAGAGGAGTTTACCAGGCAATTTATTGCCCCTGTAAGAATTTATGCCTAAACGGCTAAATATTTCCATTGACGAATTTTTGAAAGTTCTCCGATAAAATTTTTGCGTTTTTCATGATTT
>Ga0209211_10011678_pt1 | contig 11191 bp, 10 predicted proteins | sample RifGroA2_FD_183992 | JGI IMG/M metagenome (GOLD analysis project Ga0209211, IMG submission 183992) | Groundwater microbial communities from Rifle, Colorado, USA - Groundwater A2 (SPAdes) (version 2) | ecosystem: Environmental > Aquatic > Deep subsurface > Groundwater | place: Rifle, Colorado...
CTCAATAGTCCTATAACCCAAATGCCAATCTTCGCCCGGACCCCAATGTTCTCTTAGCCGGTAAGTGCATGCCTCAATGAGGCATGGCTTAAACTTTCGAGTTTCACTAACCGCTTCTCGAGCGGCTTTAAGAACCATTAATACGTCATTGCCATTGTTAATATAAAATGTTCTGATATTGTGAGGTTTAACTCTTGAAACAATTTCTTCATAGGGCTGGCGCCTTAAAATCGGCGAATGAGTGGCATAAAGATTATTCTCGCAGACAAATAAAATCGGCAGCTTTTTAACAGAAGCAAAATTGACGCTTTCCCAAAAAACTCCCTCCTCAACCGCTCCATCGCCAAAAAATGCCACCGCAATTTTACTTTCGCCTTTCATTTTTGAAGCCATCGCTATTCCGACCGCGAAAGGAATGCTGGCGCCAACCAGCGGCGCCGAGATTACATGGCCTACACTGTCGTCAAAAAGATGCATTGTGCCACCCTTACCTTTACAACATCCGGTGGCTTTGCCTAAAATTTCCGCCATCATTTTCTTTAAATCGCCGCCTTTAGCCAAGTAATGGCCGTGACAGCGGTGGGTGGAAACAATTTTGTCTTCAGGACTGAGCGCGGCCATAACTCCTACCGCCACGGCTTCCTGGCCGATAGAAAGATGAACCGGGACCTTAATAAGGCCCGAAGTATACCAATCGGCCAGCTTTTCTTCCACCAGCCGAATTCTTAACATGTCGTAGTATAATTTTTGCAAAAGCCCTATATTTTCCGAATCCGGGTCAAGAACCATCGGTTTCTCCTTCACGATTTTCAGCTTAATTAAATTTTAAAAGCAACAAAAATTATTCTGTATATTAATATAAATTTGGGGCCTCGTCAACCCCGTTACATTCCTTTTGATTTGTTATCAATAATCAACTGCCATAGCCATAAGGCGGCTTCGCCTTATGGAAAGCTTTATAGAAGATGTCTCATTGGGAATGTAATGGGATCAAGATAATTATTTTACAAGATTTAGTTTTTATATTATTTTAATCATATGAAACGGCGTATCAAAGAAAAAATTATCTCAAAAACAAAACACATGGAACACGTGTTAAGAACAACTGTCGGCTGCAACAGCGAAGTAATTAAACTTCCGCTCGGCGGCCAAGTCATGCCGTATTTCAAAGATGCCAAGGGTGTTTGGAATGTGGTTTTAGTAAACCAATATCGGATAGCGCTTAAAAAAAATACTCTTGAAGCCGCCGGCGGCATAATTGATAAAGGCGAAACGCCGCAAGAAGCCCTAAGCCGCGAATTAAAAGAAGAAACCGGAATCCGCGTAAAACCAAAATCAATCCGAATCGTCTTTGAAGAATATCCAATGTCATCTATCGTTGACGCAAGAGTGTTTGGCGGAATAGTTGAAATTAAAACAGGAATGGTTAAAAATAAAAAAATAGCCGATGATAATCATGAAAGAGAAAATACTCGCGTGAAAATTTTTAAACTTACCGATTTAATTAAAAAACGCCTGGCCAAAACTTTAAAAATTGACCTTATGACTTCGCGGCTTATTGATGAAGTGGCTAAAGCCGTCGGTTTATTAGTAAAAAAATACTAAAAATTAAAAACCCCGTTACGGGGTTTTTTGCTTATCCGCTAATTGGCGGATTTTTTCAAAAATTTCGGTTGAATGCATTATTTCCGGAATCAAAACGGTTTGCCCTTTTAAATCCCTCATCAAAGAAATATCTTGAATTATTCCGAGAGATAAATTATAGCCCTTTACATACACGTCGGGCGCAGTCGCTTTCATAACTTTCCACGGGCCAAAGTCGCCGTTTAAGACAACGTAATCAACAACCTCTAAAGCCGCCAGCCAGCTTAGCCGCAAATCTTGATTAAAAATCGGCCGGCCGGGACCCTTCTCTACAAATTCGTCATCAACCACCGAAACTATTAAAACATCGCCAAACGACCTGGCTTTATCAAAATAATCAAGATGGCCCGGATGAACCAGATCAAAAACGCCGGTGGTAAGAACAATTTTCTGACAAGGGTGAGCGCATCTTAAACCAATAATTTTCACCACCAAATCTTCAAGCGATAAAATTTTCCTATTGGTTTTTTTCGCCATAGGCGAATCCGCCTTTGGCGGAAAATCCACCCTATACCCAAGAGCCATGGCCGTAGAACTTGCGGATTAATTTGACAGTGTAATAAATTTGCTCTTTGGTCAAATACTGGTGAATCGGCAAGCTTAAAATCTTTGTCGCCTGCGCTTCACATGTCGGAAAATCGCCCTTTTTATAACCGAGTTCAGTATAGGGCTTCTGAAGATGAATCGGAGCGGGATAATGAATCTTGGTTTCCACATCATTTTCAGCCAAAAACTTAATCAGATCTTCTCGCCAATCAACCTGAATGACATAAGTATGATAAACATGCCTTTTTCGCCAATAACGCGGCGGAATAACTACGCCACCAGTATCTCCAAGAAGAGCATCATAAATAGTGGCATTTCTAATTCTGGCATCGGAAACATTGCGGACATCGGCTAAAAGACGCAAACCAACAACCGCCTGAATGGTGTGCAAACGGCAATTGCCGGCAAATATATCGCAAACGTCGCGCGAGGCCAAGCCGTGATTTCTCATTAGCCGGATTTTTTCGGCCAATTCGTCATTACTTGTGGTAACCATTCCACCATCGCCCCAAACATTCAAATTTTTCAGCGGGTGAAAGCTGAACTCGCCGGCAACTCCCCAACCGCCAACTTTCTTGCCATAAATTTCGGCGTCAACCGCTTGGGCCGCGTCTTCAATTACATAAGGAGATATCTCGTAAGTTCCGGTATGAAGATGAAGATTCATCAGATCGGGCATGAAAACCGGATTTCCGGTAAGATGGACCGGAATAATCGCCTTGGTTTTCGGTGTAATCGCCGCTTTTACCAAATTGATATCCATCAAATATTCATCGTCAACATCCACAAAAACCGGTTTGGCGCCGACAAATAAAATGGCATTGGCCGTCGCGATAAAACTGTTGGGAACGGTGATCACTTCGTCGCCCGGACCAATGCCAAGCGCTTTTAAAATAAGAATCAGGGCGTCGGTGCCGGAATTGATGCCGATAGCGTGCGAAACGCCGCAAAGAGCGGCAAACTTTTTCTCAAATTCCCTAACCTGCGGACCCAAAGTGAATTCTCCGGTTCTAACCAATTCTTTGATGTCTCCTAAAATACCGTTTACTAAGGCGCCGTCAACATCAAATTGCTGCGCCAAGTAGTTATAAGGAACTTTCATTTTGTTCATGCTTTGCCCCTTTCCTTTGGCTTAGCCGATGTTAAGTTTTTGCATTGTTTTGATGTTGTAATATTTGGGATCGTCGGGATCGGGAATTTTACCGTTTTCAAAAGCGTCTACTAAACTCCAGACGGCATCTTGTATGTTGAATATCGCTTGCCAGCCGAGTTCGCGCTTTATTTTCTCCGAGGAAACACGGTAAGAGCGTAAATCATTGGTCGGCTTTACTTCAATTTCAATTTCTTTAGCCCTGAAATCTCGGAAAAATTTTTGCACATGAAGTGCAATTTCCATTACAGACAAATTATATGCACCGGCGTTAAACGTTTGGCTAATAATTTTATCATCCAGCTCATCAACTAGTCGAACGTATAAATCGGCCATATCTTTAATATTAATGTTCGGCCTTTTCTGGCTACCGCCTAAAACAGTGATTTTTCCTTTTGTTAAAGCCGCCATAGTGAGAATGTTAACGGTAAGATCAAGCCGCAGACGCGGCGCGTAGCCGCAAACCGTCGCCGGCCGGATAATTACCCAAGGCAACTTATCTTGTAGAATCATTCGCAGTTCCATTTCGCAAAACGCTTTGTATTTTGAATAATCGGTGAGTGGCTCAAGCGCCAGATCTTCGGTGACATTTTCTTCTTTCTTAATGCCATAAACGCTCGAAGTTGACGCGAAAATAAAACGTTTTACTTTCGCCTTTTGAGCGGCATCAATGATCCGCAAAAAAGCGTCGTAATTGATTGACCGGCCTAAAGCGCGATTGAGTTCAAAACTAGGGTCGTTGGAAATACAAGCCAAATGTATAACGCAATCGGCATCGGCCATAACTTTTTCGAGGTCGCAATTGCGAATATCGCCTTCCCTCAGAAATAGTTGTCTAAAACGACCCAGATTCTTTGTTAAATAATCGTTAAACACATCTTTACCAAACCAAAAAGTATCTAATACCCGAACCTGGTGACCTCGATCAAGAAGCTTTGGCACTAAAGCGCTACCGACATATCCGGCGCCGCCTATTACCAAAATCTTTTTTGGCATTATTCTCTCCTGTCAGTTTTCACCCTACGGGTGATCTGCCGTAGGTATGACAAATTATTAAAGACCTAAAATTATTTCAGAAACTCTAACAAAAAACGGGGTTTATGTCAACCCCGTTATAACTAAAAAACAATTATTTAAGTAACGCCGTAATAAATTTATAAAGCGGCGCCTCTTCAACCGCGGAGCGATTGCCAAGATAGCCAACAGCTAAAGCTCCGACGGCATTGCCAATAAAAGGCACAAGATCCATAGGAATGCCTTTGGCGATACAAGGCGCGGTAATGGCAAGAAACGCATCGCCGGCGCCAGTGGTATCAACGATCTTTTGCGACAAAACCGGCGCTTCAAAAAAACTCCCGCTTGCCACGTCGTAAGTTACCGACCCCAAATGGCCTCTGGTAACCGTAATGGCGCCTCCGGGCAAAGAAACGCGCTCGGCGAGATGCGCTAAAAGCTGATTTACGTCGCTATACTTATCAGAAAAAGCCAGCCGCAATTCCGGCTCATCCAGGCAGAAATAATTGGCACGCCGATATTTAGTTACCGGATTGTATCCGGCATTGGCCGTATTGGTTTGAGCGTTCACTGCTAGAAAGTTTTCTTGATTGCAGATAAGATCAATTAGCGCCGGCGTTAACAAACCATGCCCGTAATCCAAAACCAAGATCAAATCATAGGGCTCTTTTTCGGAAAAAATCGCGGTTAAATGCGTTAAAATTTTTGTTTCAACCTCAAGCGACGGCAGATCGTCTATAACATAAACTTCAAATAGCTTGTTCAAGAAGTATTGGTTAATATAGCGCCTTTTAACAATAGTCGGAGCGGTTGGATGAAAAAAGAGATGAGGACGAATATTGGATTTTAAATGCGCTCTGACAAATTCTTCTTTCAAATCATGTTTTCCGATAACCGTTATCAAGTCAACGCTGCCGCAAAAGTTCGCTATGTGATTGGCGCAAGCGAGAATTCCTCCGGCATGCATTTCTTTTTCAATAAATTTCGCGGCAATATGATCGCCTTTGGGCGGCTTGCCGATAGTCGCTACGTAATGATATTCATCCAGAATTGTTTCGCCAATTAAAAGCACTTTCATTTCTTTCAAATTTTTGACCAGTCCAATAACTTCATCGGCGCTGTATCGCTTGCGGAAATTTTTAAGAAAATTTTTAGCCGGTTCGGGATAAACCTCGAAATATTCATTAATAAGCGAACTGGAACTAAAAGTAATTTCGTCGGTAAAGTGAATTCTGCCGCCAACCGATTCAACGGCTTCGCGCTCAAGAAAAATACCGCGGGTCTCGTCTTTGTCGGCCTCGGCGTAATCATTGCCTTTTACATAAACATCCGGCTTTAGTTTTATGATGGTTTCCGCGGCTTTCGGCCAAAGGTTAATGGCGACATAATTGACGCATTCAAGAGCGGCAATTGATTCCGCCCTTAATTCTTCCGTAAATACCGGCCGGCCCGGCCCCTTATTGACATGATTGTCGGGTGTAATGGTAACAATTAATATGTCGCCCAAGGCCTTAGCGGCATGAAAATGCCGCACATGGCCTGGATGCATTAGGTCAAAAACACCATGACAATGGATAATTTTTTTGCCGCTATTTTTTAATTTTTGGAGTATTAAAGCAAGCTCGTCAAGATTCTTAATTTTTTGGTTTAGAGCCATTCCGCCCTCGCTTTCTTTCCTTAAAATGCTTGAAGAAATCCAGATTCATCATTTCTTTGAAGAATTGTATCTTTTCTTTAAAACTGTACTTAATGGGATAAATTCTTGTGTAATGCATATAGGCCTTAGAAATGGTATAGAGCCAACCGTAAAACCGGGTAGCCCGAGAATGCTTAATTTCCGCTAAATAATCTAAACAAAGTTTTTGTATTGGCTTATATAAAAGCCTTACAAATCGATTGCGGCTTCCGGCAAAAAGCACCAAAAAACTTCCGAACAGAGCGTAATGATGCATAACCCGCTTGTACTCGGGATCAAAACAATTAAGATAAGAAATCTCCTGATAGCTTGAGTGCAATTTCCCGAAATCGCCGTCAAAAGCGCCGATAGCAATAGACCATTCTGTGGCCTTGGTTTTTGGATAGGGAGCCAAAGCCGCAAATTCCAAAAATCCCGGCTTCTGGGCCAAACTAAAACCAAGTGAATCCCTGTCGTAATCCCTAAAACTTTCGTGAAGACCAGCGGACTTCAAAAAATTAACGATGTATTTGTGCTTTTCATACGGGTCGACAAACCAATCGGAAGCGATTTTCTCTACCGCCTCTAAATCAATTTTACGATGATTGACTTCCCTTAAAATTTTGCACTGCCGTTTCGTTTCTTTCAGCTTGTTGTCAAAATCCGGATCATCGATCTTAGGAATAATAATGGTCGGAATGCCCAAGATTGTATTCGCAAAAGCATACAGGCCGATGTCTCGGGCATGAGCAAAAGCGGTTTTAATGTCGTACTTTGTCATGTCGCGCATCACGACATGGTCGCGTATAAACTGATTGCCCGATTCAATTGACATCGTAACCGAAGCCATGCCGGCTTTTTTCCAGTCCTTAAAAATATCCATGCCGGCTTTCTCCAAAAGGTCAACGACCAAGTCGCAGCGCGTTAGAACGTGGAAAGGCAAACCGATGCGCTTGGGATATTTTTCGCAAAATTCTTCGTGCCAGGCCTTTTCTTTAACGTTGGGAAAAGGCGGAAAAACATCGTCGTAGAATTTGATAAACCGCGTGTCATATCGTTTTGCAAAGTATTCAATTTCATCAAGCAAGCGGTCAACGCCGTAAAGCTGTCTTATGGCGCCGGGATTTCTGACGCCCCGGTACAATTCATTCCACTGATGTTCAAAACAATAAGTGCAGCGAAATGGACAGCCGCGGGAAGCCATAATGGTCCGCTTATAGCGATAAAGAAATTCGGTATTGTCATATACCAGCCCTCGATCCAAAAACGGCAAATCGTCAAGATCGGTTTTTCTCCCCCTCATAAATTTCGGATCCAAGCTGTAATCGGCCATTTCAGAAATTTGGCCTTTGGGATTTTTCAGCACCCGCTCCATGTTTTCCCGGGTAACCATATTGGGGATTTCATTTGGGTTAAGGTTATTTTCAAGCGCCTTAAGCCACTCTACCCAGGCATCGTCTCCCTCACCGACGCAAAGGGCATCAATGGACTCGTTCCTTAAAATCTCGCCGGGGAAAAAAGTAAAGTGAGGCCCGCCGACAATGATTTTCGGACGCTTATCAACGGCTTTAACTCGCTCGGCCGCTTTAAGATAATATTTATGAGAACCCGTAATGCCGCTGAAAGCGACGATATCGGGGCGAAATTTCTTTAAAGTTTGCGCAAGATCGTCGCGCTCCATAACCCAAAGGCCGGTTTCGGAATCGGCATGCTTTTTAGCCAAAGCCGAAAGCAGCATAATGCTCATCGGCTCCGTCATATCGCCGTCATCGCGCATCCCAAACAAAATTCTCATTTTGTCGGGCATCCATACCTCCATTTTTTAAGTTTTAAAACAACCATTCGACAAGCTCATGGTACTGAGCAAAGCCGAAGTACATATTTGATATACAATATAATAAAACTGTTAAATTGGCAAGTAGTTTCAAAACAAAAAATAAATCCCCACACTCATATATTGATGTGGGGTAAAAACTCTAACCCAACAGTTCTCTTTCTTCCTCATAAATTTTATCTCTGATGAAAAGATCCAAAATGCAGTGGATTAATACCTGATGCGCCAGTTCCACAAATCCATAATGAGTTGAAGGAACATAAAAGTTCATACGGCCCAGTTTTCTTAACGGATTATCGGAACTGAACCCGGAAAACGTTACTACGTCGCAATTTTTAGCCAAAGCCGATTTGCAAGCGTTAAGAATATTCGGCGATTGGCCGGAGCTTGAAATGGCAAAAAGCATGTCACCCGATTCGGCAAACATTTCAACCGATTTGCTAAAAACGTTTTCATAACCATAATCGTTCGCCATGCAAGTAAGCAGCGCCGGACCGTAAAAATCCGTAGTTTTTAAATCTCCAATGTTAGCATAGTCCTCCAGCGCGTGCATCGCGATTCCCGCGGAACCGCCGTTGCCGATAACCATAATTTTTTTATTAAAAAGTTGGTTTTTCTTAAGATAATAAACGAGCGAATTCATGGCTCCGGCAACTTCAATTACTCTGCAACCGGAAGTTGCTTTTGTTTCTTTCAAAAATTCCGAAAGTTTTTGGAAATAGCCGCCTGCTTCCCTGATGCCTAAATCTCTCAATTCTTTGTATGTTTTAATCGCGGCATCGCTGTTCAATTTTTGCCTCCCCTTCCTAAGAAATTAAACCATGGTTTAGTGGCTTCTTTAATAGTTTCCGGAGTCCAAACCGGAGCGTCTTTCCAATAATCAATATTATCAAGCATAATTTTCACTCCCGTTTCAAAAGAAACGGTTGGATTCCAGTTCAACATCAGTTTTATTTTAGATATGTCGGCACAAGTGATATGCGGTTCTCCCGGCCTTTCCGGCAGATAAACCACTTTTCCGCCCAAAAGTTCCGCGAGCCGCAAAATTATCTGCGGCTCTCCGGTGCCGACATTAAATATTTCGCCGGAAAATCTTGCATCGGCCGCTTTTATAAAAGCGTCGCAAACATCGGTAACAAAAACAAAGTCCCTTGACTGTTTGCCATCTCCCACAACCGTAAGCGGTTTCCCGTTTATTTTCTGAGCCAGAAAAGTTCCTAACACGGCGCCGTAAGTCCCGGTCGTTCTTGACCGAGGGCCATAAACGTTAAAAAGCCGCAAAGAAATTGTTGGCAGGCCATAAACCTGATTATAATGGCTTACCCAGCGTTCGCCCTGGTATTTAGTTTCGGCATAAGGGTATTGAGGATCAATCGGAGTTGTTTCGGAAGTAGGAATATTTTTCAAGTCGGGAATGCCGTAAACGGAGGAAGACGAAGCATATACGAATTTATAAACTCCGGCTTGGCGCGCCGCCTCAAGCATATTAATCGTTCCCGAAACATTCGCGTTGAAATAATCAACCGGCTTATTGATAGATGGCACAATGTCGGCCATGCCCGATAAGTGGAAAATATAGTCAATTTTATATGTCTTTAAAATCTTTACGACGGTTTCCCAAGAATTATATCTTCCTATGTCCATGCAAAAATGATTAAGACGGCAATTTTCTTTAATATGATTAAGATTGCGATACGACGCAACGCTTAAATCAAGTACTGCGACCTCATGCCCTAAATTCAGTAATCTTTCAGTTAAATGACTGCCGATAAACCCGGCGCCGCCGGTTACCAAAGCTTTCATGTTTTTCCCGCTCCTCTTAATTTTTTAAAGACCTTAATTTATATTTAACAGTTTAATAACATAAGACGTTTCTTAATGTCAATAAAAATTTGCTATTTTTAAATTTTATTGTAGAATACAAAAAATTCAGATAGTACTTTAAAAAAGGAGAAACTGATGCCCGTTGAAATCAAAAATCTTGATGGTAAAGTTATACTTGTATATGAAGACGGCACACTGGTAAATGGCAATTTAAAAAACAAAAACCTGACTGGAGCCGACTTTAAAAATCAGGATCTTAGCGGAATTAATTTGGAATATGCCCATTGCCGCGGCGCCGATTTTTCCGGCGCAATATTAAAAAACGCTTATATGCCGTACGCCCAATGCATGGAGGCCGTTTTTCATGGAACGGATTTTGAAGGCGCCAATATTGAACGGGTAAGATTTGACAACGCCGATTTAAGAGGCGCGGTAAATTTGGAAAAAGTCGCCAGGGATTTCCGCGCCCGATTTGACGGAGCAATATTGCCCGACGGCACAAAACATTCTGGCGTTGGAGACGGCCGATGATAAGAATATTCGACCGCAACACAATGGAATTATTATTTGTTTATCCTTACCGCACTTTCAGAGGCAGGGATTTAAGAGGATTACCTCTTAAGGGAGCTAACCTGAGCGATCAGGATTTAGAAGGCGCTATTTTGGAAGGAATGGATCTTGAAGATACGGAATTCAGCAACTCTAATATTAAAAAAGGAAATTTTAGAAAAACTATTTTGGTGGAAACGATTTTTAATCAAGCGCAGGCGCAAGGGGCCGATTTTAGCGACGCGAAATGCAACTCGTCAACCTGGGCGGGCGCCATTATTTCTGAGGCCGATTACTCCGGCTCCGATTTGGAACATGCTAACTTTAAAGATGTGATTGCCCGCGGAACAAAATTCGTCCGCATAAAAAGCATGAAGGGAGTTATTTTGTGGAATGCCGATTGCAGCGAAGCCGATTTTAGCGAAACGGATTTAAATGAAGTAAACGATATAGACAAAGCGGGATTAATTTTAGACAGGGCAACGGGAGTAAATAATGTGCGGTTTAATGACCAAAAAATATAACCCCGATGATTATCGGGGTTATTAATTTTTAACCCGGCTTGATCCACTTTTTTGGATCATCGGGCATCAGTTTTGCCAAAAATACCTTTCTGCCCAAATTCAAATTCCTAATCCAGGTGCCATCTCGCAGGCTTTTTAACCCCTTCCACCACACATAACGGGGGTTAAAATAAAACTCTCTATAAAACTTCCAGTAATACCTGTCAATAATTTTGGGCGTTAATCCATTGGGGTGTTTATAAACGCCGATGGCTTTATGAATATTATAGTCGTCCCACTTTTTGCTTAAAATTAATCCTTTGCGTTCGTAATCGGCGTAAAGCCGCGTATCGGGAAACGGAATGCAAACCGTAACTTTGGCAAAATCCGGCATTAATTTCTTAGCGAAATTAATCGTTTTTTGCATTGACTCTTCGGTGTCGGCGGGAGTG
>Ga0209211_10011680_pt1 | contig 11189 bp, 14 predicted proteins | sample RifGroA2_FD_183992 | JGI IMG/M metagenome (GOLD analysis project Ga0209211, IMG submission 183992) | Groundwater microbial communities from Rifle, Colorado, USA - Groundwater A2 (SPAdes) (version 2) | ecosystem: Environmental > Aquatic > Deep subsurface > Groundwater | place: Rifle, Colorado...
TTTTGCAAACTCTTCCTCGTTTGGAACCGAAAGCTTTTTTAGGAATCTCTTAAATTCCGTTCTGCATTGTTTCTTGTTTGACGACATAGAAACAGTAGTCCATGCAGAGCTTCTGCATGGATTTTTCTTTAAACTTATTAGTGAAGAATTCTATTTAGGAGATACTGTTATTCTATTTTGCGCACTTTAAACTTAAGTTTTTTCTCGTATTTTAAAATTGGGATTCTCAAGTTTTAGTATGCAGCATGCAGTGAAGAAAATTGGCCCAATTGCAAAATAAGCAGCCTGCATCCAGCGTGGAGCGTGTACGCAGTCGCATATCGGCAACCCAGGATATGCAGCAGCCGCAATGTTGTGGATATTAAAGAAATGATATCCAATAGTCTCAGCGCCAATAATAAATGGAAAATAAAAAGCAATGAACAGCAATAACTTTCGAATAAATCCCTGCTCATTTAGAATATGCTCATAATGGGAATATATGACATAAATTGCGAATAAGCCCGTTGCCCAAGCAAAAAGCGGAAATAAATTAATACCCGCAATTGTCAAAAAATCTTGATTGTATAAATACTCATTATTCGCTATGAGCATCCAAATAAGTGCAATTGCAGAAGAAACCATAAGGTGGTAAAAGAGAACCTTGCGCCGTGTAAGAATTAAATATGGAATAATAAGGAAATATGCAGCAATAACAACGTAATCAGGGCTAAGCAAGCCCAAAAACAAAATAACAATAATAGTAATTATCTTGTCTGCTATAAGAAGTTGCTTCTTCCATTTATTAAATTCATATTTAATTTCTTTTTTAAGATTTTTTTTAGTTTTTGATGCAGTCATCAAAAATTAATAGTAGGCCTATTTATATAATTTTCCCCCACTGCATTTTAAACAACAGAATTCTACTATCAAAACGAAACCGCATGCAATGGCTTTTTTGACATCTTTACCGTAACTTTCTGCCTAACTTTGAATTTATGCTCTTCACTCAAGGAATCCGCAATCAAAACGCCATTGCCAAGCTCAAATACAATCTCTATTTTTTCATTTTTGTTTAAAATGCCGTTAATTAAGCAGCATTTTGCAGATGCCCTTCCATGATACGGCTCTCTTACCAGGTATTGAAATTTGGCTGATTCCAAGGGTAAAATCTTTCCGCCAGCGCTTTTTGTCCATGCATTGCTGCCTGCAGCTGTAGAAATCAAAACACCGCTGCTTTTTTGCCTTTCTTTTTCTCCCTTTACATGCAGAAAATAAATTGCCGTATGATATGGCTTTTCTGATGCTACATAGAACTCGTTTAACGCAAGCTCAGGAACCTTTTTATTGTTTACATATGCCTCTAGCCTCTGAAATTTTTTTATTTCATAGTTATTGCTTAATACTTTTTTAAATTTTCTTTCAAAATCCTTTTTATTGGCCACCATAAAAAAGCCTTCTTTATATCTTGGGTCTGAATTGACTCCAAGCATCGGTGTTTTGTCAAAAATAAAATGAGAAGCCTTTAAAAATGTCCCATCCCCGCCAACTGCTATCACCAAATCTTTATTTTGAAACAGCTTTTTGCTTGGTTTGCCCCTATGCGCAGCCTCATAGCTAATTTTATATTTTTTTAATGTACACTTTACTAATTCCAATGCAGATTCCTCTTCCTTATTCTTCGGATTTGCATAGACTACTAAAACATTATTTATTTTCATAGTCTGTCTTGAATTTAACATTATTTATATTCTTTATTGTTTTTTGAGCATATTCCTAAATAACATTTTTAAATGAAACCAGATTACTTTCTAAAATGCAATCTGCAAAGACGGCTAAGGGCAATGTTTCTTCATGTTATGTAAATGGGTTGAAAATAGGCAGTATAAGTTTTGATGCTTATGTTGAGGTGTTTAAGCAGCACCAAATCAACAGGGATAAGCCTACTGCATTTGTAGCAGGGAGGGGCTATGAAGATAGTTTAGGTCCGGAGCCGCCAGACAAAGTAGTCTACAAGGCAGAGGATTTAGGTACTATTCTTGGAAAATTTTACACTGTTACTACAGGGCACTGCCCAGGAATTCCAAGCTATGTTGCAAAAGCCGCGCTTGAAAATACAGAAGTTATTGGTGTAAGCCCATTTGCTAATAGCGATGATCACATGTCTAACTGGAGGAATTCTAAAATATACTCTCAAACCAGATTCAAGCTTGAGCCATGGGAGAGCGTAGCAATAGCTATTCATACAGGTTTAGGGCTTTGGCATAGGGACGTATGCAATATAGAACTAACCAATAATCATAGGCAGCATGTTTATGTTGTTGGAGGGCATACAGGCACTTTCCACGAAACAATTGTTGCTGTGGCTCATGATGCAATAATAGGCGCACTTCTTGGGGTAGAAGGAGTAAGCAACGATATTGCAATTATAAAAAATTATTTAGATCGGTACAAAGCAAGGTACCACATAGTAGAAGACACAGACCCAAAAGCTCTTGTAGAAAAAGTAATGGAGTTAGATATGGAATTAAAAGGGCACGAGAACGGCCATAAGCAGGAAAAAAAGGAAATGACCCCACTCAAAGAACTTTTTAGCCTCTTAGAAAAAAAGGTTTTTATATGAAAATTGTTTTATCTTTTTCTGTTCTCCATCCCCTTAATAATCATAACCAAGCCTTCATTAACAAGGCATTTAACTCCGTATTTCCTGCCTAGCCCAACAACAGCTTCATTCAAAAAATCAATCTCGGTTTTTTTGCCTTTTATTATGTCCTGCTGCATTGAAGAAATATTTCTGGACTCTTTAATCATTTCATCTACCATTTTGACAAAATCAATATCCAATTTTACACCCTCCTTTTCAGCCACTTTTAAGCACTCGTCAACAATCAGTTTTTTTAACGGATTCAGCTTTTCATCAGCAACTGCCCGATTTTCTTTTCCCAGTATTGTAGAAACAGGGTTAATCAAGCAATTTATTATTAATTTTTTCCAGTCATCTTTCTTAATATTTTCAGAAACATAGCTGTCAAATCCGCATTTCTTGAACATATCCACTAACTCATTGCTTATTCTGCTTTTTTCAATAGCAGTGTAGCTTGTAGTATTATACCGGATTACACCTGGCTCCAAAAAAGCCACACCCACATTGGTAATCCCGCGCAAAACAAGGCATCCCTTTACAGCATCTTTTACAATATTCTCGCTGTAAAGCCCATTCTGCAGGCATAAAATTACTGTATCCTTTTTAATTAAATTTTTAATGCCACCTATGGCCTCTTTGCTGTCATACACCTTTGTTGTCAGCAATATTAGCGTATTGTCTTCAATTTTTTCAATCTTTGTTGCCGCTCTTAATTTGTATGTATTATTTTCCAAACCCGTAATCTTTAACCCGCTTTTATTTACCTCATCAACATGCTCTTGCCTGCCAACTAATGTAACATCATTAAATTTTGATAATTTTGCTCCATACAAGCTTCCAATGCCCCCGGCCCCAAGAATAATAATTTTCATCATTCAATCAAAATTGCAGCCTTTCCAGGCATTGCCTGCTTTGCCTTTCCCTCTTGAGATTTCTCTGCTTTAATTATCTCAACCTCGCAATTAAACTCTTTTTCAATCATCTTCTTGTTTTCATTAAGAACCTCATCTTCATTCTCAATAATTGCTTCTGGAATCTTTTTAGTATCCTTAACAAGTTTAGGAACTAAGGCAGAAATATCCTTGCCATGCTCTTTTGCCATAACCGCTTTTATTATCTCCCCAACATTTCTCGTTTTTTCCATCTCTTTTTTCAGTCTCTTAAAAAACTCATATTTCCATTTCTCTGCTGTAAAAAGCCTTATTTTCACTGGCTTTTCAACATTAGCAAGCTTCATAACCGCTATTATATCGGAAATTGTATTTTGTATTAAGTCATCTTCTGCATCTATTTTTTTGTCAATCTTTTTTTCATCATATTTTGGCCACTTTTGTAAGCTGGCAAATTGCTTGTTCCCAATTTTTTCCCAAATCTCCTCACTTAAGTGAGGTGTAAACGGATTCAGCAAAAGTGCAACTGCCTCTAAGCTATTTTTAGTTACGTCATCTTTTGAGCTCAAATAGTTTACAAACTCCATTAAATGGACTAAAGCAGTATTTAATTTGAAATTCTCAATATTTTCTGTAACAAACTTTATTGTTTTGTGCATCTTGCTTTCCAATTTTGCATCTTTATTATTCGTAATTTTTTTATCAATCAATGAAGCAACCTTATTCAAGAACCTATAGCTTCCCATTATAGCCTTATCATCCCACTCCATATCCTTGTCAGGTCCTGCCACAAATAATAAGAAAAATCTCGCAGTGTCTATGCCATATTTTTCAGCAATATCCTCTTGTGCAACAACATTTCCCTTGCTCTTGCTCATTACAACATTGTTTTTATGCAGCATTCCTTGGTTAAAAAGGTTTAAAGTCGGCTCGTCAATTTTTAATAAGCCCATATCCCGCAAGAATTTTACAAAGAACCTGAAATAAATCAAATGCATTGTTGCATGCTCTTTTCCTCCTATATACATATCAATAGGCATCCAATAAGCAACCTTCTTTTTATCAAAAATCTCCTTGTTATTCCGAGCATCACAATATCTCAAAAAATACCATGAAGAATCTACAAAAGTATCCATCGTATCTGTTTCCCTTTTTGCCTTGCCATTGCACTTCGGGCATTTTATGTTTACAAATTCCTTGCAGTGCTCCAATGGATTTCCTTTGCCAATTGTAAACTTATAATCCTCTGGCAATTTAACCGGCAGCTCTTTTTCCGGAACAGGAACTATGCCGCATTTTTCGCAATAAACAATTGGAATAGGGCATCCCCAGAACCTTTGCCTGGATATAAGCCAGTCCCTTAATTTATATTGGACTGTTTTTTTGCCAAGCCCTTTCTTATCTAAATAAGCAGTTATCTCATCAACAGCATCTCTATTGTTCATCCCATTAAAATCACCAGAATTTATTAGAACTCCATCATCCAAATAAGCTCTTGTCATCTTTTCTGGGTTTAGTTCATAATCTGTCGGTGTTATAACAGCCTTTATCGGAATATTATATTTTTTTGCAAATTCAAAATCACGCTGGTCATGAGCAGGAACAGCCATAACGCAGCCAGCGCCATACTCCAATAAAACAAAATTCCCGATGTATATTGGCACTTTTTCATTATTCACAGGATTGATTGCATATTTTCCAATAAACATCCCTTCCTTTTCCTTGTCCACAGCTGTTCTTGTAAATCTATCTTCTAAAACAACCTTTCTGACAAACTTCTTTACATCATCCTCACATTTTGTCCCTTTTACAAGCTCCATCACCCTTGGATGCTCAGGAGCATAGACCATAAATGTAACTCCAAACAAAGTATCACCTCTTGTTGTAAAGATTGGTATTAAATAATTAGTTCCTTCAATCTTAAAATGAATTTCACTTCCATAACTCTTCCCAATCCAGTTTCTCTGCATTGTCTTGACATCCTCTGCCCAGCCCTTCAGATTGTCAATGCCTTTCAAAAGCTCATCAGCATAGTTAGTAATCTTAAAGAACCACTGCTCTAGATCTTTAACCTCTACATTTGTATCTTCATGGCGCCAGCATTTTCCGTCATGCACCTGCTCATTAGCCAGAACTGTATCGCATTTTGGGCACCAGTTTACAGCAGCTTTTTTCTTATAAGCAAGTCCTTTTTCATGCATCTTTAAGAAAATCCACTGGTCCCATTTGTAATATTCCGGGCTGTGAGAAGCAATCATCCTTGACCAGTCATAGCTTAATCCCAATTCTTTTTGCTGCTTTATGAAGCTCTTAATAGCGTTTTCAGTAAAAATCTTAGGATGACTTTTCGCTTTTATAGCTGCATTCTCAGCAGGCAATCCAAAACTGTCATAACCCATCGGATAAAGTACATTAAAGCCCTGCATTCTTTTATAACGTGCATAACAATCCCCGATGCAGTAATTTCTGGCATGGCCCATATGAAGCCCAGAACCAGAAGGATAAGGGTACATTTCTAGAACATAGTATTTCTTTTTCTTAGGATCTTCTTTTACCTCAAATATTTTTGAAGATTCCCATTTCTCCTGCCATTTTTTGGCTATTTCACCGAAATCTGCCATACTCCAATAAGAAAAAGAAGCTTATTTTAAAGCTTTTTATTTTTATAAGGTATTTGGGAAATTTAGAAATTATTAAATAATCAATGAATTCCCTATTATTACAGAATTTTATGTTGATACTAACATTTATCTGAACTTATGGAAAAAAGAAGGTGATGCATCCAAAGGCACTCCTTATTGGAAATTAGCAAAAGATTTTATGGATAAAGCTGAAAAAGAAAATTCCACTATTGTTTTCACCGGGCTGATTCTCAAAGAACTGCAATATAAACTAACCAATGAGCAGTTTAAGGAAAAATCAGATTTGCTGAAATCAACATACAAAAAAGTTGATGTTACAGAAGAAGATTATCAAAATGCAAGAAAACTTGAATCAAAGGGCAAGTTTGAGATTAGTTTTTATGATTGTTTGAATATCTGCATTTGCAAAAGGCTGAATTTGACTTTGGTGACAAGAGACACTTTAATGCTGAATTTAGCCAAGAGTGAGGGCTTGAAATGCGGAAAGCTAGAAGATTTTCTATAAACTGTTAATATTTTTCAAATCAAATTTCTCTTTGGATAATACTTTTCTTATTTCCCTGACTTCCTGCACAGAATCTCCTGTATTGGGCAAAGTGCCAATTTCCTTTTCCCAAACCAGCCTTCTCACAGCATCCCTTATAGCGTCAGATTTATTTGGGTAGTAACCTCTCTGGACTAAATTATCTATTTTTTCAATAAGCCCTTTAGTCAGTCTGACCTGAGTCATTTGCATACTCATTGTATTACAAATGATATACAACTGTGTATATAAATGTTTTGATTTATAGATACTATTTATTTATCGGCAGATTGCTCGGTTTATACATGATTTGATGACATTCAAAAAGTTAACTACGTCGATAAAATCATTCGAAAAAACCAATAAATAGTGGAAAAATAAGAATATGCCGAAGATTGAAAAGTATCTGATTTATATTCTGTAAACTATAATAAAATAGAAAGATTTATGTAATAATATTATAATAAAATCAATATGGAACTAACTTATCCAACAAAAGTGAAAAAATTAGGAGATTCACTAGCTGTGATTATTCCAAGGGAATATTTAAAACACAAAAAAGAAAATATTGAAGTTGGAGATGTTGTACTTGTAACAATAAAAACAAACTATGAGGGAGAATGATGGAAAATAAGTTAGGAAGACCAGATGAAGGAAAAATGATTAAAATATTTATTCATTTTCATACAGATAAAATTTCCAATAATGAAAATGGCAAAAAAGCGCAGGTTAATGGTAAAGTCTTTACAAAGAAAAACCCACAAAGAGGTATTAACGCAACAAAACCCGAAAATTTTAATAATCTCAGAGAATTGCCTAAAGCAATCATAAATACACTTAACAAAGCAGGAATAGAAATAGTTGACAAAAACTTTAATTCAATAGAACCCAATGAAAAATTAATTTGTGGTGATAAAAATGAAATATAAATAGATGTATGGATGAAGTCGTATTAGAATTCTTCTCTTTTCCTCAAATGCTCCACCAATCTCTCAGAAATAATTAATTTTTTATTATCAACAACATATCTAAACGGCAAGGTTACGCTTTCATTCTCATTTACCTCAATTTCCAGTTCATCAACAAATTTCATATCCTCAAGCTTTTTGCCATCAAGAATTTTTTTAGCTACATACACCGCAGTATCAGTAGGCATCTGTTTTTCCCCAAGATTTCTTGTTTCAAACTTAACGCCTTTCTTTTTCATTTCTTCAGTCAGCTCAATTGTCCTTTTTTTAGCAGGATTATCTCCCAAAATTCCGCCAAAAACAAAATATTCAAGATTATTTTTGTCATCAGAAATTAATGTTTTAGCTGAATATTGGCTTAGAACGCAAATATTTTTAAAATTTAATTTAGAAATGCTTTTTTCATAAACCTCACCATATTTTTTCAATTTGTTTAAATCCTTGTGTTTAATGTCTGTAAAAATTAGATTATTTTTTCCAACAATCTTAGAAATATGCTCGTACTCTATCAAGCACCATTCATAAAGTTCAGGCTCTAAATGCTCAACAACGAATTTCATTTTTTATGTCTCAATTTTTACTATCAATATGCGAAGCCGAGCGTTATGGCAGAGAGCGAGGCTTCGCACTATAATTGCGGAGCATAATCAAATATAATAATAAAAATAGAATGCAATTTTTAAAACTTCTTAAACTCTGCTACCGTATCAATTAAGTCAACATGCCCCAAAAATATTGCCCTGCAGCAGTATCTTTCAAGGCCTAATTCGTCTAGAACTTTCTTCCTGTCTTCGCCCTTTGCAAGTCTATCTAAGTAATCCTGCCATAGATGCCCAATGGGCTTACCACAACTCCAACACCTGATGGGTACAATCGTTTTAATCACCTAATATCTAATATGACTAAGAAATTTTGTTGTATTTTTAAAGGTTTCTACTAAGTCGCTTCTCTCCTGTTTTAATGCAGGGTTTTACAATATCCAAGAATTGCTTAACTTCCGCTTTTCTACCTAGAACTAAAATCCAAAGAGGTTTCCTTGGTAGCGGATTATTCTTTTTTCTAATTGTTGGGTGGAAACCTAAAATTTTTAATAATTCTTTTGTTAGATTAATAAGTTCCTCTTTAGTGTTACAAATGATAATCTTACAATTTGTGTATCTATATTTTCTACTTTTGTATATTGATAAACATCCTTCACTTTCGTAAAATCCTCTTACGAACTCTTTTGGATATTCTATTGCAATTTTTTCTATATCATTAAACTTTAGAGACTTGTACCATTCATAAAATAATTTGGATGTAGCAGTTACTCTCCAAAATCTATTTTTATTAAACATTAAGCATGGATTTAATTTTATTTGTTGTAAAGCCCTCACAAGACTTTCACAAAATGGTTTATCTAATGTTTCCAGCCCTATAGAATAAGAGTGGTTTATTTTGTACACCCAACCATCTCCCAAAATAACACCAGTAACATAAGAAAGAATGGGTGAGGGGCTTAAAATTGGTTTAATTTGGTTAGCTGGGCTTTTCCATGCATGGTAATCGTTAGCATCTCTCGCCCCAATATCATAATATTGCAATAAAGACCAAATTACCCATTGAGAACAACCAAATTTCTTAGCAATTTCAATAGTAGACAACTTATTTTTATTGTAAAGCTTATTTAGCATTTCCTTAGAAATTTTATATTTTCTTTCATGTATAGGCCTTCTTGGAATATTATGTCTAATCATTAATCTCCTTATGGTCTCTGAATTACAATTGTATACTTTTGCAATTTCAGACGTAGATAATTTTTTATCCCAATATAATTCTTTCAAACAAATTTTTTGATTTCTATACAAGTTCATTTTAAATCACCAATTTCTATTTGGTTGAGACTGCGTAAAAGGCTTTTGAGTTGAGAACCAAAAGACTTAATTTGGCAGTTGAAACATTCTTTGAGTGATTTAAAATTGAATGGAAACATAATCAAGAATGAAATTTGCTTATTTATAAATCTGACGCGCGAATGTCCAGTGCAATATGAGAGATGTCCAGTGAAGATTAAATATTTGTAGGATGAATTAGCTTTTAACAAACTTCTTAATCATTTCAACTAGAACTTCAGTTTTACTTTTGTCTAAATCAATACATTTCTTACTAAACTCTTTATACAAATCGTTATCTATAAAGAAACTAACCTGTCTTTTGCCCATGCTACACCTCTACAAATGTAGAAAACTATTTATATAAGCATTTACTACAAATCTATATATCTACATAAGTGGGGTGGTTATTGTGAAAAAATGTATTTTAGGTTTAATTTTGATTAGTATTACATTAATTCTTGTAGGCTGCGAGAATGTTGATTTAAGCAAAGTAAGTGATAAAGATTTAGAAAGATTATCAGAACAAGCCATTAAGTGTGAAAAGCCGTATATACGGTTTGGAACTTCTTGCTGTTTAGATCAAAATGATAATAAGATTTGTGATAAAGATGAGAAAACCATTGAGGTTATTGAAACAGATACAAAAGTATTAGACTGTGGAGAAGACGCTTATTGTTTTCAAGAAGCGGTTGAAAATTGCGAGTATGCTAAGATGGAAGATAGTTCAGGTCTTTCATTGAAAGTTACAGATATCAAAGATGACTCTTGTAACGTCCTGATATCCAGCAAATTAGACTTACAAACGCAAAAGGAAATTAGAAATGGATATATTGATATGAGTGATGCCGAATTTAGAGAAGTAAACGACTATTCTCTGCGTGAATTCGGATTCCAAATTTCAAAGGAAGAAATTATAAATGCTCTATCTCATGAACTTCAAGCTAAATTACCTAAAGATGACTATCTTTCAGGCAAAAATTGGTACCCAGTAGGTGAAAAAAGTGATATTTTTATTTTAATGTATTTTGGTGTTTTATCACCTGATAAATTCTTGCCTGCCAAATGTACATTACCAGCAGGCATTGCATGTATTGATCATAAGGCGACTGCGACTAATGTAGTGGTTATTTTACAAAATGGCATGGGGTTTGACGCTTCAGGTGTTACCGTTAAAATAGGCGGTACCTGTAGTGCAATAGCAGCGCCTACCGGCGATAATATATTAAACAATGGTGAAAAGGAAACATATACAGCACCATGCACTTTAACCTCGGGTTCTAAACTTACCGCATCTATTGGCATTGATTACACAAATGCTGATACTGGTTTAGTTCATGTTGTGAATGGAACAATAACCACAAGAATCAGCTAAATTTTATAAATGGGAAGAAAAATAACAGAAAAAACAATCAAATGGATAGTTAAATCTGCTTTAAAGAACGGATATTTTCAAATTAGCCTTATAGTAATAATAACCCTTCTTTTTTTCGGCATAAAAATATTCATTAATGAATATGGTAGCATTTGGCCTTATGAGATAAAAATTTATTCATACAATAGTATAAGACAAAAATAACGCATAATTTATATATAGGTTGTGTTTAGTATTGGGCATGATAAACCTACAAACACGAGAACTCGTTCTCAAATGGAAAAAAGAAAGGAAAAC
>Ga0209211_10011681_pt1 | contig 11188 bp, 11 predicted proteins | sample RifGroA2_FD_183992 | JGI IMG/M metagenome (GOLD analysis project Ga0209211, IMG submission 183992) | Groundwater microbial communities from Rifle, Colorado, USA - Groundwater A2 (SPAdes) (version 2) | ecosystem: Environmental > Aquatic > Deep subsurface > Groundwater | place: Rifle, Colorado...
CGACAAGCGTATCTGCGCCTATGACACAGGCATCAGAAAATTTGGAAAATACATCTTCCGCCTTGAGGTCGGAAAGAACCTTCGCCCGTTCTATCGGATCATTAAGCGCGCATAACGATTCATCAACATTACTGGGAATCACCTCAAACTCAATCCCCGCCTCTGTCAGAAGACGGCTTCGCTGGGGGCTTGCAGATGCAAGAATAATTCTAGTCATAGAATTGTTACTAGGTTACTAGGTTACTAAGTTCGCAAGCGAAATCCAACTTATTAACTTAGTAACCTAGTAACCTAGTAACTTAGTAACCCGCTAGCAACAACATTCATATTACCTATTGCTCTGAATCATTGATGTAAGGCGTTGGTCTTCCCGGCTTTGTGCTTTCCCTTCTATTCGACCTGTCCAAGGCCTGATCAAGCATTTCAAGCCTAAGCTTCAGCGTCGCCGGCTTTATGTCTTTTTGTTCGCTTATCCACTGCTGGGGATTCAAGAGCCCCTGCCTGGCTTCGCCGGTCGGGTTTTTAGTAACGGTCAGGCAAAGCTCATAGAATCCTTCAAGCCCGTATGACTTAAGAGTATCCGGACAGCTGTTTGCCTTTTGGTATCTGCGCAAAAGATGCCTTTCTTTTTCCCCAAGATCATCGGTCGTAAGACTGCTTGCCTGCGGCGCGGAGCTTTTCAAATCTGCTTCTTCGCCAGCCTTAGCCTCCTCACCCTTTGTATAAAACAGAATTGACTGGTAATCGTTTATGTCCGGAGGAGTAAGGCCTTTCTCGCCGGCATTCGTCCTGTGCTGGTAATCTTTCATCGCCTGCCAGAATTCCCTTGTCTGCTTTCTGAATCTGGCGCGGTCTTTTATAGCCGCCGTCCTTTCAGGGGTTTTACTCTCAAGATTTGCAGTATCAAGCAGATCGCTCTTTACCTCGCCGCCGTTCTTCCCGGCCATAATTAGATCAGCCGCAAGCGGAGCGGACATTATCATCAGCAAAACGGCTGTAATTAGTTTCCTGTTTGATTTCCCTGCCATGAGCTTGCCGAATTGGTGTTTGTTTGCCATAGTTAATATTGGTATTTTATAGCATTATTATATCATATTTCCACAGTTCTGCAAACCCTATTTGTCTGCTCACTGACGCTGCTATTCGGTGTTCTTTGCAGCCGAGAGCCATGGCTCTCGGCTGCAACGAGTTCGTTAACCCAGCGCTTTAGCGCGGGGACAAACGATCCTCATAGATTAACCGCAGCGGGCTTAAGCCCGCTGCGGCGAAACGGTGGTCAGCGTCTACCCCGCCCTGAAGAGCGAGGTTAACGAATCTCACAGAGTCAGTGAGCAGTTACACCTATCCCGCGATTAAAGCAGAATTAAAACAACCCAACCGCCTTCCTCACACTTTCCATCGTTTTTTCCGCAATTTCGGAGGCTTTCCTCTTGCCCGAATCAAGCGCCTCTTGCCCATCAGCAGGTTTTAACTTCATTCTTTTTTCGCGCATCGGCCGGATGAAATCCATGTAATCCTCAAACAACCTCTTTTTAGCGTCCCCGTAAGAAATTCCTGAACGATACTTTTCAGCGAGCGCATCCGCCTCTTTCTCGCCCAAAAACAACCTGTTCAAAACAAAAATCACGGAGTTTTCCGGATCTTTCGGGTCATCCGCGCCCGCGCTATCGGTTACGATTCCCATTATCGCTTTTTTCACGGTTTTTTCATCGCCAAAAAGCGGAATGGTGTTTCCGTAACTCTTGCTCATTTTTCTGCCATCAGTTCCGGGGACGACCGCGCTTTCCTCGCGTATTACAGGCTCAGGAACCATAAGAGTATCTCCGAACACAGTATTGAACTTTTGCGCCATGTCTCTCGCCATCTCGACATGCTGTTTCTGGTCTTTGCCGACCGGCACGTGCGTGGCTCCGTAAAGCAAAATATCTGCCGCCATCAAAACGGGATAAGTAAAAAGCCCGACCGAGGCGCCTATCCCTTGCCGGATTTTGTCCTTGTAGCTTACGGCGCGCTCAAGAAGCCCCATCGGAGTAACGCACGATAGAATCCACATAAGCTCGGTGTGGTGCGGAACTTTCGACTGCTCGAATATGATCGCTTTTTTTGCGTCAAAACCGCACGCAAGGTAATCAAGAACTATGTCCTCCCGCGCCTTTTTAAGAGCCTCTGAGTCCCGCATCGTCGTAAGCGCGTGAAGATCAGCTATGAAAAAGATGCTCAAGTCCGACTTTTCGACAAACTCAAGATTCGGTTTTATCGATCCGAAATAATTTCCAATATGAAGCTGGCCAGATGGCTGTATGCCGGAAAGGACCCTCATTTCTTTCCAATGATACACCAAAACCGCGCATCAGCGCGAAACACTTTCGGCATTTTTGGCATTTTCTAGTAAAGCATTGCGAAATCTTTTCAAGAATCCTTCACGGTAAACTCCTCCGTTTACCTGAACCGCTAAGCTATTTGCTTCAGCATGGGCAATCGCAGAATCCAATATTGCGATTTGTTCCGGAGGAATGCTTACGCCTTCGCGCGAAATTTCAGTCACCGCCGGCAATAGGTCTGATACGCCGAATACTGGTAATTCGAATGATTGCATATGTGTTGAATGGAAAATAATAAATTTTTGGTATCCTAATCCAAGAAAGTTGCGTGTCAAATGAATCATTTGATTAGTATTTAAGTTAGCTATACTTAACATCGCAGTACCGATTCTTTTTGCTGTATTATCAACACTGCGGGCGGTTAGCTCAGTGGTTAGAGCGTTCGGTTCACATCCGAAAGGTCGTAGGTTCAACTCCTATACCGCCCACCACAAGAAATTCATCCGTAAGGCCTGCCCCGCACCGAAGCGAGGCGTAGCATAGCCGAGCTTCTGGTGCGGGGTCACTGGCTTGCCCGGCGAAGCTCGAGCGAGTCCGCCGCGGGCGGACGAGTGAGAGCGAAGTCGGGTTCAAATCCAGTATCGTCCACCAACCTCAGCCGCACGCATTTCTTAAAACAAACTCCGGATCCATCGAAAGCCTGCTTTCTTCCGGAGCGCTTTGCCCTTGATACTTGCTGAAAGGTTTCGAATGGTAAGGGACGCTCGCGGGACTGGACATCTGCTCCACCGCGATCTGGCAGATTCTCATTCCCGGATAAAGCGCGACCGGAAGTTTGTTCAAATTGGAAATCTCCAAAGTAATGGTCCCGCTGAACCCCGGATCAACGAATCCGGCGGTCGAATGCACTATTATTCCAAGCCGCCCGATGGAGCTTCTGCCCTCGATGCGGACAACCAGATCGTCTGCGACAGTCAGCTTTTCTTTCGTAACGCCAAGGACGAACTCTCCCGGCTGGACTATGAAAGGCTCGTCATTTTCAATTGTTATCGAACGGACATTGCCGGTGAATGTCGCGGGGTCTTTGGGGTCAAGCAGTGCGAATTTACTATGTTCATAAAGTTTGAAGATATTTCCCAAATGCAAATCCATCGAACTGGCATGAATATGGAAATCCGCGGGATCGGCATTTTCTATCTTCAGCCTTCCAGAATCTATCGCCTTCCTTATGTCGCGGTCGGAGAGGATCATCGTGGAACAGGCTAACATTAAATTGCCGGTTAACACAGCGAAATTGCTTGAAACATGAAACTTGAAACATGAAACTTAAAACTTGAAACTTGCGGCTGTAGTTGGTATTTTCATGGTTTTCGTCAGGAGATACTCTGAAATAATGGAAAACGAACACATGTTCCAAGTAAAAAGTTTCATGTTTCATGTTTCATGCTTCATGTTTCAAGATTATACTCCGCATGCAATGCGCATGACCGCACAAACCGACCGGCAAACAGGATCAAACGCTCTTTCAGACTCCGCGCGCAGGGGCGACGGAGCGGTGCTCATGGAAGACAAATATGAGGCTGACTTGCGGTGCAAACTGCTTATGGACAAATGCACGGACAGATTAAGCTCTGTGATGTACCAGTCACCGCTTTATACCGAGAAGGATTTTGAACTTGAAAAACGGGGACTTAAAATGTTCGCTGAAAGAGGCCAGGCGGAGGAATTGGAAATGAGCATCAGGAACACAGATGATCTTAAAAGCACTCTCGACAGGGCTGAATCCGATTTCAAAAGCAAAATTGCGCTGGCAAGAAGAAACAGGTGGATCACCGAGGGGACCGCAGAGTACTGGCTCAGGCAAATGTCATCAAAAAAATACCATTGGTCGGAAAAAGTCAGTTTCATCAACAATCGCTTCCCGCACCTCATGCAAAACTGGGAAAGAATGACGAATGATATAAATACGATCAAAAAGGGAGTGGAAAAAAATCCCGAACTTATGAAAATACCCGAGATAGAAAAGATAATTACGGGCAAGGGCCTAAAGCAATACACGAATTGGCGCGAAACTCTGGACATCGCCCTGGGCTCGATGGCGGCGGAAGCGAAAAATTTCTCCGATTTGTTCAATGAGGCTCAGAAGATACTGGAAGGAGCAGTGAAACAAAAAGTATTATCGCCTTCCAAAGTCGGCGCGTGGCTTATCAGGATTTTCAAAAGCGGCAGCGGCGAACGGGCGATCAGGAAATTCGTTCAAGGTTCCGATGGACATTCGCTTAAGGGACTGATCGGCAGATGGGCGGAGGCCAGAGCAAGATACGATATATTGGAAAACAAAAGAAAAACCGCAGGAGCCCCGCGCGGTTTCAATTTCGCAACAACCGACAAGTTTCTCGAGTGGCATTACGCAAAGAGGATCGCGTATCTGGAAGAAGCCGAAAGGCGTTACGCTGATATTTCCAAAGAGAATCCTCTGATTCTGGAAATCCGCAGGGAATTGGACTCATGCGACTGGGAGTCCGCCGCGCACCTGATTCAAAAAGCGGAACATGAGATGAATTCGCCGGAAGAATTTGAGAAACTCAAATCGATGAAAAAATACCTCGCCGAGCACGGGACGGAGAGCGACAAAGAAGAAAAAAATGAATTCGGGCCGATGGAAGCCAAGGCAGAGCTTGAAAAAATATTATCCTTGCTTCCCGTTTCGCTCGCTTCCCTTTACCACAGGGCGATCAGGATACGAAAATTCGGCTGTATTTCGTCTCTGATGTACAACAGAGTTTGGTGCCATGACCACAGCCGCCTGAGTAAGAACAAAGAAAAAAGAATGGAGGAGGAAGCGACTGAACTTACGGAAGAAAGGATCGAACGCGGAGACGACGGAAAACAGCACGTCGTAAGCGACGTCGACAGCTTCAAACAGCCGTCGATACGGTCATACACTTACACTGGAATCAACAAAGCGCAGACGCTTTTCGTGAGCTCGCAGGGGCATGATGCGCTCATCGCAAGAATGGAGGAGGAAGATTCTTACCTTTTCCGGTACTGGACTACTCTGATACCGGAGAATGTAGATTACGGCACACATTCATATATTGTTAAAAACCTAAATCCAAGAATCAAAAAGTGCCTAAGGGTGCTCGAAAATACTGCCGTTCTGCCTCCAGCTAATCAAAAACCATCAAAGGCATCAGGAACGAGGTCGTTTGCTATGGCGGGGTGAAATTCAAAATTTAAAATTCAAAATTAAAAATTATTAATTTTGAATTTTAAATTTTGAATTTATAATACAGTTCATGAAACACCTGACATTACTGCTGACGGCATTGCTCCTACTCGCTTCCTGCAGTGCAAACAAAACCGCGGAAACAGATTTAAGCTATTCCATTCCTCTCGCAAAACGCTTAACTAATCCCCTTTTCGCGGAAGATTATTCGAAACTGCTTGTGGGGAACCTCACGGAGCTCGAAATCACAAAAGACCCGATTCTCTCTGATCCCGAAACAAGAAAATATGTTGAAGAAGAAAAGGCCAGATGGATGTTAAGCGGCCGCAATGCCAGAAAACTCCAGAGCATGGGAATCAGCGGCGAATTTGTAGGCGAAAAGGAACATGCCCGCGGGGAGGCGCTGTTTTTAAATAACATCCTGTTCCTGGGAACAGGGTTCGAAACAGATCCCGGCCCCTCTCTTCACGTCTACCTCACTGAAAAGGCTGATCCAAGAGACACAGATTTCCCGGATGAATCAAGCATAGACCTTGGACTGCTCGAGTCCCATTTCGGGGCGCAAAGTTACAAGGTTCCCTTTTCGGAAAACTCAAATTTGCTTAGAACCGCTGTACTGTACGATGCAAAACTTAAAAGAATCTTCGGATTCGCACAACTATACGATTGAAAATCCCAAAATACCAAAAACCGCCATTACCAAAAGTTCCGTCATGCGTTGACTAATTGGGTGGGTTCCGCGCGCCACGGGGGGTGACGGGGAAGGCCATGTCCAGCCCAGCCCTTTCTGTATAGTCTTAATTTAATTTTCATTTAGTATTGTTTTAACAAATGAACAATAGAAAGGGCTGGGCTGGATTTGCCGACGAGTCAGCCCCGAATCCCTGCAGGGGCTGACGAGGAGGCGCATGGCCGGGCGGAGCGGGATTTGGCGCGCGGTGATTTTTTTCTTTGCTTCTTTCTTTTTGTATGGGAGACAAAAAGAAAGAAGAAGGAAAACGGAGAAGTTTTAAGTTTTAAGTTTTGAGTTTTGGGATTTAGTATCACAACCTCTGCTCAAACACTTTTAGTTCACCCTCTATTGCCTCGCTCACAGTATCAAATCCCGCTTTTACTATTTTCCCGTTAACGAAAAAAGTCGGCGTGCTGTCAACGCCGAGCTTTCTCCCTTCCTCGTAATCCGCCAAAACAATTTTTCTTTTTGAATGCGACTTCCAGCACTTTTCAAGTATGCCGCCGTCCAAACCGATCTCTTCGGCCCATCTGACCAAGGAATCGTAACTGATCTCATCCTGGTTTTCGAAAGCTATATCAATGTACTCCCAGAATTTCCCTTGGTCGGCGGCGCATTCGCTCGACTCGGCTCCGTCCATCGCAAAGCGATGCAAGGCCCTGAGCGGGAAATGCTTGTATTCAAGCCTGACTACTTCTCCGTATTTCTGCAAAATCGGCTTAACCACGCCCGCGTGCGCGGACTTGCAGGCCGGACACTGGATATCCGAATACACTTGGACGATAACAGAGCCTGACGGATTGCCGGCAGGTGGCCTGCTTGATGCCTGCGGAACATCATTCGAGCAAGCGGCCAGCAATACAGCCGATAAACACAAAACAATCCTCTTAAACATGGCGAAATGATGCCGGAAAAACGGGACTAGGACAAGTTATCAGGTTATCAGGTTTTCAGGTTATCAGGTTTTCAAGTTTAAACCTGATAACGTGATAACCTGAAAACGTGATAACTTGCAAACGTGTGATAGCCCGCTGGCTATTCCCGCCCCCCAACTTCTTTGATACAATCAGAGTCCCCTATGTCCCTCTACCTAAAATACCGCCCTCAGTCCTTCGCCGAAGTAACCGGGCAGGACCCTGTTGTCACCACCCTGGAACAGGCGGCTAAGCAGGACAAGCTTTCCCATGCATTCCTCTTTTCCGGAAGCCGGGGAACAGGCAAAACATCCGTTGCGCGCATACTCGCGAAAATACTCATGACGCAAGGAATAGCGGACGAGAACCTGAAAAAAAGCATTGAGCTTGGCATCGTGGACGGAAATATGGTTGATCTTATGGAAATAGACGCGGCAAGCAACCGCAAGATCGACGACGTCCGCGATCTCATCGGGAAAATCAAGTTCACCCCTGTCGCAGCCAAAGCCAAGGTTTACATAATTGATGAAGCCCACATGATCACTAAAGACGGATTCGACGCTCTTCTTAAAACTCTCGAAGAGCCTCCGAATTACGCTTATTTCATTCTGGCAACGACGGAACTTAGCAAAATTCCTCCGACTATCCAATCAAGATGCCAATGCTACTCGTTCAGAGCTATCCGCGAGGAAGACATAATCCGAAGGCTCCAGTTCATTGCCGATCATGAGCATATTTCCATCGACCGCGAGGCGCTCAGGACCATCGCGCACTGCGGGCAAGGCAGTATGAGGGATGCCATTTCAATACTTGACCAACTAAGGTCGCTGCCGCGCATCACGACCTCTGACGTTGAAGAACGGATCGGGAAAACCGGAAGGGAATACTTGGAGCCCCTTTTCGAAGCAATCGACAACAAGGACTTAAAAGCAATAATTTCGATAGTACGGAGTATAGAAGACGCAGGAATAACTCTTGATGTTTTCGCGCGCATGCTGCTTGGCACAATAAGAAACATGCTCCACGAAGCAATAGGCAAAAAGCAAGACACCTTTTTCCTGCATCGGATGTTGGACGTTCTCCTGCAAGCGATGCGCGACATACGCATTTCTCCGCTCCCCGGGCTTGTGCTGGAATCCGCTCTTATTTCGCTGTGCCAGAGTGCGGAAAGTCCGGGCAAAGGCGAACCTGAAGCGAAACTCGTTAAATCCGCGAAAACAAAGAAAGAAATCAAGCCGGCGGATGAACCGGACAGCGCCAAAGACGCGCGGAGAAACGAAGAACAAGTGAGGGAAAAACATTTGGAACAGTCGGGGACGGCCGGAGGCGGGATTCAAAGCGCAAGCGTTGAGGCAGTGGAACTGTCTCTGGAAAATATAAAAGAATTTTGGCCGCAAGTTATAGAAAGCATCACGGTTCCCTCCGCAAAAATGTCGCTCAAAAACGGCCATGTGCTGGATATCAGCGAGAAAAAATTATTGCTCGGATTCACATCATCCTTCCACAAAGACAAAATATCGAGCCCGGAAACAAGCCGGTTGGTTGAAGAGATGATTATGAAAGTACTTAAGAGATCCATGAAACTGGAATGCGTGATCGGCGACGGCAAAATCGAAGGAACCGCCCCTGAACCGGATGTCGATCTCGCGCAAGCGGCGGCAGAGGTATTCTGAAGGTTGTCGGTTGTTTATAGATCGACTACATTTTTTCCATCACATTTTGACCTCACCCCCCTAACCCCCCTCTCCTTCTCATTCCAATGAAAATCTGAATTAATCGATTACATTCATTGTTTTTGAATTAGGAGGAGAGGGGGGAACGTATCATGCACATATACGAATCCAAGCAAAATCTCCGGCATTCGATCGAACTAAGGCTTAAAAGCATGTCTGACCTCGACCGCGAGCGCGAGAGCAGGTCGGTCTGCCGTAGGCTTGCAAAACTTATTCCGGAAAACTGCGCAGTTTGCGCCTACAGCGCCTTCAAAAAAACCGAGCCCGACCTTTCCATCCTGATAAATGATCTGCTCGGGCGCGGAAACGAGGTTTATTTTCCTTTTTTTGAGGCAGACAATTTCATCTTCAGGCGCGCGCAAAGCTTCGATGAGCTTAAACCCGGAAAACTGGGGATATTGGAGCCTCAAGCCGATGCAAAAGCCGCAGCCGCGTCTCAGATCAGGATTGCGCTGGTGCCGGGCCGCGCGTTCGACATGAAAGGGAACAGGCTTGGCAGAGGGAACGGAGGATACGACCGCTGGATCGCAACCCAGCGAAAAATAAATCCGGATACGAAAATGTGGGGCATTGCTTTTGAATGCCAAATCGTCAGCGAAGTGCCTGTGGATCAACATGATCAGAGGATGGATGGGGTTGTGACTGCTAGGGGTTTAGCTTATTAGCTGTTTAGCTGTTTAGCTGTTTCGCTGTTTCGGTGTTTCGGTGTTTCACTGTCGAAACAGCGAATAAGCGAAAAAGCGAATAACCGAACAATGTGCTTGTTACAACATAAAATGAGGTTTAATCTTAAATCAATGAATACAGCCATTCTTTCACCAAAAACAACCATGTCATACCTTTCAGCATTGAAAAATATCGATCCGGAAATACGCGATCTCATAATCAGGGAAGAAAAAAGAGAGTATGAGAAAATGCGCCTTATTCCGTCCGAAAACTATGCTTCGCATGCGGTGCTTGAGGCGACTGGATCCGTGCTCACAAACAAATACTCCGAAGGATACCCGAAGAAACGCTATTACGAGGGACAGCAAATTGTAGATCTGGTGGAAATCCTTGCATGCGAGAGAGCAAAGAAAATGTTCGGAGTTGAGCATGTCAATGTCCAGCCTTACTCCGGAAGCCCGGCAAACATGGCGGCTTACAGGGCGGTTCTTAAGCCCGGAGATACGATCATGGGGCTTGCTCTCCCGCACGGAGGGCATCTGACTCATGGATGGAAAGTGAATTTTTCCGGAAGCCTTTACAATTCCGTTCCTTATGAACTCGATCCGAAGACCGAGATGCTGAATTTCGACATGATCAGGAGCCTCGCTAAAGAGTGTAAACCGAAGATGATTATCGCAGGTTACACCGCATACCCGAGAATAATTGACTGGGACAAATTCAGGGAGATTTGCAATGAAGTCGGAGCATTTTTCCACGCAGACACCTCGCATATAACGGGACTGATTATCGGAGGCGTTCATCCGAACCCTTTCCCAATTGCCGATACGGGCATCACAACTACGCATAAGACTTTGCGAGGTCCGCGCGGCGCGATGATACTTTGCAAACAGGAGCACGCGGAAGCCGTTGACAAAGCGATCATTCCCGGGCTCCAGGGCGGCCCTCACAACCACACAACAGCCGGAATCGCGGTCGCGCTTAAAGAAGCGGAAAAGCCGGAGTTCAAAGAGTACGCAAGGCAGATTGTTAAAAACGCAAAAACTCTTGCGGAGAGGCTAAAGAACCATGGCTTCAGGCTTGTAACAGGCGGAACCGACAACCACCTGATACTAATGGAGGTTTTCGAAAGCAAAGGAATACTGGGCCGGGACGCTTCGCGCGCGCTTGATAAGGCGGGAATAGTCTGCAACGCGAACATGGTGCCGTTTGATAAGAAGACTCCGTTCAATCCGTCCGGAATAAGGCTCGGCACACCGTCAATAACGTCGCGAGGGATGAAAGAAGCTGAAATGATGAAACTGGGAGACTGGATAAACAAGGCAATCGCCAACGCCGCCGATGAAAACGCCCTAAAGAGGATAGAGGGCGAAGTGCGCGAATTATGCGTACAGTTCCCCGCCCCGGGAATCGACCCGGGCAAATGGGAAGATTAATCCGATTCATCAATAAAAACATGCCTTCATTATCGCGCAGGCTGAATCTTCCGTTATTCACATTCTACGGCTTGGGCTCGATACTTGGGGCGGGCATATACGCGCTTGTCGGGAAAGTCGCAGGAGAGGCGGGCGTCTTCGCCCCGCTTTCATTCG
>Ga0209211_10011682_pt1 | contig 11188 bp, 10 predicted proteins | sample RifGroA2_FD_183992 | JGI IMG/M metagenome (GOLD analysis project Ga0209211, IMG submission 183992) | Groundwater microbial communities from Rifle, Colorado, USA - Groundwater A2 (SPAdes) (version 2) | ecosystem: Environmental > Aquatic > Deep subsurface > Groundwater | place: Rifle, Colorado...
CCTTTTTCCGGCTTTCCTTTTCGGCGATGCCCGACAAGCCTTCGCGGCGCGCCAATTCGTTCAGCACATCATCTGCGCTCAAGCCGTGTTTTGCCAACAGTACCATGCAATGAAACCATAAATCGGCGGTTTCATACACCAGGTTGGATTTGTCGCCCCCCTTGCTCGCCAGAATCACCTCGGTCGCTTCCTCGCCGATTTTCTTCAATATCGCATCTTCGCCTTTGTTGAACAGTTTGGCGACATAAGAGCTCTCTGAAGACGCCTGCTTGCGCGCCTCCAGCGTTTCCGTCAATCGTTGCAAGATATCCTGGTTCATTTTTTTGGGTTCATTTCTTATAAATTTCATCGGGAGATTTCAGTACGGCATCCACTTCCGACCACTGCCCTTTTTCCAAACGGCGGTAAAAACAGCTTTCGCGTCCGGTATGACAGGCGATGCCGCCTTGCTGTTCGACTTGCAGCAGTACCACATCGCCATCACAATCTAGCCTGATTTCTTTTACTTTCTGGATATGTCCGGATTCCTCACCCTTGTACCATAGCTTCCTGCGTGAACGCGACCAGTACACCGCTTCGTTCTTCTGCCAGGTCAGCATCAGGGCGTCGCGGTCCATCCACGCCACCATCAGCACCCGCCCGGTGGCGGCATCCTGCGCGATGGCCGGTACCAGACCATCTTCGGACCAATTCACCTTATTTAACCAATTTTCGCTCATAAGAATTAAAAGCCGCCACAGAGTACACAGAGACCACAGAGAAAACCACCAACACTTCGACTCAACAGATACTCTCTGTGACCTCTGTGTTCTCTGTGGCTAAACGGTTTCAAGTTTACAACCTGACTTCAATGCCTTGCTGCGCCATGAACTGCTTGGCCTGCTGCACGGTGTATTCGCCAAAGTGGAAAATGCTCGCCGCCAGCACCGCATCCGCCCCGCCGAGCTTCACGCCGTCGGCCAGGTGTTGCAGGTTGCCCGCACCGCCGCTGGCGATCACCGGGATATCCAGCGCATCCGTCACCGCGCGCGTCAACGCCAGGTCGAAGCCGTTTTTCTGCCCGTCCCTGTCCATGCTGGTCAGCAGGATTTCGCCCGCGCCCAAGCCCTGCATTTTTCTCGCCCACTCCACCACATCCAGCCCCGTCGCCTTGCGTCCGCCGTGAGTGAATACTTCCCAGCGGCCCGGCGCAACTTGCTTGGCGTCGATGGCCACCACGATGCACTGCGAACCATAACGCCCGGCGGCGTCCGCGACCAGTTGCGGATTCAGCACGGCGGAGGTGTTGATGCTGACCTTGTCCGCACCGGCATTCAGCAGATTGCGCACGTCGCCGACTTCGCGCACCCCGCCGCCGACGGTCAGCGGAATGAACACCTGCGAGGCGACTTGCTCGATGATGCGGAAAATGATCCCCCTGTCGTCCGAACTCGCGGTGATGTCAAGAAAAGTCAGTTCATCCGCGCCCTGTTCGTCATAGCGGCGCGCAATTTCCACCGGGTCGCCGGCATCGCGCAACTCGACGAAACTGACGCCTTTAACCACGCGCCCCGCCGTGACATCGAGACAGGGAATAATTCTTTTGGCGAGCATCCAGGCTTAACTATTAAAGGATAGTTTGATCGGGGTCAGCTCGTCGGCCAACGCTTGCGCAGCGCGCAAATCCAATGAGCCTTCGTAGATCGCACGACCGGTTATCGCACCGGTGATACCTTCCTGATACACCGCGCACAGCGCGCGCACGTCGTCCAGATTGGTGATGCCGCCGCTGGCGATCACCGGCACATGCAGCGGTCTAGCCAGTTCAACGGTGGCCGGAATGTTCACGCCGGACAACATGCCGTCGCGGCCGATGTCGGTGTAGATAATCGCTTCCACGCCATAGCCTTCGAAGCGCTGCGCCAGATCCGCCACGTCATGCCCGGTCAGCTTCGACCAGCCGTCCACCGCCACCTTGCCGCCCTTGGCATCCAGCCCGACCATGATATGCCCTGGGAAAGCGTCGCAGGCCTCATGCAGGAATCCCGGCACCTTGACCGCCGCCGTGCCGATGATGACGTAAGTCACACCGATATCGAGGTAGCGTTCGATGGTTTCCAGGTCGCGTATCCCGCCGCCCAGCTGTATCGGCACATCGCTGCCGTCCAGCGCTTCGATGATGCTGCGCACCGCAGCTTCGTTCTTTGGCTTGCCGGCGAACGCGCCGTTCAAATCCACCAGATGCAAGCGGCGCGCGCCTTGCTCCAGCCAATGCTGCGCCATCGCAGCAGGATCTTCGGAAAACACCGTGGCATCTTCCATCACGCCCTGTTTGAGGCGCACACAATGACCGTCTTTCAAATCAATCGCAGGAATAATCAGCATAGCAGTATGTTAAAAATTAAGGATTCCATTGCATAAAGTTTTGCAGCAGCTTCAGCCCTGCCGTTTGGCTTTTTTCCGGATGAAATTGCACCGCAAACAAATTGTCCCGCGCCACCGCGCAGACAAAAGGCTGCGGATAGTCGCTGGTCGCCTGCACCAGCGCCGCATCCCACGGACGCACGTAATAGCTGTGCACAAAGTAAAAACGCGCATCCTGGTCGATGTCATGCCACAACGCATGATCGCCATGGTGCACCTGATTCCAGCCCATGTGCGGCACCTTGAGTTTATTGCCCTGCGCGTCGTGTTGGTTGCTGGCGAAGCGCAATACCTCACCACGCAAGATGCCCAAACCTGCCACATCGCCCTCGGCGCTGCGTTCGAACAGCATTTGCAGGCCGATGCAGATGCCGAGGAAAGGCTTGTCGCGCGCAGCCTCCAGCACGGCGTTGCGCAAACCGCGCGCTTCCAGTTCCCGCATGCAGTCCGGCATCGCGCCCTGGCCGGGAAATACCACGCGCCCGGCATCCGCGATCACCCTGGCATCGTCGCTTACAATAATTTCGGCATCGGGAGCGACCTTGCGCAAAGCCTGTTCGACCGAGTGCAAGTTGCCCATCCCATAATCTACAACGGCGACATCGACCATCTCAATTTACAGTGTTCCCTTGGTGGAAGGCATTACGCCGGCCATGCGCGGATCAAGCTCCAGCGCCATGCGCAGCGCGCGGCCGAAGGCCTTGAAAATGGTCTCGGCCTGATGGTGGGCATTGTTGCCCGCGAGGTTGTCGATGTGCAGCGTGACCAGGGCGTGATTGACGAAGCCCTGAAAGAATTCGTTGATCAGGTCCACCTCGAACTCACCGATGCTGTCGCGCACAAATTCGCAATTGAACACCAGGCCGGGGCGGCCGGAAATATCCAGCACCGCGCGCGACAGGGATTCATCCAGCGGCACATAGGCATGGCCGTAGCGGCGCAAGCCTTTCTTGTCGCCGATTGCCTGGTTGAATGCCTGGCCGAACGTGATGCCGATATCTTCCACGGTGTGGTGCGCATCGATATGCAAATCCCCCTTGGCGAGAATATCCATGTCCAGCAAACCATGCCGTGCGACCTGATCGAGCATGTGATCGAGAAACGGCAGCCCGGTATCGAACTTGGCTTTGCCGCTGCCGTCCAGATTCAACTCAACGGTAATTTGAGTTTCCAGTGTGTTGCGTGAAACTTTCGCGCTACGCATGATTTAACCTTGTGCAAGTTGAGTAAGAGTGTCTTGCAATGCTGCCACGAACTTTGCGCACTCGTCGCCTGTCCCGACCGTAACGCGCAAGCAGTCATGCAACATCGGATGCCCGCCGTTCAGGTTCTTGATCAGTACGCCGCGCTGCTTCATTCCGTCAAATACTTCCGTGGCATTCGCCACGCGGAACAGCAGGAAATTCGCCTCGCTGGGGTAAACCCGCACGGCGGCGATTTCGCCCAGTTGCCGATACAGCTTGGCGCGATCCCGTTTGATCTGTTCCGCTTGCTGCAACAGCACCTCGTGATGTTCAAGCAACTTCCCGGCGACCAATTGCGGCAAAACGCCGACATTATACGGTAAGCGCAGCTTTTCCAGCTGCTCCAGCCACGCCGCGCTGCCCGCCAGAAATCCCAGGCGCAATCCTGCCATGCCGAGCTTGGAAAAAGTGCGCATCACCAGCAAATTCGGATAGCGGGCCAGTTGTGGGATAAAACTGTCGCTGGCAAAGGCATAATAGGCCTCATCCACCACCACCAAACCCTGCGCCGCCTCGATAATCTGTATCACGGCATCCGCCGGAAACAGGTTGCCGGTAGGATTATTCGGATAGGCCAGGAATATCAGCGCGGGCTGTTCGCGCCGGATCGCGGTGAGCGTTGCCGGCAAATCCAGCGAAAAATCCTCTGCCCCCGAATTGGCTAACAGGGGCACGCTTACATAACGCATTCCGGTAAAAGTCGCGATCATCCGGTACATCACGAACGACGGTTCCACGCCCAGCAAGGCTGCGCCGGGCTTGTTAAGCGCCATCGCCAGCAACTGGATCAGCTCATCCGAGCCATTGCCGAGCAGCACCTCCATCCCATCCGGCAAGCCGAGCACGCCACGGATTTTTTCCTTGAGCGATGCGGCGGCGGGGTCGGGATAACGGTTAATGGCAACGGCAGCGACCGCGTCGGCGATTTCACCGCGCAGCGCAGGCGGCACGGAATACGGGTTTTCCATCGCGTCCAGCTTGATATAGCCCGCGCTATCCGGCACGTGGTAGGCATGCAAATCGAGAATTTCACGGCGCAGCAATGTGCTTGCGAGGGAGGAAGCGGAAGGCATGAAATGAATCGCTCAATAAACGAGTGGAATCACAATGGCGCGCAGCTTATCACAAACTTTGGCACACATACGCGCCGGAAAATGAAATGTGGGGCAGCAATTCCGGTATAGCTTCATAGAGTCGTGTATCAGATAACACAGGTGCACGGCGCGCCGTGCACCTGCTGAATTTTCCCCAAATATTGCCGCCGCCAATCCTGATGTAGTAAGCTGCCACCACCTGCATATAGAACCCGCCTATCTAAAAAAACAGATGTCTAAAAGCCTTCCCAATCCGCCGGCCAGCCCCTCCCCGGATAAACTGCAGGGATTCATCGCCAATTTGCCGGGGGTGGCTTGCCAGATTGAATTGCAAGAAGATGGCTCCTTCACTTTTCCCTATGTCAGCGAAGGCTGTTTGACACTGTTCGGCATTCCTCCGCATGACCTGCAAAACGATGCCTCCTGTTTTTTGAATCTCATCCATCCCGAAGACATCCCTTCGCTGCTGGATACCCTGAAAAAATCGGCGCAAACCCTGTGTTTCTGGAACTGGGAAGGGCGCATCACCTTGCCGGGCGGCGAAACCAAGTGGATCAGCCTTGGCGCCACACCACAAATCACACCAGGCGGCCTGCCGCGCTGGGAAGGCATCATCCTCAACACCACGCAAAGCAAGCTGGGCGAACTCGAAATCAAGCGGGTGCAACAGCAACTGCTGGAGCTTTCCTCGCACATCCAGGACGCCAAGGAGCAGGAACGCCTGCGCATCGCGCGCGAGGTGCACGACGAGATCGGCAGCCTGCTCACCGCGATGAAAATGGATCTGTCGTGGCTGATCCAGCGCCTCCCCAAAGACACCCCAAAACTCACCGAAAAGGCTAGGACTATAGAGGACCTGGTCAACCGGGCGATCACCTCGGCCAGCCATCTGGCGCACCGGCTGCGCCCCGGCTTTCTCGATTGCTTCGGCATCATCGCCGCGATCGAAATCGAGGCACAGGAATTCAGCAAGCGCAGCGGGATTTCCTGCACCATCATCAAGTCGCAGGAGAGCATCGAGTTGCCCGAGGCGTATTCGATCACCCTGTTCCGGGTTTGCCAGGAGGCGCTGAACAACATCCTGAAACACGCCCATGCCAAGCATGTCCAGATCGAAATCGTCAAGGGCACCGACCACCTCGAGCTGATCATTTCCGATGACGGGGTGGGATTCAGCGAGGTGGCGCGCAACAAGCCGCGTTCATTCGGCCTGCGCGGCGTTCAGGAGCGCGTCGCGCACCTCGGCGGCACGGTTAAAATAGCCAGCACGCTGGGCAAGGGGACGCAAATCGCCATTTTCGTCCCGCTCATGGAAGAAACCCCGCAACAGGCACTTTTTGGGGACACATCGATATGATCAACATCCTCGTAGTGGACGATCACGCGCTGATCCGCAAGGGACTGAAGATGCTGCTCGAAGAGGGGCCCGATTTCCACATCGCCGGCGAGGCGGAATCCGGCCAGCAGGCCATCAGCATGGCGCGCAAGCAGCATTTTGACCTGATCCTGCTGGACATTTCGCTGTCGGACAAGCACGGCATCGACGTGCTCAAGCAGCTCAAGTCGGAGCAGCCCGACGTCAAGATCATCGTGTTGAGCATGTATCCCGAGGAGCAATACGGCGTGCGGGCGCTGAAGGCGGGCGCGATGGGCTACATCAACAAGCAGAGCGCGCCGGAAAAATTGGTCGGCGCGATCCAGCAGGTCATCAGCGGCAAAAAATATATCAGCGCACCGCTGGCCGAACAGTTGCTGAGCAACCTGATCGGCGAATCTCAGGAACTGATGCACCAGAACCTGTCCAACCGCGAATACCAGACGCTCTGCCTGATGGCCTCCGGCAAATCCCTCACCGAGATTTCCGAGATCATGGCGCTCAGCCCCAAGACGGTGAGCGTTTACCGCGCCCGCATGTTGGAGAAGATGGGCTTCAAGAACAATGCCGAGGCGGTCCACTACGCCATTGCGCACAACTTGGTGGAAGCCAAAAAATGAGAAGGCCATGAATAAATCCAACCCATCCGAGCTTGCCCGCGAAACGCTGAAAACGCTGGCGGCGCGCAAGATGCCGCCAACACCGGACAACTACAGCAGGATTTACGCCGAAATCAGCGGTATCCCCGCCGATGGAGATCGCAGCGCGACAAAAGTCCTGCGCGGCATTGCCGAACATCTTGCGCAAACGCCCCAATCTGCGCCTGCCGGCATGGCTTTGAAGAAAGTGATCGGTACGGAGGACTGGGATCAATGCCTCAAGGAAATCGAGAAGGTCCTTCCCAAGCCGGGCGGAGAATCCACGCTATCGTGGTCCGACCTGATACGGGATCTGCTGCGCCAATTGGAGACTCCCCACAAAGGCTTGACCGTCACGCGCAAGAAGGAAGGTCTGGAAACCGTACTGAGGCGCTTTACGGCAAACCCGGAAGCCTTGCATGACAAGCTGAACGGGCTGATACGCTCGTGGGCGGTATCCCCTGTTGCGTCCAGCACCGAGATCGATTCCGTAACGCCCGCCGCAAGCGGCTCTGTGACGGCTGTGCCGGCCAGCGCCGCCGCCCACCACATACCCGGCGAAGAAGCCGGAATGCCTGCCAGACTCGCCGAATTGCTGGCGCAAACACTGCAAGGCATACTCGGCGCACTGCCGGAATTGACGCAGGAGGTGCAAGCCCTCGTCCAGCAGGTGCGCGACATCAAGGCACCTGAACAACTTACCGCGTTTGCCAAGCAACTGCGCCAATTCCTGATAAAAGCCGAATTACGTGCCGGGGATAACGCCAAAGTCCATGAAGGCCTGGTACGCCTGCTGCGCCTGCTGGTGGAAAACGTTGGCGAAATGGTCGAAGACGAAGATTGGCTGCACGGACAAGTCGCCATCCTGCAGGAAATCATCGCCAGGCCGATCGACCGGCACGCCATCGCCGATGCCGAGCGCGGCCTGCGCGATGCCATCATCAAGCAAGGCATGCTCAAGCAAAGCCTCTCCGAGGCCAAAACCACGCTCAAGAGCCTGATGGCCACCTTCATTGACCGGCTTGGCGAAATCACCGAAAGCACCGGCGACTACCATCAAAAAATCGAGGGCTACAGCAAAAAGATCGGCAAATCCAACAACCTCACCGAGTTAAGCCACCTGCTGGAAGACATCATGCAGGACACGCGCGTCATCCAGGCCAGCGCGCTGCGCTCGCATGAAGAGCTGGTCGGCACCCGCAAACAAGTTCAGGAAGCCGAAGCCAAAATCAGGAAACTGGAGCTAGAGCTCGCGCAAATCAGCGAGCTGGTGCATCAGGATCAACTCACCGGCGCGCTCAACCGCCACGGCCTGGATGAGGCATTCGAACGCGAAGCCACGCGCGCCGACCGCAGCCATACACCCGTTTGCATCGCACTGCTCGATATCGACAATTTCAAACGGCTCAATGACACCATGGGGCATCAGGCCGGCGACCAGGCACTCGTTCATCTGAGCCAGGTGATCAAGGAAGCACTGCGCCCCAGCGACGCGGTAGCGCGCTACGGCGGTGAGGAATTCATCATCGTTCTACCCGGCATTGGCCTTGAAGAAGCCACCGCAACCGTCGAACGCCTGCAGCGTGAGCTGACCAAGAAATTTTTCCTGCATGCAAACGACCGCGTCCTGATCACCTTCAGCGCGGGGGTGGCGCTGCGCTCACCGCAGGAACCCCAGGAAGACGTTATCGGGCGCGCCGACAGGGCCATGTATAAAGCCAAGCATACCGGCAAGAACCGCGTCATCGTGGCAGAATAGCCTTGGAAACCACAACTTGATCCGCAGATTGCGCAGATTAACGCAGATTTAAAAACCCTTGCAGGTGATGGATGCATCACGCGAATGGTTATCTGACCCCTATCAATGATTCCTTGTTTAATCTTGTGTAATCTGCGGACACCGGTTTTATTCGACCCACCGTCATTTTGACCACCCCTTGGGATGAACATGGATAACGCCCACAGCGCGGGCCACTGTTTCCACTGCGGCCTGCCCATCCCCGGCGATGCGGATTACCGCGCCTTGCTGGACGGTACGGAGCGGCGCTTCTGCTGCTTCGGCTGCCAGTCGGTATGCAGTGCCATCTTCGAAGCCGGGCTGCAAGGCTATTACCAGCGCACCCCGGAAGGTGCGCTGCTCGCCCCGCCCCCCGAACCGCCCAAGGACGTCGAAATCTACGACTTCGACGAAGTACAGCAGGAATTCGCCACCTGTTCCGGCGATATCCGCGACATCCACCTGCTCGTCGAGGGCATCCACTGCGCCGCCTGCGTGTGGCTGATCGAGCGCGGCCTGCAGCGCGTACCCGGCGTGCTGTCGGCCAACGTCAACCTGGCCGCCAAACGGCTGCACCTGCGCTGGGACAACCGGCGCAGCAAGCTGTCCGACGTGCTGCGCGCGCTGGCCAGGATCGGCTATGCCGCCGTGCCATACGATCCGGAAAGCGCCGAAGGGGTAATCAAGAAAGCCAATCGCGCCATGCTCTTCCGGCTGTTCTTTGCCGGTTTCGCGATGATGAACATGCTGTGGGTTTCCATCGCGCTGTATAGCGGCGCAAACCAGGACGAGTTCCGCGATTTCTTTCACTGGGTCGGCCTGGCCCTCGCCACGCCGACCCTGTTGTATGCGGGCTATCCGTTCTATCGCGGCGCATTCGGCGGGCTGCGCGGCGGCCGCCTGACCATGGATATGCCGATCGCCATCGGACTCTCCGTCACCTACGCCTATTCGCTGTATGTCACGGTCAGCGCCAGCAAAACCGGCGAGGTGTACTTCGACACCGTCACCAACCTGATCTTCGTGATCCTGATCGGCCGTTATCTGGAAGGCATGTTCCGCCATCAGGCCATTTCCGCCACCAAGCGGCTGATGGAGTTGCAGCCGCGTGTGGCCATCGTGATGCGCGAGGGCGAAGAGCAGATGACGCCGATACGCGGCGTCAAACCCGGCGACCGGGTACTGATCAAGCCGGGCTACCAGGTGCCGGTCGACGGCGTCGTGATCGAAGGGCACAGTTCAATAGACGAATCCATGCTGAGCGGCGAGTCCGCGCCGGTCAGCAAATCGGTCGGCGCACCGGTTTCCGCCGGTACGCTGAACACCAGCGGCGCACTGCTGGTGGAAGTGCGCACCCTGCTGCAGGATACGACGCTGGCGAAAATCATCCGCCTGGTCGAAGAGGCGCAATCTTCCAAGGCGCCGATCCAGCGCCTCGCCGACACCATCGTGCCGTGGTTCGTGCTGGTCACGCTGATCTGCGCGGCGCTGACTTTCTTCATCTGGAATGCCCAGGATTTCGAGATCGCGCTGATGGCGGCCACCTCGGTGCTGATCATCACCTGCCCGTGCGCGCTGGGCATGGCGACGCCGATGTCGATCGCGGTGGCCTCCGGCCTGGGCGCGAAACACGGCATCCTGATCAAGAACGGTCTGGTGCTGGAAACCTTGTCCAAAGTGACCCATTTCGTATTCGACAAGACCGGCACGCTGACCGAAGGCAGGATGAGCGTCGCGCAACTGCATGTCGCGCCCGGTGTATCCAAAGAAGAGATATTGCGCGACGCGGCAGCGGTGGAACGTTACAGCGAACACAGCGCGGCCAAGGCGATTGTTGCGGAGGCGGTGGCGCAACAATTGAATTATCGCGACATTGCCGTGACCGGATTTCAGGCGACGGCGGGACTGGGTGTGGCGGCAAATATAAATGGGCAAAGCGTGTTGCTGGGCAGCGCCGAATGGCTGACTCGGCGCGGTGTCGCGCTCGATGCTGCGTTGCAGGCACAGACACACGAACTGGAAGCGCAGGCGATGAGTTGCGTGCATATTGCAATGGGCGATGCGCATCTGGCCGTGTTCGCGCTGGCAGACAAACTGCGCGGCGATGCGCGGCAATTGATCGGCGAACTGCGCGCGGCGGGCATCGCCATGACCATGCTTTCCGGCGACCGCAGGCCGGTTGCCGAGGCGATTGCGCGCCAGCTGGGCGGCATGGCAGTCATCGCCGAAGTGCTGCCGCAGGACAAGGATCAAGCGATCCGGCAGTTGCAGCAACAGGGCGCGGTAGTCGCGATGGTGGGCGACGGCATCAACGATGCGCCCGCGCTGATCCGCGCCGATGTCGGCATCGCGCTCGGCTCGGGCACCGACGTATCGGTGGAGAGCGCCGACATCGTGCTGATGCACAACGAGCTGGACAAGGTGCGCCTGGCCACCCTGCTGTCGCGCCGCACCTTGCGCACCATCAAGCAGAACATCGGGCTGTCTTTTGTTTATAACGCTATCATGGTGCCGCTGGCGATGCTGGCGATGGTGACGCCGCTGGTGGCGGCGATTACCATGCCGGTCAGCTCGCTGGTGGTGATCGGCAACGCGGCGCGCATACGCACTTTATTCAGGAAGACCTGATTCATAAAATCACAGCGGGAGGCTGTCAT
>Ga0209211_10011688_pt1 | contig 11184 bp, 11 predicted proteins | sample RifGroA2_FD_183992 | JGI IMG/M metagenome (GOLD analysis project Ga0209211, IMG submission 183992) | Groundwater microbial communities from Rifle, Colorado, USA - Groundwater A2 (SPAdes) (version 2) | ecosystem: Environmental > Aquatic > Deep subsurface > Groundwater | place: Rifle, Colorado...
TGGTGCGTTATCTCACGCCGCTCGAACGCCAGCGGCTGTCCATTCTCAATGAAGAGGCAAGCCAGTCTGTCGCGGTCGCCGAGCGAGAGCAGCAGAAGGCGCTCATTGATTTCCGCACGCTGCTGGCGTTGCCGAATTTGAATCATGCCGAGTCGGAGGCGCTGGCGTTGCCAGTCGCGCCCGCGAGCCTTGCCGCGCTGACGCGCGAGCTGGATGCTCATCCGGCCTTGCTGGCGGCGCGCAAGGAAGCCGATGCGGCGCGGACAGGGATCGCCGTCGCCGAATCGCAGCGCTACGCCGACCCGACCTTGAACCTGTACCGCGAGCGCGATTTTCTTGCGGGCGAACGACGCGATGTGACCGGTGTAGGCATCAGCGTACAGATACCGCTCTGGAACAACAACAGCGGCACGGTCGCCAAGGCCGGGGCGGAGGCCGAACGCGTGCAGGCGCAACTCGCGCTGACGCAACGCGATGCCCGCAGCCGTCTCGAGCAGGCGCACACGCAACTGCTACGCCTGATCGATCAGGCCGGGCGCTTGCGCACGAATCTGCTTGAACCCGCGCGCGCGATGTTCGCGCTCACGCGCCGCAGCTTTGCCGTCGGCGAACTCAATGTCCTCTCGCTGGTGGACGCCAACAACACCTATTTCGATGCCCTTGCGCGTTATCTGGAATTGCAGCAGGAAAGCGCGCTCGCGGCCGCCGACCTGCGCCTTGCGTCCGGCATCTCCTTGCTCGACCCCTTAAAGAAGGTGCAGCCATGATTGCCGCACTGATCCGCTTCGCGCTGATCCAGCGCCTGATGATATTGCTCGTCGCACTGGCCGTGGTTTTCGGCGGGCTGTGGGCTTTTCGCACGCTGCCCATCGATGCTTTTCCCGACATCTACACGCCGCAAGTGCAGGTGATCGTGAAAGCGCCGGGCATGACCCCGGCCGAGGTCGAGAGCCGCATCACCTTCCCGATTGAAACCGAGATGCAGGGGCTGCCGCGCCAGACGGCGCTGCGTTCGCTCAACAAGTACGCGCTGGGGCTGGTAACCGTCTGGTTTGAAGACGGCACCGACATCTATCTGGCGCGCCAGCAGGTGGTCGAACGCCTGAACCAAGTGCGCGGGAGTCTGCCGCCCGGTGTCGAGGCCGTGCTGGCACCGATCACCACGCCGCTTGGCGAGGTCTACATGTATCGCATCGAGGGCGGGACATTGAGCAATGCCGAACGGCGCACGCTGCAGGACTGGACGATCCGCCCGCGCCTGCGCACCGTGGACGGGGTTGCGGACGTGAACTCGCTCGGCGGTGAGGCGCGCGCTTTCGAGGTCGTGGTGCAACCGGAACGGCTTGCGCAATATGGTCTGGGGCTGGATGAAGTCACGCAGGCGCTCGAAGCCAGCAACCGCAACGCGGGCGGCGACCGCATCAACCGGGAGGGCCAGACCCTGCTGGTGAGAACGGTGGGGGTGCTGCGTGGCCTGGACGACATCGGCGAGGTGGTCGTGACGACGCGCGCCGGTGCGCCGGTGCTGGTGCGCGACGTGGCCGAGGTGCGTCTGGGCTCACTCACCCGTTACGGCGGCGTGACCGCCGATGCCCAAGGTGAAGTGGTCACCGGGCTGGTGCTGTTGCGCAATGGCGCGAACGGGCGCAGCACGGTAGCGGGCGTAAAGCGCGAGCTGGCAGCGCTGGCGACGGTGTTGCCAGAGGGGGTCAAGATCGTGCCGTTCTACGACCGCACCGAACTGATCGACGATGCCGTGTGGACGGTACAGAAGGCACTGGGCGAGGCGGTGGTGCTGGTGCTGCTGGTGCTGGTCGTGCTGCTCGGAAATTTGCGCGCGGCACTTACCGTGGCGCTGATTCTGCCGCTGTCGGTACTGTTCACCTTTCTGGCGATGCGGGTGTTCGGTGTATCCGCCAACCTCATGTCGCTGGGCGGGTTGGCCATCGCCATCGGCATTCTGGTGGACGCGGCCGTGGTGGTGGTCGAAAACATCCACACCCAGCTCGGCCAAGCGCCCAAGGGCGTGAGCCGCCTGCACCTGGTTTATCGCGCGGCAGCCGAGGTCGGCACACCGGTGCTGTCGGGGGCGCTCATCATCATCATCGTGTTCCTGCCGCTGTTCACGCTGTCCGGCCTCGAAGGCAAGATGTTCGCGCCACTGGCGCTGACCATTTGCTTCGCGCTGGCCGGATCGCTCCTGCTCTCGCTCACCGTGATCCCGGTGCTCGCCAGCTTTCTCATGCGCGGCGGCGCGCACGGCGATGATCGCGTGCTCGCGGCAATCAAGCGCGTTTATCTGCCCGCGATGCGCTGGGCGCTGGCCCATCGCAAAACCGCCGTCGGCGGTGCTCTGGTCGCGCTGCTCGCTACCGCGTCGCTGTTCCCGCTGATCGGCAGCGAGTTCATGCCGGTGATGGACGAAGGCTCGACCGTGGTGATCATCGAGAAGAGACCGGACATCACGCTGGAAGCCTCGCTCGCCGCCGACGCGCAATACCACCGGGCGATGATGGAGTTGCCCGAAGTCACCGGCGTGGTGTCGCGCACCGGCGCGGACGAATTGCGCCTCGATCCGATGGGTCTTTACCAGACCGACAACTTCGTGCTCACCAAGCCGCGCGCACAGTGGACGCGCAGCGTCGCCGAGTTTCAGGAGGCGTTGCGGCAGAAGCTGGAAGCGTTCGACGATATTGAGATCGCCTTCACCCAGCCCATCGACATGCGCGTCTCGGAAATGCTTTCCGGCGTGCGCGCTGCGCTGGCGGTCAAGCTATACGGCGATGACCTTGCGGTGCTTGAGGAAAAGTCGAAACAGATCGAGGAACTGGCCGCCAAAATTTCCGGTGCGGTGGACATCGTGCGACCGCCGGTGTTGGGGCAACAATACCTGCAAGTCGAGATCCGCCCGGAGCTGATCTCGCGCTACGGGATCAAGGTCGAAGATATCAATCGGCTGATCGAGACCGCCGTCGCCGGCGAGGTGGTGTCCGAGGTGATCGAGGCGAGCCGCCGCACCGCCGTGCTGGTGCGCTTCCCCGAGGCCGAACGTGCCACGCCGCAGGCGCTCGCGCATCTGCTGGTCGAGATGCCGGGCGGCGCCAAGGCACCGCTGTCGATGCTGGCCGACATCCGCGAGGTGGATGGTCCGGTGCAGATCACGCGCGAGGCCGGCAAGCGTCTGGCCGTGGTGCGGGTGAACGTCGAGGGGCGCGATGTGGTCAGTCTGGTGGCGGACGTGCGCACCGCGATCGAGCGCGAGGTCAAGTTGCCGCAGGGTTATTACGTCGAATACGGCGGACAGTTTGAGAACCAGCAGCGCGCCGCGCAGCGCTTGGGCGTGGTGGTGCCGGTGTCGATCGCGCTGATATTTTTCATGCTGTTCTCGACTTTCAGATCGGTGCGCCAGGCGGGTTTGATCATCCTGAACATCCCGTTCGCGTTGATTGGCGGGGTGGTGAGCCTGTACCTCTCCGGGCTCTATCTTTCCGTACCGGCATCGGTGGGCTTCATCACGCTGTTCGGCGTGGCGGTGCTCAACGGCGTGGTGATGGTGGCGTACATCAACCAGCTGCGCGCGGCCGGACGCACGGTGCTGCAAGCGGTGCAGGAAGGCGCGGAACGCAGGCTGCGGCCGGTGCTGATGACCGCGCTCATCGCCAGCCTCAGCCTCGTGCCGATGCTGCTTGCCAGCGGCCCCGGCTCAGAGTTGCAGCGACCGCTGGCAGTGGTGGTGATAGGCGGGCTGTTCACCTCGACGCTGCTGACGCTGCTGCTGTTACCCACGCTCTATGCATGGCTCGAGACGCGCTCCGAACTGAAGATCAAAAATCCCAAAGGAAGAACATCATGAAAAACCTCACCTTGATCGCGCATGCCGATATTAAACAGGCGATGGCGGATACGCTGCACAGTCTTGAACAGGTATCCGGATTCACCTTCACCCCAGTCGAAGGCCACGGCGCACGGGATGAGTTCGACACCGCGCTCTCGGCGCGCGACAGCGTGATCGGCTACACCCCGCACGTGCGCGTGGACATCCTGCTCAAGGATGATGAAGTGGACGCTGTCTTGCAGGCATTGCGCGATGCCGACTGCGGTCTGGAGGGGCGCGCAATCTACCAGATCACCACGGTGGAAAAACAAGGGGAGCTATGACGCAATCCTGCGTGCCATCAGTCACTGGCGGCACGCAACTCTTTGATCGACTCGCGCAACACATGCAGCGCCGAACGCAGGAACAGCGCGGCCAGCGCCAAGCCGACCGCGATGTCCGGCCAGCCGGATTGGGTGAGCCACACGCCTGCGGCGGCAAACAAGACCGAGACATTCGCGATGATGTCGTTGCGCGAGCACAGCCAGACCGAGCTCATGTTGATGTCATCCGCCCGATGCCGCCAGAGCAGATAAAAGCACACGCCGTTCGCGGCAAGCGCCAGCAGGCCGATCGCCCCGATCGCCTCGAACACCGGAAGCTGCGGAACAGCGATGCGGTAGATCGCCTGCCCCAGCACGAAAAACCCGAAGCCCGCCATGATGAGTCCCTTGAACAGCGCCGCACGGGCTTTCATCGCCGCGCCGCGCGCCACGACATACAGGCTGAACCCGTATACCAGCGCATCGCCCAGCATATCCAGCGAATCCGCCACCAGCGAGACCGAGTTCCCGAGCAGCCCCGCCGTGAGTTCGACGACAAACATGACGGCATTGATAGCCAGCACGATCTTGAGCGTCGCGCTTTGACGGCCGCGCAACGCGTCGATCTCGCATGCCTTGTCGTTGCAACAATCAGCCATTGATTTGTTTCCGCGTCAGCCAGATTACCAGCGGGGGTAGCAGAATCCATTGCAGCAGCGGCGCCAGACCGGTGCCGAGCAGCGGCAATCTGGGCATGGCATCGGCGTAATCCCAGCGCCCTGTAACCACCGTCGCCCAGTATTCCATGGCGATGGTGAGGGCGAGACCGGCGCCGATGAAAGCAGCCCAGTTGCGGGCCGAAGGGCGTTCTATCCAGCGGCGCGAACCGGCGACCCAGCTTGCCGTCCAGTATGCCAGCAGAAGGATTACCCCGTCCCCGGCCGCCGCGCGCAGGCAGATGAACGTGCCATCCAGATGAGGGAGGGTGGCCATCTGCCGGAACAGCGGTATTTGCAACAACTCCCACGGCAGATTGAGCAGGAAGGCAAACACGAACAGATTCAGTTCGATCTGTCGCGTCATGCGCGCGGCGGTTTTGTTCATCGCACGCTCCGCTTCGTGTTCATCCGTCCTGCTCACTTGAGGTTCCAGCCTTATTTCCCGGGCATCATGTCGCGCATTTCCTCGTGCTGCATCATTTGCTCCATCATCATTTCCATCATCTCCATGCGCATTCCCATCATGTCGTGCATCTGCATCATGCCGTGCATCTTCATCATGTCCCCGTCCATCATCATGCCGCCCTCCTTGCCGCCACCGCCCATGCCCATCATCTTGCCGCCCATGCCGCGCATCTGTTTCATGCCCTCCTGCATGGTGTGCATATGTTCCTGCATCAGCTTCCGGCGCTCGGCGGGGTCGCTGGTCTGGCGGATTTTCCCCATCTGGTCTTGCAGTTTGCGCATGGTTTCCTGCGTTTGCGCTGCCTGCGGCGCGGAGTCAGGCTTGGCGGCTTTTGCCATGGCGGCTGGTGTGCCCGTCTTGGCGGCGGGCGCTGCCTGTTGCGCCTTCTCGGGGTGATGCGCATCGTCGGCGTAAAGCGGCATCGCCGCCACGGATAACGAGGTAAGGGCTGCCAGTATCGTGATCTTGTTCATGTTCGTTCTCCTTTAATGGTTGAAAGCAACATCCAAAAACATCGCCACAAAATATTTATCTCTGCCTCCTTTCTCCACCGTCTGCAATGACTGGCGTATTCAATCGCTTTGCGCATCATTCATCCGCGGAATAAACCTTGGCGTGTGAGCCGCATACTCGCGCCATTGCGCCCCGAAACGCGCCTCAGTATCGCGTTCCTCGGCACGCGCCAGATGCACGTACATCCACACCAGCACCGGGAACATCAGCAGCGTCAGGATGGTCGGCCATTGCAACAGGAAGCCGAACATGATGAGCACGAAAGCGACATATTGCGGATGGCGGATCCTGGCATAAATCCCGGCGCTCGCCAGTTGCCCCTCGCGCTGCGCCCGGTAGAGCACCTTCCAGGCGGACGACAGCAGGATGAAGCCGCCGCCGATGAACACGAAGCTCAGCAGGTGCAGCGGGTCGGAATGCGGGTCGCCTTTCCAGCCGAACAGGGTATGCCAAAGATGGCCGGACTCGTGGGAAAAAAGATCGACTCCCGCATAACGGGTTTGCAGCCAGCCGGACAGCAGGTAGATCGTCAGCGGGAAACCGTACATCTCGGCGAACAACGCCACGATGAAGCCGGAGAACGCGCCGAACGAGCGCCAGTCGCGCGCGGTCTGCGGCTTGGTGAAGCTGAACGCGAAGATGATGAACACCGCCGAGTTGATGACGACCAGCGGCCACAAGCCGTAAGCGGAAGTATCGGCATTCATTTGGGCTCTCCTTCGGAAGTATCGTGATGGTGGGTATGCCCTTTGCCGTCTCCATGCCCGTGGTGCATGAACATATGCATCAGCGGGCAGGCCAGCAGAATCAGATAAGGCAGGATACCCAGCGCATGGGCGCGGTGCTCCGTGAACAGGAAGAATCCGGCGACGGCGAGAAAGCCATAGAACACCCAGCGCCCTCTGGATGAATGCTGTGATTCGTGTTGATCCGGCATGACGACCTCCTCTTCTGAAATTATCCTGCAACGCAGGCTAATGTTGACTTGTCCGGCTGGCTGCGGTGCCAGGTGAAATGTTCGTAAATGCCTGCCCAATACAGCCCGAAAGCAAAACCGAAAGCAAGTTCCTCCAGCGGAATGCCGCCCAACAGCACGCCCGAAAGGTCGGGCAGATTCCACACCTGTTCGATATAGCCCGGCACGAACACGATCAGCAGCAGCATGAAAATTGCATAAAGCGACAGGAACAGCATGCCGCCGAGCAAGGTATTGCGCAGCAGATCAGGGCGGCACAGCACGTTGGCAATGCCGCCGGTCATCATCGCGAAGATGCCGGGGTAGATCGGATTCCACGGCAGGAAATACAGGACAGTGAATACCGCAAATGGCGCCGCGAGGGCGAGCCGGTGCCAGCGATGGCGACTGTCATGCCGCTCGTCATGAGGCACTTCACCCAGGCTATGGTTGGCGAGCGCGTTGTACATCACCGCGCCGATGCCGCCGATGGCAAAACAAAAGATCAGGCTCTCAATGTCGAAACCGGTGCGCTGCGCGAGATCGAACAGCGTCGGCGGATTCCAGTATTCCGGCACGAAGATCGGCTCGCTCAGGCCGAGCAGGCTGGTCGCCAGGCTGACGCGCAGCATCTCGCGCCGGAAAGCGGGCCTGAAGAAATACAGCACAGCCCAGGGAGCCAGGAACGCGCCGGACCAGATCAACCAGATGTATTGCATAACGTCCCTCCAATACCGAATCCAGTCATGTGCTTCCCTTTCAGAAAATGCCTCGAAAAATCGGTTCGAAGCATGCAGTGCTGCCATTGCACCTGCCCCGGACAAAGCGCTGCTTAAAGAGGATAGTGATACCCTTTTTTATTTTCTACTTTGCGGCTGTTGGTTTCGATTTCTTCCAGACTGTTGATGAACGCCAATTTGAGGCGATCCGTCCAGTTCCCGCCCAGGCTGGCGCCTGTCAATGCCAATTTGTCCGCAATCTGTTCGGCTGTCACTTTCATGAGGTCATACTGGATTTCGATCTGGTCGCCCTCGATGGAAACCTCTTGCATGCCCATCATCTCGAGCAATGCCTGTTTTACCTGTTCTGCCTGTATCGCGTCGAGCGGTGCCAACAGGGTAAAGCGATGACGCTTGATGACTTCCGTCCCCTCTTGCGCAGGCGCTTTATTTCCGGGAAAACCAACGTATAAATGCGGGTTCGCCAGAAATCGCTCCTGGCACTGGGCCGAACAGAACGCGTAATGTCCACCCGCATATTCTGTGGCAAACGAGGTTGATGGAACCTGCATATGGCAAACATAATCTTCAACGGTTTCGCTCATGGTGACTCTCCTTTAACGTGTAATTCGACATATTTTGAATTCTAATTCACCAGCCAGGAATTGCGGCGCCTGGCCAGATACTTTATTACCCCCATCCAATAATTACTCTTATCAAGGCCAAACAATATTTCCTCGTAAATGCAGAGGTGATGCACCGAAAGTTCAGTACCAGAAACGCACCCCGGCAACAAATTGTGTCGCTTTGGCGTCTTCACCGGCGGCTCGCGCATAATCCGCCGTGCCCCCGAACCTGGCAGCTCGTTCCACGCCGATGTAGGGTGCAATCTCGCGCCGAATCTCATAGCGCAGGCGCACACCCACGGCAAGATCGGACAAGCCGCTGCCGAGTGCGCGCGCGGCGTCTTGCCGGCCATAAACATTCGCCTCCATGCGCGGTTGCAGCATGAGCTGCTGCGTCAGCAGCAACTCATATTCCGCCGCAAACCTGAACGCTGCGCGCCCTTCTGCGCCGACATAGGCGGTGGCGTCCACTTCGAACCAGTATGGCGCCAGGCCCTGGATGCCGAAGGCCAGCCAGGTGCGAGCCGGATCTGCGCCGCTGTCGTAGCGCACGCCGAGTTGCGTGTCCCAGTAGGTGGCCAGCGCGTGCCCCCAAAGCAATTCGGTGCGCGCATCCTGAAACTTTCCGCCATCGATATCGCCCTCGGCCTTGAGTACTGCACGGTCGTAGTCTCGGCCAAACCGGGCCCGCATGTCATACGCTGTGGACGCGTTGCTCTGCGTGCGCACGCGTTCTAGCCGGTCGATCAGCAGCGAGCCAAAATTTTCCTCGTCCCCCATGCGTGGCCGCAGAATCGGGCCGAAGTCATGGCCGCCCGAGTAGGCATGCGGGTCGCGGGCATCGGGTGGCGCGGAACCGCCCTGCATGGAACCGTGATCCATCGCCCCATGATCCATGTCCGGCATTGCCTCTTCCGCCCAGGCGCAAGTTACGCCAAGCGCCAGCACTGCGGCGGCAATCCAGTTCACCCGGTTGTTCATCATTTTTTCTCCCTTGTCCGATGGCACCGCATTCAGGCCACGACCACTTCGCGGAACATGCCTGCATGCATGTGCAAGAGCAGGTGGCAATGCCACGCCCAGCGGCCCGGGGCGTCGGCGGTGACGAGAAAGGTGATGCGCTGTGCCGGTTGCACGTTGATGGTGTGCTTGCGCACCTGGAAGTTTCCGTCCGGACTTTCCAGTTCGCTCCACATGCCGTGCAGGTGCATGGGATGGGTCATCATCGTGTCGTTAACCAGGATCACGCGCAGCCGCTCGCCATGACGGAAATGCACGGGTGTGGACTTGCCGAACTCGAGGCCGTCGAGCGACCAGGTGTAACGCTCCATGTTGCCGGTGAGATGCAGCTCGATCTCCCGTTCGGGTTCGCGCGGGTCGATCGGCCCGCCAATGGTGTGCAAATCGGCATAGGTGAGCACGCGGCGGCCGTTGTTGCGCAATCCGACACCGGGGTCGTCCAGGTTGGTGCGCGGCGTATCGACGCGCATATCGGTGCTCGGGCCGTATTCGGTGCGGGCGTGGCGCACCGGTACGGGTTCACCCATCGCCATGCCGCCGCCCATGGCGTGCGCACTGTGATCCATGGCCATGCCGCCGTGATCCATGCCCTCCATGCCTTCCATTCCAGCATGATCCATCGCTGCCATACCACCGCCCATATCGCCCATCATGTCCCCCATGTCGAGCGGTTCGGGTGTGTCCGGCGCGGGAACCGCAGCCGTCATGCCGACCTGTGTTGCCAATGTGCCGCGCGCATAGCCGGTGCGGTCCATCGACTGGGCGAAGATGGTGTAGGCGTCGGCAGCGGGCGTGACCAGCACGTCGTAGGTCTCGGCCACGCCGATGCGGATTTCGTCCACCTCGACCGGTTCGACGTTCTGGCCGTCGGCCTGAACCACCGTCATCTTGAGCCCGGGTATGCGCACGTCGAAGAACGTCATCGCGCCCGAGTTGATGAAGCGCAGCCGTACCTTCTCGCCGGGGCGGAACAGCCCGGTCCAGTTGCCGGACGGCGTGGTGCCGTTGGTCAGGTAGGTGTAGGTGTATGCGGAGACGTCGGCCAGATCGGTCGGGTTCATGCGCATCTGGTTCCACATCCGCCGCTTGTCGAGGGCGGCGGAAAGACCCACATCGGATACGTCGCGAAAAAAATCGGGCGCCGTGGGCTGGTTGAAGTTGTAGTAGTCGCTTTGCATCTTGAGCTTGTGGAACACGCGCATCGGGTCTTCGTCGGTCCAGTCGGAAAACTGCACCACATAGTCGCGGTCGGCGCGGATCGGATCGGCGCCGGCCGGGTCGATGATGATGGCGCCGTACATGCCGGTTTGCTCCTGCATGCCGGAGTGGGAGTGGTACCAGTAGGTGCCGCTCTGCGCAACCTTGAAGCGATAGGTGACGGTTTCCCCCGGCGCGATACCCTCGAAGCTGATGCCCGGCACGCCGTCCATCCGGTACGGCAGCAGGATGCCGTGCCAATGGATGGAAGTGTCCTCGGCGAGCCGGTTGGTGAGGCGCAGAGTGACGGTGTCGCCCTCGCGCCAGCGCAACGTGGGGGCGGGGATGGATCCGTTGATCGTGGTGGCCATGCGCGCATTGCCGGTGAAGTTGACCGGCGTCTCCGCGATGGTGAGATCGAACTCGGTGCCGGCGAGCACCGGGACGCCTGCGGTTGCGGCGATAGCGGCGCGCCCCCAGGCCGGTCTGATGAATGCGGGCATGCCGAGCAGGATGCCGCCCGCCGCTAGCCCCTGAACGAATCGGCGGCGCGGCAGGTCCGGCACGGCGGGAGGAAACAATGAATGATGTTTCATGTGTGTATCCCCGATCAAATCAAACCGACTCCATGCTGGAATGAATCACGCACGGTGATGCATCAAGTCCGGCGCACGCTCATTTCCGAATTTGAAATGCAGATAAATGACTACGCTTAATATCGCGGCAAAAAAGCACCATATGGAAAAAAAGGCGGTAGCGTGAACCCAGTACGCCACCATAAAAAGCAACAACGCCAGAACGCCGAACAGATTGATTATCTTGTGGCTCGAAA
>Ga0209211_10011690_pt1 | contig 11182 bp, 8 predicted proteins | sample RifGroA2_FD_183992 | JGI IMG/M metagenome (GOLD analysis project Ga0209211, IMG submission 183992) | Groundwater microbial communities from Rifle, Colorado, USA - Groundwater A2 (SPAdes) (version 2) | ecosystem: Environmental > Aquatic > Deep subsurface > Groundwater | place: Rifle, Colorado...
GACACGATACGCCGGTACATCGAACACCAAGGCAAGGAGGACGGCGGACAAGCAAAGCTTGAATTGTAGCTAAAGCCACGGGCTTTAGCCCGTGGTAGTTTACTTTTAGGATTATCGGCGGTCGGTTGACATGGATCAGATTCAAGACTAGGCTAAAATTGGCTAAAAAAGCCACCCGAGTTCGTTCACAATTCAACGAAAGACCAAGAAAGGAGGGGCCGGATGCCCCACGCAACCTCAAGGTTTTTGCTTGTCCTTTTTTGCGGGCTTAGTCCTCTTTTTGTTCCTGCGATCGCGAGAGCGGGATTCGGGGCGCACATCACAGACAAGTCTGCGAGTCCGGATCCGGTTTCGGCGGGGAATTCAGTGACACTGGAGGCCCGAATTTGGAACGCAGCCACTACGAACTCCGGTTATAACGGCCGGGCCACGTATCGCATCATTTTTGACGTGACGACTCCCGGCCAATCGGGAGTGACTCGGTACGCGACCACGCACGAATTTCAGCATCAGGAATCGGAATGGTTTTCTTGCCGGCACCGTACGACGAACACGGGAACGTATCGCGTCTTGATCAGCGTGATGTCTCCGAGCGGGGACGCGACATGGAACAGCGCGTCGTTTTCGTTCCGCGCAGAGACCGCGGATCCGTGCGCGGGGCGTTCGTGCCGGGATTCCTGCGAAGGCGACGATCGCCTGACGAGCGGCAGTTGCGTGAATGAGAACGGGACAGCCGCGTGCGCGTATCTTTACAGGACGGATTGCCACAATAATGATTTCGGCCAGTGCGAACAGTATTGCGAATGGAACGACGTGTATTCTCGATATCGCGGAACGAGTCATACGTGCAATTCCGGCTCTTGCGTCGGGAATTCGTATACGTCGGACCGGCAGTATCTTCGGACCTGCGGAAATACATGCGATGGAAACGTCCGCGTGCTCGGCCAATCCTGCTCCAATGGACAGTGCGTCGGCGGATTCAGGACCGATTGCGACGCGTATGACCAGGCCGAAACGACCCGGTACTGCAGCGGGAACGAGGTGTGGGAGCGCCGCCGGGCGACGGATGCATTCTGCCGCGACGGCACGTGCGCGGAACGCCAGTCTGATGCGTCTTCCGGACTCATGTCGTGCGGAACCGGATGCAATCCGGCAACGGGCAGCTGTTTTCCGGATCCGTGTCTTGGCGTGAGCTGTGAGAACGCGTGCGACGGAGACGTTTTTTCCTCCAATGGAAGGTGCGTAAGCTCCGGCGGAATCGCTTCGTGCGTTTATACCACAACGAATTGTAATGCCATGGATACGCTCGGAGAGCGCCGGAAGTATTGCTTTGGCAGCGAGGTGCATTCGCACAAGCTGTTTACGGACTTTTCGTGCACGGCGAACGGATGTTCCTCGCGCGTTTCGTGGTCCGATGATCAGCTTGAGGATCGGTGCGCAGATGCCTGCGAAGGGACTGTGAGCGTGACGGGCCGGACGTGCGTGGACGGCCAGTGCGCCGGACTCATGCGGACCGACTGCGCGGCGCAGAACACGCCTGTGGAATCCGTTTCGTATTGCGACGGGAACGCGCTTCGCGCCTACGATCAGCACATGGAGTTTTCTTGCGTGCCGATGCTCGGCTGGTGCGGCGACGGCCGCAACATTCAGTCCAGCGACCGTCTTGTGGAAAACTGCGTCGCGAGGGCGCCGACAAAGACGCTCGCAAGCCGCCGCTGTGATTTGAACGGCCACCCTATTGCAACATATACGGTCGCGCCTTGGGTGTGCCGCGGCAACGCGTGTGCGTCCGGCGGCTCTTTTGCGACAGATGTTGACGAAGGGCCTTGCGCTCTGACCGAACGCTGCGACACGGCCGAAGGCCGTTGCATTCCGTGCGTGTCGGCGTGGATGTGTTCTGAGTGGAGCGCGTGCGCCGGACAGGCCGCATCAACGCGCCAATGCGTGGATGTGTGGCAATGCTCTGCGCCAAGCGAGCGGCCTCCAGAAATCAGGGATTGTCCCTGTGAAGTGACCGGGATCCGGTGGGAAGACAGGCAAGGGAGCGAGATTGCCGCCGCAGAAGACGGAGAGGCCGTGACGATTGCCGTCGCGCATCGCGGACAGTGCGCCGATGCGTGCGCGCCGCTCGAGATATGGAACGTGAATCTGGCCGCAATTCCGGATGATGGTCCGGGGAGCGACGATCGTTTTCGCTTCAATCAGTTTTGTCTCGGCCATAACGAGATCGAGACGACGCAGGCGTGGACGGCCGCATTTCGGAGCGATGACTGGTTCGGCTTCAATCATTTTAAGGTGAAGATGCCGGCCTTTCGGATCGAGTCTCGGCAGACGCTCGAAGTGAAGCCGTTTCATGATACGATCGGCCCGATCGAACCGTTTCTTCGCCAGTATCCTCCCTCTGCGCTCGCGACGCTGGACGAGCGGGAGTGCCTTCGCAATCAGATGGAGACGATCACGGTGACGGATCGCTGCCTCGCCTTATGGAAGTCCGGAGGCGCGATCGGGGATTACAACACGCGGCGATCAGAAGAAACCCTGCAGGACCTCGTTGAATTTTTTATCGGGGATTCCACGGCAGAGTTCTCCTATTTCTTCGTATGCACATGGTGTGGGGTGAGTACTCCTCCTGCGGCCGCTGTTTGTTCGGTGACAAGAGGAACTGGGTGTGTCTGGCTTGCGGCCGAGCTTGTGTGCGATTACGGATGCCTGATGCGCCTGGGGAGGTATCTCGAGAAGGTTGCTGCAGGAATCTGGAAGTGGTTTTTGCAGCGGACGCTCGAGGAAAAGGCCGTCCCATACCTTGCCCGAGGCTATCAGGTTGTAGGGGAGAGTTCGGCGAACAGCCTTCGAAGCGATTTTCGGCATCAGACCCTGCGCGCCACGGACGGCTCCACGGTCGACCAGTTCGCGTTTCAGGACCGCCTGAATCCCGGGCGCATGATCGTCGAGCAGGCCGAAAATGCGGTGTTGCATGAGCCTGGCTGGAATCACTACGTCGATCTGAACACCCTGCTGAAGCGGCGGTTCGGAAAGACGGAAACGCTGTTTCGAAACGCGGCCGGTTTGACGCAGGCGGAACGCCGCTTGCGCAGCGAGCTGTTTTTGGATGATGCGCTCAAGCATCGGCTCTCGGATTTTTTTGAGGATCTTTCCGCGGCAAGAGACCCGAACCCGTACGCCCTTTTCGAGAAGATCACGTCGATGTCGCGCGTGACCGGGGCCGGGTCTGGATATACGTTTGGCCAGACGACCATGAGGGACGGGATCAACATCATGGAACTCGGCCTTCGCGACGCCATTGAACGGTTCGGAGCCCGCGCGGCTCAAATGATTCGTTCGGTGACGATCCCGCACGAGATCGGCCACGGGGCGGCCGCGAGCCACGCAACGCAGATCGGAGAGACGCTTGCTCCAGCCGAGCAGTCTCTGAAGCCGGCGATCGAGTATCTGAACGACGTGTACGTCCTGCGTCATCTTCGGTCGTCTCATCGCAGCGAATTTGCCGAGCTGAAGAGCTTCCACCTGACGGATAATTTTTTGGAAGCAGATGGAACGCTGAAGCAGCTGGGGCAGGATTTCGTCAATAACTTTGTGAGCGCTGTGAAGGACGGCCGCGCGTCTGGAGACGAGGCGTACGAGCTTGCCCGCCTTCGCGCGCTTGCCGACACGTTCCGCGCCGAGGCCGGCCTTTCGGCAGAGATGTCGGAGAAGATGGCTCGTTTGCCTGGCGCATTCGATCGCGCGGTCGAGGACAGGCTTCGCGCGGAGCCAACGGCGATTCAAGGCCAGATCCGCCAGGTCTATGCGAATACGCGCACCCAGCTCGCCGCCGATGGCGAGATCTACTCCGCACATCTCATGGACAGCCGGTACGATTCGACAAATGGGATGCGCGGCATCTTGTGCACGCGGTATCGGTATCTTCTCTGCGAGGTCGGCTCGTCGCAGAATCCGTTCTCCGCAGGAGACGCCCCCGAGCGCTTTGACGGAGAAAAGAACAGCATCTGCCAGGTTCTGACCTCGGGAGATCCTTCCATATCTCCTGATTCTCCGGTTTCTCAAGCGTCTTCGTCCTCGTCTGGGAGGGGCGGCTGCGGCCATGCGGATGGAGCGCCTCTTGCCATGGCGCTCCTCGCCTTGCGGGTGATGGCGCGCGCATTCGCAAGGAATATGCGCTCGCCGCATTCCAAGTAATTCTTTCTCCACCGCCCGCGGCTTCGGCCTCGGGCGGTTTTTGTCTGTTTATGCTATCCTTTTTCTAAAAAGAAGTTGAGCTTTCACTTATGAACAGATTTCAAAATCCAGAGCCGCCGGATGAACCATTGGCCTGTTTTGATGAGCAGGGAAATCCGATTGAATCGCATGCGCGGAAAGAAATTCATGTTTCTCCGCCGAACTATTGGCACGCGGTCGTGAATATCTGGCTCGTTGACAAAACCGGTCGGCTTTTGTGCACAAAGCGGTCCGATACATTGGGCGGGAATCCAGGAAAGTGGCAGACGTATTTGGGCGGGCACGTGAAAGCCGGAAAGACGTATCAGGAAGCGGCTGTGATGGAAATGGAAGAGGAAGTCGGATTCATGCTCGATCCGGGGAAGTTAGTTTTGATTCAAACAGGGAAGCATGAGCCGTCGAAACATTTTTTCGAGAGCTACGCATATCCTTTCGACGGGACTGTTTCGGATTTGAAGTTCCAGGATGGAGAAATTACGGAGGCAAAATGGATGACAATGGAAGAATACAACAAGCAGAAAGAGGAACATCCGGAAATGTGGTGCAACGGCTGTAATCCGGAAAATCAGGAAAAGATTTGGAAAATGTTCGTCTCTTGACGCTTTTTTGAGGTTCAGGTATCCTGTTGACACAACCAAAGAGCCGCAGAAAACGGGTGGAAATCCAAAGTGTTTCCGTAAGTCCCGCCGAGGCAGCGTTTTGAAGGATGTCCTTCCATTTTCTGCGGCTCGTACGCGGAATTTTTGTTTTAATCCCCTAAAGGTCGAGTGTTATGCCAAAATCACGGCAACAGAAGCAGGCTCTGACCGATGAGCTTGCGGACAAGTTGCGCCGCATGAAGTCCGTCGTCTTTACCTCGATCTCGGGGTACACCATGAAAGATGCGGATGCGCTCCGCACGAAAGGGCGCAGCGAAGGCGTCGAGTTTCTTGTCACAAAAAAGACCTTGCTCGCCAGGGCCCTCGAGGCCGCAGGCGTCACGGCGTCCGTGGATCATTTGGAGGGAAGCGTCCTTACATCCATCGGATATCAAGATGAAGTCGCGCCAGCCAAGCTCCTCGCGGCGTTCGGGAAAGATCGCGAAGGCATTAAAATCCTGAGCGGTATTCTCGAAGGGAAGCAGCTTGATGCCGCTTCCGTTAAAACATTAGCGAAACTTCCTGGCAAGCAGGAGTTGTTCGCGAAGCTGGTCGGTTCGTTGAATGCGCCAGCATCCGGGTTCGTTAATGTCCTTGCAGGCAACCTCCGCGGTCTCGTCAATGTGTTGAACGCGATCAAGGACAAAGCTCCTGCCGCATAATTTACTCATAATTGCAGGCTGTTAGGGAATTAGGGAGTTAGGCTTTAGGAAAAACTCCTAAATCCCTAATGCCTAAATCCCTAACGCCCATAAATTTTTCTTATGTCAGACGAAATAAAGAACGTCGAGGTGCCAGCGAAGTTTCAGGCCCTTGTCAGCGAAATCGAAAAGATGTCCGTCATCGACCTTGCCGAATTGGTCAAAGTCCTTGAAGGCAAGTTCGGCGTTTCCGCCGCTGCCCCAGCCATGATGATGGCTGCCGGAGCCGGAGCCGCTGCCCCGGCCGCAGAAGAGAAGACCTCCTTCGGGGTCGAGCTCACAGCCACGGGTGCGAACAAGATCGGGGTCATCAAAGTGATCCGCGAAGTCACAGGCCTTGGGCTCAAGGAAGCCAAGGATATCGCCGATGCCGCTCCAAAGATGGTGAAGGAAGGGGTTGCAAAAGCCGAAGCCGAAGAGCTCAAGAAAAAGCTCACCGAGGCTGGCGCTACCGTCACCTTAAAATAAGGAATCAAAAAACCGCTCGTGAAATACGGGCGGTTTTTGAAATAGAGCTTATAGGTTTTAGCTTATAGGTTATAGGTGAGAAAATAAGATCGGTTAACTCCTATAAGCCATTACCTAAAAGCTATAAGCTGCTTTTTTACGGCAAATGCGTGGCTTGGATGGCGAAGAGCTTTGAACCGGCGAGGAAGTACAGGGTTTTTGTCGGCTCGTCAACGAGAAAATCTGCAAGATTCACAAAAGCATCCGAGCGATATTGGTTTAGAAATACGCCGGTCTCTTTATGGTAGACCAGCAGCCGTTTAGCTGAAGGCTCAAGAATATAAAGGAACGGGCTGTCGACGCTTGTCCAAACGCGTGTCGCGTCCTTGATCGCCGGCTCTGCCGTCTCTTGGCGCCATCCGACTTCGCCGCCTTTCATAAACCGGACCACGCTGCCGTCTTTTTTCAGAATAAAGACAGATCCGTCAATCGTGACGCTGACTGCATCTGCAAGCGAAGCCGTTTTTGATTTGATCCAAGAATTTTCAGAGCTGAAATCATTGCCGGTTTCTGAATAACGGAGGAGGCGCCCATCCTGATCTTTTACGGCAAGCACATAAAGCTTTCCTCCATAAAAAGCAATGTCTTTCCACGCATCGCTTGCCGGGTTTAAGTTTGTGACCTGGAGAAGATTATTGACCGGATCGAATCGCGAAATGCCAGGCCGGCTATCGAGGAAGAGAATGGATTTTTCACTGTTTGCCACTGCCGAAGCCACCCCGACATCTCCAATCGCTGTTTCTCGGACAGAAAATGTTTTTTGTGCCGAATCCCATTGATAGACGCGGCGATCTGATCCAAAGACCAAGATGAATCCGGCTGTTCTCGCCAAGCGAGATCCTTTCGCCTTTGTCCCGATGATTGCCATATCTCCGACAATCGGAGGCTCTGGGACATTGACGACCCGATTAAATTGATTCAAAGAGGCGGCAAGATCTTCTTGCCAATGGATGACTTCGGTTTTTTGTTCTGTTGATTTTGCGCGGAGGCTGCTTAAAAGCGCGGATGCATCCGCAAGAAGCGCGCGCGCTTTTTGGCGGTCGTTATAAATGCTGGCGGCCATGGATTGGTCGCGGAGCGAGGAAATTTGCGTCAGGCCGTCGTCGAATGCTTTTTTTTCGCGCGCCGCAGACTGGGAATTTCCGAGGAACAGGATGCCGACGGAGAGAAAAAAGACGGCAGTGATGGAAGCGAGGAGAAGATAACGGCTGCGTTTTGGGAAATCGTTGAATCGGTCGACGGATTTTAAGATCCATTGGCGGATGCGGGATCCGCTTTTCGGGGATTTTTGGAATGACAGAAAAAAGGATGCAAACGCTGATCCAATCTGGGCCAAGAAGAGACGAAGGGGCTTGCGCGGGGCGTTTGATTGCCGTTCTGGACGCATCCGCGCTCGAAGAGATTGAAAAAATCCAATCACATTTGGCCGCTGGTCCTCGAGTATTCTCGTCGTCTCTTCCCGCGTCTGCTCAAAGTGCTCTACAGAAACGCTCGCAAGCGTTTTTGCCTGCTCTGTTGTGAGGAGAGATGGAGGAATTTGGACCTGAAGGACAAGCGACGCCATGCCGCTTTGGTGCGAAAAATGCTGGCGGATCCGTTCGACAGATCCGGTTGGAGGAAGCGCCGAAAGAAAGCTATTCAACTCATCTGCACTGATCGCGCGCGCCAGGTCTTTATTTGAAAGACAGAGGACGTCGCCGGGATGGAGATCGCCATCAAGCACGATTGCGAAGACTTTTTCCCAGGTTGGGAGAGATTGTTCTGTCTGGATGCCTCGGAACAGATTGAACACCTGATACGTCTGGTCCGGCTTCCGATAAAGGAAAAGGGCAGAGAGATCTCCGGTTCCGGAAAGGAAGATGCTTTCTTCGCAGGCGACGCCGACAAGGGCGTTTACATCTTGGATAGAGATCTGCAAGGCATCATCTTTCACTTTTACGGCAAGCTGTTCGTTGAGTGCGCTCAAGAATTGTTCAAATCGGTATTGGGGATTCGTGCTTGATCCAAAATTTTCGGATAATCGGACGAGATGATCAGTGAGGAGCGCTGTCATGACATCGTTGCTTTGGTTTTTAGGGAGAGACCAAAGCGCAAACGCAAAGCCGTTTCTCCCGTCCAAAGGCAGCAGGATTACGCGGCCTTCGGGCTTGTTTTTTGCCGACGGCTCTTGCAAGCAGGCGGCTTTTATGGGAAGCAATAGGGGCATACACATTCCTTGCTCAAAACAATCTGGTTGTGTACATTATACCTGACCAGAACATATCCCAAAATAGCCTTTCGGCCTTTTATGTCAACTCCTGTATTCGAACTTGAACAGCTTTTTGGTTCGCAGACCCGCGCGCGCCTGCTTTCCCTGTTTTTGCTCCATCCAACAACATCGTTTTTTGTCCGCGAGCTGACACGGAGAATTGATGCGCAACTGAATTCCGTCCGGCGGGAATTGAAAAATTTGATCGATCTTGAACTCATCATGGAACGGGAAGGGGGAGAAAAGGGAGGGGAGAAGAAATCTCCGCTTTCGCAAAAGAAAAAATATTATATTGCCAATGCAGAATCCGTTTTGTTTGAGGATTTGAAGTCTTTGTTTAAAAAGGTGCAGATTTTGTTGAAGCAATCGCTGGTTCGGGAGATCGAACATCAAGGAACGCTTGATTATCTTGCATTCACCGGTCGATTTGTGGATTCAAAAGCTCTGCCGTCAACAATCCCGACGGACATGTTCATCGTAGGGAATATTGATCAGAAAGTGCTGCAGAAGCTGATTGGCGAACTGGAGGTTGATTTAGGCCACGAGATCAACTACACATTGCTGCCAAAAGAAGAGTTTTTATATCGTAAGCAGGTTTCGGACCGTTTTTTGGCTTCAATTTTGGGGAGCGAGAAGGTCGTGATGGTGAATCGTCTCGGCGTATGACGGTTCTTTGCCTGTCTGCACAGGATTTGAAAGCTATTTCTTTTGGCGTGTGGAAAGACGGGATTCTTACAAACGAAACGACAATGGCCGTTCCGCCGGAGGGGTATTTGCGCGCGGTTGATGGCGGTTTGAAAGAATGGGGCGTTGCGCTTGTCGAATTTAACGCCGTATTGGTCGTTTCTGGTCCGGGGTCGTTTACTTCAAGCCGCGTCAGTGTTGTGATGGCAAATGCCATTGCGTTTGCCCGCCAGATTCCGGTTTTAGGCATAGAAAATTCAGAGAGGCTTCCTCTTTCGAAATTTGTAAAAGTATTAGATTCGGCCGCCTGGCCATTGGTTGGCGAAGCGGCAGTCCCGGTTTATGATCGTCCCCCGCACATTACCTTTTCTTCCGCGCCTAAATCCCTAACGCCCTAAATCCCTAACGCCCTAAATCCCTAATATCCTTTTTTATGTCCCCTGTTGTCGAGACGTTGCTCCAGGGCCCGCTTGTCGAGTTTTGGGAAACATTTATTGCGTCGCTTCCGCGAGTTGCCGGAGCTTTTTTTGTGTTTGCGGCCGGGCTTGCGCTCGCAAGCGCATTCCGCCGCGCGGTTCTGCGCCTGATGGAAGCTATTCATGCTGAAACGTGGGTTGAAAAATCAGGAATCAAGGCAACAGCAGCAAAGGCCGGGATACATCTTCATATCGGCCGGCTGCTTGCTTGGGTTGTAAAATGGTTTTTCGTTGTTGCGACCTTGGTTGTCGTTTCTGATCTGCTCGGCTGGCGCGAAGCGACAGCCTTTCTTCAACGGGTGCTGTCTTATGTTCCACAGGTTTTGATTGCGGTATTCATCATGCTTGCCGGCATCGTGCTTGGAAATTTTGTGGGGAGAGTCGTCCGCTCTGCCGTCGAGGCCGCCCACCTTTCTTCCGGAGCATTTTTAGCCGGCATTGCGCGATGGGCCATTTATGTGTTCAGCTTTATGGCCGCCTTAGTTCAGCTTGAGATCGCAGAAGGATTGATACAGGTTTTGTTTACGGGATTTGTGGCCATGCTGGCGCTTGCCGGCGGGCTTGCTTTTGGGCTTGGAGGCCGCGGGCATGCAGAGCAGCTCATCGCTCAAATCCGAAAGGATTTTATCTCGGATCATTCAAGAGAATAAGATCAAAGGACATCCGTTCGTATGCAGGAGACGCACCAGTATCGGTATGGGGAGAATCGATTTTGGGAGATCGTTCCCGGGGCGCTTGTCTGGGCCACGGTTTTTGGGGCTGTCGCCCTTTCGTTTCTTGCGCCAGAGGCCGCGATTATCTTGATCATCCTGTTTGATGTCTATTGGCTGTTTCGAGTGCTGTATTTTGTCGTGTATCTTTTTTTGGCGTGGCGCGCGTATCGCCTGGCGATGCGTACGGATTGGAAGCAAAAGCTTTCTGCTGTTCCACACGCGGAAAGAATTATTCACCTGATCCTTCTGCCAACCTACCAAGAGGATCTTGCTGTTTTGCGGGACATGCTCCGGTCGCTTCAAGCAGGCGCGTTTGACCCAAAGCGGATGATCGTGGTTTTAGGCGGCGAGGAGCGCGATCGAGCGAGGTTTGAAAAAAATGCCGGGCAGCTTGAGCGGGAGTTTGGCCGCACATTCCTGAAGTTTTATTCAACGATCCACCCGAAAGATTTGCCGGATGAAATTCCAGGAAAAGGATCCAATTTGCATTGGATGGGCCATCGAGTCGTCGAGTGGCTTGCCAAGGATTTTTCAAGCGTGAAGGATGAGGATGTCATTGTTTCCGCCTTTGACGTGGATACGATGGTGCATCCGCATTATTTTTCTTACCTCACCTATCTTTATTGCACGATTCCAGACCCGACGCGCAGCTCGTATCAGCCGGTTGTCTTATTTTCGAATAACATCTGGACCGCTCCCGCGCCCGTGCGCATTGCCGCATTCGGGACCACCTTCTGGCTTATGGGGGAGCTTACGCGCCCGGAGCGCCTTTGGACATTTTCATCGCATTCCATGCCGTGGAAGATGCTGAAAGAGGTCGGATTTTGGGATAAGGGAATCGTGTCGGAGGATTCGCGCATTTTTCTTCAAGCGTTTGTGCATTATCACGGCAAGTATCGCGTGACCCCGCTTTACCTCCCTGTTTCGATGGATACGGTTGTCGGGGAAACTTACGCAAAGGCGCTCTGGGCGCTGTATA
>Ga0209211_10011695_pt1 | contig 11180 bp, 10 predicted proteins | sample RifGroA2_FD_183992 | JGI IMG/M metagenome (GOLD analysis project Ga0209211, IMG submission 183992) | Groundwater microbial communities from Rifle, Colorado, USA - Groundwater A2 (SPAdes) (version 2) | ecosystem: Environmental > Aquatic > Deep subsurface > Groundwater | place: Rifle, Colorado...
ACATTTTGGGGTTCCAAAAGTTTTCAATAAAATCAGTTGGACAACTTTTAGGAACCGGCAGGGTGATAGTGGCAATATCTTTTACCATATGATGCAGCTCTCTTCCATAAAATTTTTAATTAAAGAATGGGGCATGCCCTTCCTTGCTTGTATCATTACAATTGTTGTCTTCTTTTTGGTGTTGTATCCCGGAACCGCTGATTATCTTTTAAAGCGAAAAGAAATTTCTGCGATGAAGGATTCTGTTAATAACGTCCTGGGGCCAAAAATTAATATTCTGCAAAAGCAGGACAATGCATTGCTTTCCGATTATCTTTTGACCATGGAAATTCTGGTGCCGTCACAACCTAATGTGCCATTAATTTTTACTCTAATTGAAAATTCAGCCAAAAATTTGGGATTGACAGTTTCCAGTTTGGCTTTTTCTGATTCTACTGCTAGTACTGAAGTCCAAAGCCAGGCGGTGGGAGTATCTTTTACAGTGGCTGGCGAGGACGAAAAGCTTTTAACCTTTGCTAAAGGATTGTCTGCGGTCTCCCCTATTTTGAAGGTTAGTAAGATGACACTTTTATCCTCTGCTGAGGGTAATCAAAAAAGCCTGAATATTTCAATAAATTCACCATACCTTGCGATTCCTTCTTCCTTGGGGGCGGCAAATCTTCCGATTCAGGAGCTTTCAAAAGAGGATCAAAAAACCCTAGAGGAACTCAAAAAAACCTTTTTAGATCCACAAAAACAGCAGGGATTTTTTGCGCCAACACCAATGCCGGTTGGAAAAACTAATCCGTTTTGAAGAAGGAGTCAGGAGTTAAATGACGAATGACGAAGCTAGAATGACGAAAAAATTCCGAAATCAGAATGACCAATTTCGAAATTATGATTTAGTCATTCGGATTTTTTTCGGATTTCAGATTTCGGAATTCGGATTTTCTTTCGGGGGAACTAAAAGATTTAAATAATAGTGTTTTTCTTCAATTAATCCCTTAATTTTAAGCAAATCCCGTAAAGCTCTTGCCACAATCCCATTTTTGCCAATCATGATCCCAACATCCAAGGGGTCTACTTTGGCTGAAATTGTAATCAGCCCGTTTGATTCGGTTTGTTCGTCAATTTTCACTTTATCAGGATGATTGACTATTGATTTTAAGACGAATTCTAATAGTGCTTTCATAGATTTACTTCTGGAATCTCAGAACTCAAATTTCATCCTTCGACAGGTTCAGGATGATCCCGAGCGAAGTCGATGGATCAAATGTCAAATCCAAATGTCAAATTTAAATCCGCCGGCCGGCGGATTAAGTTTTGAGTTTTGGTTTTGAGATTTGAGTTTTGCGATTTGAGCCTTTATTTAGGTTATAATCTTTTTGACTGTTTCCGATAATTGTGCGCCCATCTTAATCCAATAATCAATGCGGTCCTTCTTTAGATTAATTACCTTTTCCTTCTCTTTTGGCGCGTAAGTCCCTAATATTTCTATGGTCTTGCCATCCCTTTTCTGTCGTTTTTCGCAAACAACAATCCTAAAAATTGGTTTATGGACACGGCCAATTCGGCTTAGGCGTATTTTTAGCATGGAAGGATTCTACCAATTTTTGGGTAAGGTTTCAAGGGCATTTTTAGCGGCCTGGTTTTCGGCTTTTTGTTTGCTTTGGCCTTGGCCTTCGGCGAGCTTCCGCTTGCCGGCCAAAACTGCCACTGTAAAATTTTTACTGTGATCTGGGCCTTCTTCTTTAAGAACTTGATAGTGCGGGGTAACCTCCAGCTTTTCTTGGATGATTTCTTGTAAAGATGATTTGGCATCTTTGTAAAGTTCGTGTTCCACAATTTGTGAGAGTTTGGGCAAAAGGTTTTTAGCCAGGAATCCCTGTAATTTAGTAAATCCGTGTTCCAGATAAATAGCGCCCAAAAGAGCCTCAAAACAATTAGCTAAAAGATACTCTGATTTTTTCCCTCCGCTGTCTTTTTCGCCTTTAGACAATAACAGAAAATCCCCTAATCCTAAATCTTTGGCAGTTTGGGCCAAAGAAATTGTGTTAACTAAGGCTGAACGATAGTTTGTCAAAACGCCCTCGGGTTCTTTGGGGTATTTTTGATAGAGATATTCTGATACCGCAAGCTCAAGACAAGCATCGCCCAAAAATTCCAAACGTTCGTTAGAGCCTAGTTTCCAGCCATTTTCCTCATTAAGATAGGAGCGGTGGACAAAGGCGTTTTTTAGCAGCGCCCGATTCTTAAAAGTAAGATCAATCTTTTCCTCAAGATTTTTAAAGTCATCCATTTGATACATTCGACGACGCCAAACCTGGGTTTTAGTCCGAAGTTTGGCGTCGCTCAGTATCAACCCTGAGCGAACTCCGGCCTTTAGGCCAGAGGAGTCGAACGGGTTGATTCATGTTTTGAAAGCAGGGTTCCTAAGACCCCATTGACGAATTTTCCGCTGCTCTCTCCGCCGTATTCTTTTCCCAACTCAATTGCCTCATCAATAATAGCTTTAACTGGTTCAGTTTTTAGAAATTCCAGCTCAAAAATAGCCAGGCGTAAAATAGCTAAATCAATATAGGCAATTTGTGGAAGCGGCCATTCTGGGGCCGAGTCTTTGATGATTTGATCTATTTCTTTTTGTTTCTTGATGATTCCGGAGAGTATTTTTTGCGCCAACCTTTGTTCACTGACCAACGCTTTTCCTTGTGGGTTTTCTTCAGTTAGACGGCAAACATTTTCGGCTAAAATTTCTTTTTCATTTCTGGAGTAAAACATCCACTCAAAGAGGGTTTTTAGAACCAGTTCGCGGGCAATATGGCGAGGATCAGAGTGAAGCTTCAAGAAATATCAAAAATCAAATATCAAAAATCAAAAATACAGATAAAAAATTAAAAATATTCAGATCGAGCCCCCCTTCGGTTAAACTAAATAGGAGAACGCTTCGTTAGTCTTTGATTTTTAATTTGTATCTTTGATCTTTGATTTTTAATCTTTAATTTTTTTGTCCTCCAAATGGATTGACTTTGATTAGGAAACTCTCCTAACTTTTGTCTTTGCCTCAATCGCCTGTCTCCCCCGATAATACCCGCATTCTTTGCAAACTCGATGCCAAATTTTGGCCGTGCCGCAATGCTCACATTTAGAGATAGTTGGCAAAGGGACATTGTGAGACCATTGTGCCCGGCGTTGTTTTGTTCTGGATTTGGATGGTTTCTTTTTTGGAAGTGCGCCCATATTGGTAAAATTCTAAATCCTAATTTCTAAATCCTAAACAAATTCAAATGACAAGAAATCTTAATGTTCTAAACAGGTTTTGGTCATTTGATAATTTGTATTTTAGAGAATTGTTTAGAATTTAGAGCTTAGATATTAGAACTTTTTGGTCGATAATTTAAATTGATTATCTGAATTATTATACAACAACGGTCAATATTCAATTCAGAAGGTTAAAAAACTAACCTCTGTTACTCCGTAATTTCTTTCGTCTGCCACTTTTAGATTTTTAAGGTGTGGGATAAAAATAGCGCCTTTGCGATGTAAATAGATAACAACGCCGTCTTTTTCTAAGTGTTCATCAAGGAGCCTTAAGGCCTCGTGAGGAACTTCTGCGTAAGGCGGATCCAAAAAGATTAAATCGTATAATTTACCGTGCTGTTCTTCCACAAAGCGTTGGACTTTTTCTCTAAAGACTTTAGTTTTTCCTAAGATAACAGTATGCGTTAGGTTTCTTTGTAGGGTGTCAATAGCTTTTTGACTAGTTTCCACAAAGTCACATTCTTTAGCGCCGCGCGAAATTGCCTCAATTCCCAATGATCCAGTGCCCGAAAAAAGGTCCAAACAAGAGGCGTCCTTCACTTTGTCACCTAATATATTAAATATTGCCAACCTCACAATGCCTTGGGTTGGTCTTAAATCCCTGACTCCGCTGGGAACGCTTAAATTGTGCCCCTTAGCTGCGCCGGCCGTAATTCGCATAAGAAGATCATCATAACAGTTTTTTCACTTGGATAGAAATTGAAGGAGAATAAGCTGATTTCATTAAAAGCAAAAAAAAGATAAGAATACGATGATTCGGTCTATCGGACTTTCAGTAGATTTTAATTTGATTGATATCATCGATAGTTAACCAGGCAGTTTGACTGCCAAAACCTTTTTTGTTGATCTCAAAGGGCACAATCTTTTGGGGTCTTTTCAGAAAAACCAGGATACAGTATTTTTTATCCTTGAATCTTTTAAAGAAGATGGAGATCTCATTCTTACCTATACCGTCGTTTCCCCCATATTCAAGAAGAATCTCTTTGACTCTGGAAGGAGTTAAATCCTGAAATTGGATTATTCGAGAGACATTAGCTTTTATGGTTACCGGCTTGCCGCTGTTTTTAAAAAAGACTGTATCCCCTATTTTAATTCTGTCCCAAGGAGATCTTTTTGTTTGATACCACCGTGATTCAATGGTCTTTTGTCCGTTTAAAATTTTGGGTAGCAACCCCCAATCCTTTTTCATAATCGCGACATGGTCCATACAAACATTCTAGCATTATTGATGGTTGACATCGTTTTGAAATAGAAGGTAATCTAAGGATGACCTTACTCCAATCTTTTAAAACATTGTAGTGAATTCATTTTTTTATCGTTATGGCGCAAGTTTCTAAAAGGTTTTTAAGGAAGGATGTTGAGGAGAGGATTTTTGAACTGTTCTGGAATTCGTTTTCCAGCATTTCTACTCGCGAGCGAGCCGCAGTTTTCTTGAACGACCTTCTGAGCCCGGTAGAAAAAACGATGATTGCCAAAAGACTGACCATCGCTTTTTTATTAACCAAAGGCTACAACTACCAAGAAATAAATCAGTTGATTAAGGTGAGCGATACCACCATCTGTAAAATAAATAGCCAGCTCTTGTCTTCGGGCAAGGGCTACAAAGCGATAATCAATGAGATTATCAAAGGTGAAAAATGGGCAAAGTTTTGGCTAGATTTGGATAGTTTCTTCAGTAAAGTTATTCCTTTAACGCCAGGTACCAATTGGAAAGAAGTTAGGCGACGGCAGTGGGAAGAAAGAAGAAAAGAACAAAAACCATTTTGAAATATATAGAGCTTATCTCAAAAGTGGATTAAGGTAAGCTCTATGAAGATGTCGCAAAGAACTCCTAGTACATTTCTGGAATGTGACATCTATAGAATCTGAATCTACTCTAATCTTTTAAAAGAATGTAGTAAGGTCAGAAATCTTTCATGTGTTTAATAGTATTTAGAACCTCAGTTAGAGGGCTAAGCTAAAGGGCTAGGCCGGCGGCAACACCGGTAAAGATGTCGTGGAATAAAATTTTTGAAGAACCAAATTTATCAGAAAGCAGTTGTTTAACCGCTGGAATTAACGAACTGCCGCCGGTGCAAATAACAAAATCCAATTGATCTTTTTTAATCTGACCCTTTTCTAAAACCGCATCAACAATCTTTCCGATCTGCTTTAAATAAGGCTTGATCATTTTTTCAAACTCGGCGCGGGTAATTTTTTCCTGAAGGTTTATATTTTTTTGATTAAAAACAATATTCGTTACTTCTTTTTTAGACAACTCAATTTTAGCTTTTTCTATTGCTGAAAATAAAGAAAAACTTAAATCATAATTAATTAAGGTTTCTAATTTTTGGATCTGTTCCCTATTCCTATTTTCCCTTTTAAGTTCATTCATAAAGCTGTGGAAGTCGGGGGTATTCAAAACCTGCAGTTCGTACCATTTTCTAAGCCGCTTTTTGATATAAATAGGCATAGGGAGCCCCTTTTTAGTTATTTTTGGCGTTGGCTCGGCGGGCAATTTTATCCCAGCGATAAAGGGGTTCAGGGTAAAACATGGCCATAATTTCATCACGGGAATAACCTTTTTGCTCCAAAGCAGTAATGCAACCAGTCCATTCTTTTAAATCATCCCGATAGCCTTCTCCGAAAATTTTATCAACAGTTGATGATGCTTGATCCAAAGGAATGGCTAAGGGAAAATCCGAGCCGCCTTTCTCACCGTCTGGCCACAAGGTTTCTTCAATCAGATACATATTTTCCTCAATTTCTTCCTTGATTCTTTTTGGAACTTGGGCCAATTCCTTGGGTGATCTTTTTTTGTAATCGTAAATTGGATTAGTAGCTAATGTTTGGTAGATATCGGCCGGCTTACTGCCGTCTTTATAATAAGCCAAAATCTCGTTTCTGGCTGTATTATCTATTAAAGTCGCTCTTTCCCTTTTAGCTAGATCGTAGATTAAATTTTTAACGGCCAAATCAAGCGGTACTTCTCTTTCCGTAGCCTTCATTAAAACCTCAAAGAAGTCTTCCCGTAACGATAAAGGAGTAAAAAGGTTATTAAATTGATGTTGTTCTTCGTGCACTCTAACCACTTCAGACCATTTCTTATCTTTAATATCAACTTGTTCAATCTTTCTTTGGTAGGTTATGGCGGCACCACTTGCCGAGTAATCATAAATAGTGGCTGTTAATAAACCAATATCAAGGCTCATCCAATGTTCTCCATTCGCGCTTCTCCCAAAATTATGCTGAAGGCTATCTTGACTAAAACCCGAAGGGTCTCCAACTTCCTGCCAACCGCGTTCACCCCTCACAAGCCCCAAGGGTTTATCATCAGGTTTTGAAAGATTGGAAAGTTTGACTTTCTGCGCGTAGCCGCCTTGGTTTTTTTCCAAAACAGCCAAATCAAAAAGCTGACTGTCAACTAAGATGACAACATGGTTTTGATCCTCCAGGGTAATATTGAGCTCTTCAGTGCGTGACATTTTCTTGGATTCTTTTTGGTATTCAGTGGCTTGGGTTTGGTTAGTATTTACATTCTCAATAGTTAAAGTGCCCCAGAGTTCATCAATTCTTCCACTACTTAAGGCGCGGCCGCCGGTAGAAAGGGCTCTTGTTACATCTTCCATTTCCATTTTATTAGGATTGCCTTGGATTTTATCAAAGTTGTAGGCAATGGCGTAGTCATCTTTACTAAAGCACTGGAAATGCAGGGTCATCGATCCTTTAGCAACCCTAACTAAACCCGAAGGTTGTGTTCCAAAATTAGCCTCAAAAAGATATTTGTCATTGGGATATTTTTGGCGATAATATTCCACGGCTTGATGTTTTTGATGATAATTTTTAATGCCGTTTTTAAAAGCCTCCAGTTGTTTTGGTGTAAGGCGGTACGGGGGAGCCATTGATTCTACTTCGTCGTATAGAGTATTAGCGTCAAGGTTAGGGAATTCGTAAATGGTTTGTTCCAAGCCAATCAAAATCCTTGCAATTCCTCTTTGTTGTTTTTCCCGATTTTCTTTATATGTTTTTAGTCTTTCTTTACGAATGGCCAATTTTTGTTCAGGTGGAAGTATTTTTTGATTAGGCGTAAGCCTTCTGATCCTTAGAAGTTCTTTTTCGGGGTCAAATGGTTCGTAGCCCAATTTTTCTATTTGTTCCTGCTCTTCTAGATAATCCCTTTTTAGTCTTTGGCGCCTTTGTTTTTCTGATTCGGGTTGTGGCCTTGGGGCGGGTTCGGCAGAATACTCTGTATACTTGCCATAGCCCAGTTTTTGGCTGATTGAAATTGGTTGTTCGGGATATCCGTTTTGTTCAGCTGATGGCATAAGTATATTTTACAACTTGGCGAGGGAGTATTCTGCCGCCTCTTTGGTTTCTTTGATTAATTCTAAGTCTGTAAGTTTGGCAACTTTTAAGTCAATAAAGCCGTGTTGCTGCGAGCCGGAGAACTCGCCCGGGCCGCGCATAGCCAAATCCAGTTCGGCCAATTTTAACCCATCGTGAATTGTCTCCATAGCTTTTAATCTTTTTAAGACATCCAGACTTTTACTTTCGGAAAAAAGTAAACAATAAGCTTGCTGCCCTCTTCTCCCTACCCTCCCTCGGAGTTGATGTAAAGATGCTAGACCAAAACGATCCGCCGCCTCAATGATGATTATCGCGGCGTTAGGTAAGTCCAAACCAACCTCGACAACGGGCGTTGCTACCAAAATATCAATCTCCCCTGATTTTACTTTAGCCATAACATCCATTTTCTCTTTGGATTTTAAACGGCCGTGGATTAAGCCCAAATTTAAATGAGTAAAAAACTTGCGCAATTTTTCAAATTCAACCGTGGCGGCTTTGACTTCTGCCATGGTTCCAATTTCTGACTCTTCAATCAACGGACAAACAACCAAGGCTTGGATCGAGGGGCTAGGGGATAGGAGATAGGAGCGAGAGGATAGGTTATTGGATTTATTTTCTTTACTAGCTCCTAGCTCCTTGCTCCTAGCTCCTATAATTTTTTCCTCAATCCACTTATACGCTGCTGTTCTTTTCTCCGGCGGGACGACCCAGGTTTTGACAGGTTTTCTGCCAACAGGCATTTCATCGATCAAAGATAAATCGTAATTGCCATAAATAGTTAAAGCGATTGACCTTGGGATAGGTGTGGCGCTCATATTTAGGACATGAGGAGTTTTGCCTTTTGGCGCTTTTTCTAAAAGTTTCACTCTTTGTTCCACGCCAAAGCGATGTTGTTCGTCAACCACAATTATTCCCAAGTTTTCAAACTTGGCTTGTTCAAAAAAAAGGGCGTGAGTGCCGATGAAGAGGTCGTAGGTTATAGGTTGTAGGTTGTAGGTTGTAGGTTGTAGTTGGTTATTGATTAATGGATGATTAGTTTTAAGTTTTGAGTTTTGGTTTTGAGATTTGAGATTTGAGATTTGAGATTTAACGTCTGGTTTATTTGACGCCGTAAAAAGAGCAATATTCATCCCCAGAGGTTTTAGAAGATTTGTGAGAGTATTAAAGTGTTGATCTGCCAATACTTCAGTTGGCGCCAAAAAGGCTGCTTGGTGGCCGGATAAAAATGCGGCGTAAATTGCTTCAGCCGCCACCACGGTTTTTCCACTGCCCACATCGCCTTGCAATAAACGATTCATCGGTACATTTTTTTGCAAATCTGCCATGATTTCCCCTATTGCCCGATTTTGGGCGTTAGTTAATACAAACGGCAAGCTGGTATTAAACTTTTTGGTTACCAGTGAAATTTGTGACGGTGTGATAGCAAATGTCGCTTTTTTCTTTTGCCATTCCTGTTTACCTTTAATTGCCCTAAGTTGAAGATTAAACATTTCTGCAAAAGCAAAACGATGACGAGATTCTTTAATGTCTAGAGGATTTTTTGGAAAATGAATCATTGGCAGAGCTTCTTTTAGCGGTAAAAGTTTATGCCCTTCTCTAATGAATTGGCCTAATTGCTCGGATTTGTCTAATTCAGAAGGATCAAGTAACTCCAAAGTTTTTCTGATTCTGGCCCTTAACCACTTTGACGAAACAGCTTCAGTTTCGGGATAAACAGGCTGATATGGTTCAATCCCCTGCTCTGGCACTTTTTCAATCTGCGGAGAAATTAAGGCAATCTTTTTGCCAAAAAATCCCACTTTTCCCTTGACGAGAAACTCGGTTTCTTTTTCTTTTCTTAAACTCATTAATAAGTAAGGCTGGTTAAACCAAACGCAGGACAAATTTCCGGTTTCGTTTTCTAGGGTTGCCAAAACCATAAACCTGCCGCCTTTGCTGTAAATTGGCGCGGGCTTGACAATTTTGCCTTTAATAACAATTTCTTGATCAACAAAGACACTTTTAATATCTTGGATTTTGGAAAAATCCTCGTATCTAAACGGAAAATGCCAGAGCAAATCTTTAACGGTTTCAATATTTAGTCGTTTCAACTTTTCCGCTTGTTTGTCTTTAATTAGAGGAACTTTGGTGATAGGATCTGAAAGGAAAAGCATGAATTCATTTTAGCAACTGGCAGGTTATTTGTCAGGCTTGACTCTTGGGCTTCCCAAGAAGGCTTCTTAGGAATGGCGTCATCTAGGGGTTAAAGATAGACAATAAAGGTAGAAGAACCAGGCTAATTGAAGAAACGACCACAATAATTTGCCAAATTCTTTGTTGTTTTTTCGAAAGTTTCATAAGAGTATAATATGAATGTCAAAACTCAAATGTCAAATGTCAAATCCAAATGTTAAATATAAAATCTTTTAAAGATTTAAGTTTTGAGTTTTGGTTTTGAGTTTTGAGCTTTGAGGTTTGAGTTTTTATTTGTTCCATAACAAGAAATCCAAAAACCAACTTCAATACTGGGTGGCTAAGGCCAAACAGTCATCACTGCGGCAAAAATTTTTTAGCCGCCATACCAAGATTAAAATCTTGGGTTTTTTGGCTTCCTTCGGTTTTGCCTTAATATTTCTAGGGTTAATCATTGGTTTTGCTGTTATTGCTATTTATTCCAAAGATCTTCCAAAGCCCGATCGTTTAACTACCCGTCAAATCCCCCAGACTACCAAGATTTACTCCAAAGATAATGTCTTGCTTTACGAAATTTTTGGCGATCAAAGGCGGACCTTGGTTAATCTTTCCGATATTCCACAAAGCCTCAAAGATGCCACAGTGGCAACAGAAGACTCCCAGTTTTACACTCACCAAGGCTTTGACTGGCGGGGCATTGCCCGGGCTTTTGCCATTGGGATTTTGCGCAGAACCCCTTTAAACTTTTTGATTCCCAAGACTTGGGCAACCGGGCTTCAGGGCGGGTCAACTATTACGCAGCAGTTGGTTAAAAATACTCTCTTAACAACAGAGAGGACCATGAGCCGAAAAATCAAAGAATTCATTTTGTCAATTGAAATAGAAAGAAGATATCAAAAGGATGAGATTTTAAAAATGTACCTAAACGAAGCTCCGTATGGAGGTCAGGCATGGGGAGTTGGCGCGGCGGCAGAGATGTACTTTGGAAAAAATGTTAAAGATTTAACTTTGGGTGAAGGCGCGGTTTTGGCCGGGTTGCCGCAATCTCCGTCTAATTATTCGCCTTTTGGATTGGATCCAACAGCTTGGAAGGGTCGGCAGACTTATGTTTTATATTTAATGCAAAAACACGGGTTTATTACCAAAGAACAAGAACAAAAAGCCAAAAACGAAGAAATTAAATTTGTTCCCCTAGGGCAAGATATTAAGGCGCCTCATTTTGTGATGTATGTAAAAAGTTTATTAGCCCAAACCTACGGTGAAAAATTGGTGGAGCAAGGCGGGTTAAAAGTTATTACTACATTAGATTATAGTGCACAAAAAATTGCCGAAGAAGAAGTAAAAAAACAAGTTGATTCCCTGACCAAACAACGGGCCAATGCTTC
>Ga0209211_10011697_pt1 | contig 11178 bp, 11 predicted proteins | sample RifGroA2_FD_183992 | JGI IMG/M metagenome (GOLD analysis project Ga0209211, IMG submission 183992) | Groundwater microbial communities from Rifle, Colorado, USA - Groundwater A2 (SPAdes) (version 2) | ecosystem: Environmental > Aquatic > Deep subsurface > Groundwater | place: Rifle, Colorado...
ATGGACCAGGAAGCCGGCCCCGGCGATGAAAAGCAGCAGCTTTGATGATTCCTTGCTTCCCCTGAAGATGTCTATAATGCTAATGATTGTAGCTGTAAAATAGGCAGTAAGGGCCAATTCAAAAAGTATTGTGCCCATCAGAAACAACCAAGCTCGCAATTCTTGATCTTAATATTAAGTTTATTGGCTGCATCGCCCACTTCTTTATAAGGCACCCCGAGTTCTTCGGCAATTTTTCTCGCAAGACTACACGAAATTCTGCCTTCAACGGCTTTTACCTTTAAGGTTTCCGAAATACTCATGTTTTTCGTTATTTTTCCCATATGTTCAACCAATTTCTCAATGCATATCAGTCTTCAACTGCAGCCGGATCTTCCTGTTTCTTTACAGCCGTGTAATCACATTCCTTGTTCGCGCACGAAAGAGTGGTGTCACCTGTCTTGCTCCATTTTTCGACAACAAAAGAGGCATTGCATTTTGGGCATGGTTGCGGCACTGGTTTGTTCCAGAGCGCGAACTTGCAGGCCGGATAGTTGCTGCAACTCCAGAATGATCTGCCGCGTTTGGATTTCCTTTCAACCAGGTCGCCGTTATCGAGCGGGCACTTAACGCCTGAGGAAATGGGCTTTGTGTTTTTGCATTCAGGATATTGCGAGCAGGCAAGAAATTTTCCGAACCTGCCTCTCTTGATCACTAACGGAGAGCCGCACTTATCGCATATCTCATCTGTCGCGATCTGCTCGGGCTTGCCTGACGCATTATCACCCTCAAGCGGTTTTGTGCTCTTGCACTTTGGATAGCCGGTACATGCGAGGAACCTTCCGTGTCTGCCCCACTTAATGACCATGGGGAGGCCGCATTTGTCACAGACCTCTTCTGTAGGTATATCTTCAGGCTTTACCTTCGCCATATCCGCAGAGGCCTCTTCCAGGTCTTTGATAAAGGGGGTATAGAAATTTTTAATTACCTTGACCCATTTCATTTTGGCATTTTCTATGTCATCGAGTTCTTCTTCCATTTTTGCAGTAAAATTGAAGTCTATCAGTTCAGGGAATTTGTCCACGAGCAGGTCATTGACGATGATCCCCAATTCAGTAGGGGAAAACCTTCCTTCTTCCTTCTGTGTATATTTTCTGTCAATGATTGTTGAAAGGATGGCGGCATATGTGCTTGGCCTCCCAATGCCTTTTTCCTCAAGTGTCTTGACCAGGGTTGCCTCGGTATACCTTGGTGGCGGCTGCGTGAAATGCTGGGCAGGCTGTATATCGAGCCGATCAAGGGGTTCCCCTTCTTTTAAGGCAGGCAGGATGCCTCCTTCTTCTTCCTCTATATCATCTTTGCTCTCGGTGTATAAAGCCATAAACCCGGGGAACTTTATAATAGTGCCTGACGTTCTCAGCTCAGTTCCCGCTATTACCGCGCCTGAATCCTTTATGCCTATTATAAAAGTTGTCTGTTCAAGCTGGGCAGGGCACATCTGGCTGGCGATAAACCTGTTCCAGATAAGGCTGTAAAGGTTGAACTGGTCCCTGCTCAAAAAGGATTTGACTGTTTCAGGTGATTTGTCAGGATATGTCGGTCTTATCGCTTCATGTGCTTCCTGTGCGCTGCCCTTGCTTTTGTAAAAAGGTGGTTTTTCAGGAACGTATTCCTTGCCGAACTTTTGACCTATTAGCTCCCTTGCCCATTGCTGGGCCTCAGGCGCGGTCCTGAAAGAATCTGTCCTCATGTAGGTTATCAGGCCTACGGACCCCTCTCCTCCCAGTTCAATGCCCTCGTATAGCTGCTGGGCCAGCATCATTGTCTTTTTTGCAGAAGAGCGCAGCCTTCTTGCCGCCTCTTGCTGGAGGGTGCTTGTTATAAAAGGAGGCGCCGGTGACCTTTTCCTTAATTTTGTCTCAATTTTTGAAAGATAGAATTCCTTGTCTTTTATCTCATCTATAACTTTTTGCGCGGCAAGGGCATCTGTTATAAGAAACCTTGCGCCTTCCTTTGCGTCACGGTTAATGACGAGAGAGTCATCATGCTTATAAAGTTTTGAAGAAAATTGTAAGTTTTGATCTGTCGCATCAGCGGTTTTTTGGGGCTTTAGAAGTGCATCAATGGTCCAGTATTCCTCTTTTTTGAAGGCCTCTATTTCCCTTTCCCTGTCAACAACAAGCCTTACAGCCACGGACTGGACACGACCGGCGCTCAAGCCCCTCCTGATTTTTTGCCACAGGAACGGACTGAGTTTATAGCCGACAAGCCTGTCAAGGATCCTGCGGGCCTGCTGTGCCTCAACCTTATTGAAGTCTATCTCGCCAGGGTTCTCAATGGCCTCTTTTACGGCCTTTGCCGTAATCTCATGGAATGCGACACGATATATCTCTTTTGTGGATTTCTTGGTCTTTATTTCCTCGGCAATGTGATAAGCTATTGCCTCTCCCTCCCTGTCAGGGTCTGTTGCGATGTATATTCTGTCCGCCTTTTTTGCCTCGCTTTTCAGCTCTTTCAGTATTTTTTCCTTGCCGGGGATGACAATGTATTGAGGTTTAAAATTATCATTGACATCGACCCCCAGTTCCTTTTTAGGCAGGTCTTTTACATGGCCGACGGACGCCTTTACCCCGAATTCCTTACCGAGTATTTTATTGATGGTCTTTGCCTTTGCAGGCGATTCGACTATAACAAGCGATTTCAATTTAAAGGCCCTCCGTTAATTCCAGATTATTTGCCGTCCCTTGCCGAAAACGAAGGCATAAATTTCTTCAGCGTCAAGGTCAGTGTCCTTCATTAGTATATATGTAAGCAGTGCCCTTATTGTATCGAGTTCTGCGTCGTCAATAAACCGGGCCATCTCCATCATGGTCAATTCTTCCTTTACAGTCAGAAAATCCATATCAATATCAATAATGTTGATTTTTTTAAAGGCATCGTCAGCGTTATACCCTTTTTCTATAAGGTCTTTTGCAAGAACTCTCAGTACGTCTATAAATCTCCTGGCCAAGTTCCCTCCCTGTTACGCTATATAAAATCTCTTACCGTCAGCCTGTCTTACAAGTCCCTTGATCTCAAGGCCGAGCAATAGGCCCAGAAGTTTTGCCGGCGCTATTCTGGTTTCACGTGAGATTGCATCAATGTGTTTTGTCTCTTCGCCCAAAAAATTACATAATGCCTTTTCTTCATCACTTATTTCAAGTCCTTCTGCGTTCCATGCAGGACTTTTGGAAATACTGTTCCCGGGAACGCCGCTTTTTGAAGACTGTAAAAGGCCTTTTAAAAGCGGGGACAGCTCTTCAAGTATGTCCTCTGACTTCTGAACAAGTTTGGCGCCTTTCTTGATAAGGGTGTTTGTCCCTTCAAAATGTTTTGATGTAATAATACCGGGGACTGCAAAAACGTCCCTGCCTTGTTCCAGCGCATAATTGGCAGTTATAAGCGAACCGCTGTCATTAGCGGCCTCCACAACAAGGACCCCAAGGGAGAGCCCGCTTATCAGTCTGTTTCTCCTCGGGAAGTTTTCCCTGTTGGGGGGCGTTCCAAGCGGGAATTCACTTATAACACAGCCCGAACCGGATATCTCTTCATAAAGCCCCCTGTTTTCAGAGGGATAAGGCCTGTTCAGTCCGCAGCCCAGTACTGCAATACTTCTGCCGCCTGCTTTAAGGGCGCCTTTATGTGATACCGTGTCTATTCCCCGTGCCATTCCGCTCACAATTGTAAGTCCGCATGAAGCAAGGTTGAATGATATGCTTTCTGCGACTTGCCTGCCGTATTCAGTCATTCTCCTTGAGCCGACCATTGCTATGGCGTATCTGTCCTCTTCGATAAGATCGCCTTTCACATATAGCAGTAACGGGGCGGAATCAATTTGCCTCAGCGGTTCAGGATATTCCCTGTCACTAAACTTTATGATCCTGAACCCATGTTTTTTTGCTGCTTCGATCTCCCTTTCAACCTTGTCCCAGGAATCAAATTCCTTTATAGCCGTTGTTTTTGACTCCTTAACATCCCCGACGCCCTTCAGCTCCGAGTCACTGGCCCTGAATATCTTCTCCGGCGTGTGGAATACGGAAAGCAGTCGTCTTGTTGTCACAGGCCCTATATCCTTAATAAAGGAAAGAGCAAGTAAATATTTTAACTCATTATTATTAGTCATAGACAATAAGCAAAAAATATGCAGCTATTAAATCCTGCTGAAAGTTAGTTACGCCAAACGTTCAGGTACCTTTTTTGAGAAGGCCTTTTACTCTCAAACGCAGGGCATTGAGTTTTATAAAACCTTCAGCATCCTTCTGGTTGTATACCTTTTCCGACTCAAAGGTCGCCAGTTCAGGGTGATAAAGGGATTTGGAGGATTTTCTTCCTGTGACAAGGCAATTGCCCTTATATAATTTCAGCCTTACCGTACCTGTGACATTTTTTTGCGCTGCGTCAATAGTGGTCTGCAGCATTTCCATTTCAGGTGAAAACCAGTACCCGTAATATACGAGTTCAGCGTATTTAGGGACCAGCGAGTCCCTGAGGTGAAGCACTTCCCTGTCTACGGTAATTGATTCAATGGCCCTGTGCGCTGCGTGCAGTACAGTGCCTGCAGGGGTTTCATAGACACCCCTTGATTTTATGCCGACATATCTGTTCTCTACTATATCAACCCTGCCGATGCCGTTTTCTCCTGCAATTTTGTTGAGCCTTTCAAAGAGCCTGACAGGTGAGAGCAATTTGCCGTTCAGTCCGACCGGATTGCCTCCCTCGTATTGAATTTCGATATAAGTCGGTTTGTCAGGAGCATTTTCAGGCGACGTCATCATTGTGTACATGTCTTTTGGGGGCTCTGCCCAGGGGTCTTCGAGTATGCCACCCTCATAGCTTATGTGGAAGATATTCCTGTCAGTGCTGTAAGGCTTTTTCTTTGTTACCGGCACAGGTATGCCATGCTTTTTTGCATATTTAATGAGGGACTGCCTTGAATCAAACGACCACTCACGCCAGGGTGATATGACCTGTATGTCGGGCTTGAGCGCATAATAGGTGAGTTCGAACCTCACCTGGTCATTGCCTTTGCCGGTCGCCCCGTGGGAAACTGCATCAGCCTTTTCTTTTATTGCAATGTCAATCTGCTTTTTTGCGATCAAAGGACGTGCTATGGACGTACCAAGCAGATACGAGCCTTCATAAACAGCGTTTGCCCTTAGCATGGGAAATATATAGTCCCTTACAAATTCATCCTTCAGGTCTTCTACATAAGCCTTTGAAGCCCCCGTCTTTAATGCCTTCTTTTTTGCAGCGACTAAATCCTCTCCCTGGCCTAGGTCGGCGCAGAAGGCTATAACTTCGGCATCATACGTTTCTACCAGCCATTTAATCACTATTGACGTGTCGAGCCCGCCTGAATATGCGAGAACAATCTTTTTTGACATCGAAACCTCCAGTTATTATAGGTAAGAAGTGGGAAGCAGGAAGCTTCCCACTTGTCCTTAACATATCATAAAAGCGGATTTATTGTGAAGGGGGCTGATTTCGCCATGCTTTATTTGACATCTTTTCAGCAATCGTGTAAGCTTATTTTTTTAAAACAGGGGGGGTGTTTTTATGAAAAACAATAACGATAATATTCAGTTTTCAAATCTCATTGACATGGAGGACCCTTACAGTGTTTTGAATGAGGTCAAAGAGATTGTCTCCCTGATGTCTCCTGGATTGGATTTCCGTCCCGTTGAACAGGTATTTGAGGATGTTTTGAAGCTTTTCAGGGGTGAATTTGCCGGCTATAGGAAGTGCAATACCGAATACCATGATTTAAAACATACCACAGATACCTTCCTGGCTTTCGCAAGGCTTATTCACGGCGCTTTTATAAATAGACATTATTTTAAGGAAAGGAATATAGCCCTGGGGCTTATAAGCGCACTCATGCATGACACCGGATATATGCAGACCATGAACGATGATACGGGGACCGGTGCAAAGTATACGCTGCAGCATATCAGCCGAAGCATAGCCTTCATGGATAAGTATTTCATAGATAACGAGTATTTTTCCGGCGAAGATTTTGAGCGTTGCGGGCAAATGCTTAACTGTACGGGGTTTAGCGCACATGTCGGCAGCATTGACTTTAATTCGGAGGAAGTGGAAATACTGGGGAAAATTCTCGGAACTGCCGACCTTTTAGGACAGATGGCAGACCGTAACTATCCTGAAAAACTGCTTTTTCTTTACAGTGAATTCCACGAAGGGCAAGTGCTGGGGTTTGCAGATGAGTTTGACCTTCTAAAAAAGACCATCAATTTCTACGATATAATCAAAAAGCGGTTTGTCACAGAATTAGGAAGCGTGAACAAGTTTTCGGTTTACCATTTTGCAGAGAGATGGAATATAAATAGAGATCTGTATTCGGAGGCTATTGAAAAAAATATCGGATATCTTAAAAGTGTTATAGATAACTCTGAAAAAGATTACCGTACTCATTTAAGACGCGGCGGCATGGTACAAAAGAATTCAGCTTAAAATAAAAAGGCAGGGTTTTCATGCCCTGCCTTTTCTTTATTTCCTGTTTCCTTATCTTGCCTTTACTGTTGCCTCTTCTCCATTCTTGATCTCTTTAGGCGCTGTTATCGCCTCTGTTGCATAACCAAGGGCTGTTCCGACGATTGAGCCAAGGACGATGCTTACAGACGCTACACACACTATTCCAAGAAGTATCCCAACTGCCACTACCATCCTTACTATCACTGTAGGCTCAAGTGATCCGCCCATAAGGTGCTTCATTACTACCAATGAACCGTAGCTGCCAAAGTAAAACCCTGGGATTGTCCCGAAGATCAGAAATGCCAACCCGCCAAGTGCTGCACCTATCTTTGTTCCCATCCTTACCATCTCTATTCTTGCTTTCATCTTAATCCTCCTTTGTTTCTGTTTTATCGTTTTTATTTAGTGCCATGTTGTTTGATCTTGTCAATATATAAGCAGGTTCCATGCCAACCTAAAACGCATTGATTTTTAATGATTTATTGTTCCGGGCTTTTTGCATAAATGCGAATAAGCCGTATGTGTTTGCAAAAATGCAAAACATATAGACAGGCATTACGCCTGTCTATTGTTTTGTAAGGAGTTTAAGATTGCCGGGCTATGCCAGGATTATGCTTTCAATTGCTTCATCATGTCTGCTGCAGGAATAGCTGGCAGGGTGAGGAGTTGAACAGAGCCTCTTGAACCAAGTTCAATAGACATTTTCATAATTGTTTCATTGTCAGGCGCTTCAATAATATTCACAAAATCATAAGGGCCAAGTACTGCAAACTGTTCTTTGACTTTTACGCCCATTGCTTCCAGTTCCTTGTTGACCTCAAGCATTCTTCCGGGTTTTTCCTTGATTGTTTTTCTGCCTTCGTCTGTTAACTTGCTCAGGATCACATAATAAGCCATGGTCTTTTCCTCCTTTGGTTGGTATATCTTTCTTATACACCTGAAAGGAATAGTTGTCAAATCCTGTGTTCCTGTTCGGATAGTGGAAAGGAGGGGCCTGCGCCCCTCCCCGGGAATTTAGAATGAAACGTTGAAGGTAGCGTAAATATCATGAGCATTTTTAATAGGGGCAAGCATCTGGTAATTAGCCGGCCTTCTGACATCGGTGTTTAAGTCGGAAATCTTCTTCGGCTCACCTATCCAGAAATTACTGCCTGTATATGCAAAGTCATAGTATTGGTAGCCGAACCTTACAAAGGCCTTGCCTCTCTTGGCAATAGGCTTCTGGTTTAATTCCTGGATCAAATACACTTCATATACGTCTCCTCTTGTGCCGAGCTTGCCTGTCCACATGTCATCGGAAGCAGGTACAAAAGTAATCCAGTATTGTGAACCGTGGTTATATTCAGCGCCTATTTTAGTGCCGGTACGCTTTATATCATACCTTGCTCCCAAATAGAGCGCGGTGCCTGTATGGCTTTCCTTTTCAGCGTCATAAAGGAGTCCCGGCATTGTGGCGAGGCTTGCAAAACGGTTATCATTGGGATGCGTGCTGCTCAAGGCTGCCGAACCGAACAGGTTGAGGTCGCCGACCTTCCCGGTGACAGTGCCGCCGAACCAGTCGATGTCACCAAGGTTTGTTGTTACTGCCGGGCCGAAGGTGCTGCCGTCAGGCAGGTTGTCAAATGCGTCCATGGCCCTGTTCCAGTTGAGTTCAACGTGTAATTTATCAGTGTCATAGGGGACGACATCAAAACCAATCATGCTGACATCCTCTATATTGTTTACGGGGGTTTTGAACCCGCTGTCAAAACCTTTGCCGTAACATAATTTTGCATAGGCTCCAGGAAGGGCATCTATGTCAGGGGCAACTCCCAATGTAGCCCCGTCAAAGGCATAATCAACCAATAACCCGGGTACACCTGCTGCTCCTCCAACATCCGTGTTTTGCCTCAGGTTTGTCGGGACCCCGCCGGTTGAAGGTCTTCTGCCGACAGAAAACCAGACAGGAGCGCCTGCGATTTTGCTCCACGTTGCATATGCCTGGTCAACCCTCAGAATTGCATCCTGAGGCACATGTCCTACTGTCCCGTCAAAGACATTTACCCTGTCACCGAAAAAACCACCTCCTGTAACAGCTGATGAGGTCTCATGCCCCCATGTTTTGTACATCAGTAGTCTGGTAGTGACCGTTATGTCCTCTGTAGCCTTTGCCTTGATATTCAGCCCCAGCCGATTGGTCATCAGGGCACTGTTCTTTACATCATATCCCTGCTGCGGGGTGCCCGGCATGCCGGTCGGCATAACGTAATCCTGCACCTTACCCTTTAATGAATCAAATCTGAACCTGTAGTCACCGCCGATTTCAAGCCAGGAAGGCTTTGCTGCTTCCATGGCTTTTTTCTCCACCTTTGAGATCCTTTCTTCCTTTGCGCTCTCTTTATTCTGGACCGCATTTATTTGTTGTTTCAGGCTTTCCAGTTCTTTTGAAAGGGCCTCCATCTTCTGGAGAAGCTCTGCCTGGTCAATAGCAAAGGCAGGGAGAGGCAGTATAAGCGCAAGCGAAACCACTAATGCAAAAAACTTTCTCATAAAATACACCTCCGTTTAAGATTATATTTCCCTTGCTTAACAGCCGGGTTTGGTTCCTTTCAGGTCATTTGACCCCTTGATAACATTCTTTCCGTCCTGAATAATGTACTTGATTTTCACCTCATCATCCCTGAAAAGCCTGTCATCAAGTTTCTTGAACGCGCTTTCATTCTCTACAACGAAGGTCATTTCCTTGCCATCGTCGGTGATTATTACCACGGTTTTTTTCTCGAGGTCATAATCTTTGATCTTGCCCTGGACTTTGATTTTTTCTTCAGCCATCACCACTCCTGATAATAGTGATACACAGAAGAACGCCACCAATAAAACTGCTATTACTCTCGATGCTTTCATACTTCCCTCCTTTCTGCGGAATACGGAAAATCCGGTCACGCTTATTTTTTTATGGCCTTCTTTTTGTCAGATTTGCTGCCTTCCTTACCTGTCGGTGTTGTTTTCTCTTCATTCCCTTCAGAGTCGAACCTCCCTCCAACCCTCATTGGATCGCCTGAATATCCGAGTGCCTTCCAATTGAGTCGTGTGTTGCTGCCAAAGTGGCAGTCTCCGCATTTTAATGCGTTTTCTTTTGGTGCTACCTCATGGTTTATACTCCCATAGAATGCAGTAGAGACAAACTCGTATTTGCCACTGTAAGGGAGTCCCGAGGCTTTTGCCCCGTCAACAAGGGCTTTGTCCCAATTGTAATGGCTCCATAACCCGCCGAAGTTCTGGAAAATCGAAAGGTACTTGTAGCTGGAATCCATTGGCTGTTTGCCTGTATGGATTTTGAATGGGTATATCTTTGAGTTTTTGTCTTTTATATCACCGACCGGCCTTGATATGTATAGAACCTGCTTAGGATCTTTTATTTTGTCACCTTTCAGGTATCTTTCAGTCTTTCCGTTATACCAGGCATAGGCAGGAATGACATTCATGTCCCATGCGAAATCACCTTTGTGTTTTGCATAGGTCTCTTTTCCGAACTGTTCCTTCACATCTTCTATGTCCTTGCCGACTGTTGACCAGTCCCAGTTCATTTTAGTAGGCTGGACCCTCGCAAATTTAGGTATGTGACATGTTTGACATGCAACGGTATTCTGATGTTTCATAAGTATTTTGTGGGCCTTTGAGTCTTTATGCGGATTCCTGTGGCAATCTTCGCAACTTACCCTGCCGTCATTTGTTGCAAGGAATGTGGATGCTCCTGAGATTTTGTGTTCGTTTGTGATATGGCAGGCCTGGCAGGTCATATCTGTAGGAAGTCCCATATGCACATCATGTTCCTTTGCTGGCTTGCTGAGTGATGAGCCAATATCACCGTGTTTAACTCCATCGCCTCCGCCTCCAAAGAAATGACAGGCACCGCAATTGTCCCTGTTAGGCAGGCTGACGCTCTGGGCTGCCTTTTCAAGGTTTATTTTGCCTCTTGAAAGAAGGTCCTTATCAACCTCACCGCCAAGTCCTTTTTTATAATTGCCCTCTTTTGCATGGCATACAAGGCAGTCTACTTTTGATTTTTCTTTTGGAAGCTTGTCGTTTTCAGTCCATCCATAACCGGCATGGCACTTGACGCAGAACGGCCTGCTCCCGCCTTCGACATCTGTGCAGAAGTTATTGAGCAGGTTTGACTTCCCATACTCTTCCTTGCTGTTTTCGAGTCCTTTGACTGTCTTTGGCTCTCCCTTCCATTTCCAGTGGGGGGTCTTCATGACATCCTCCGCCTGCTTTTCATGACACTGAAGACATGCCCTTGTGACCTCTTCCCCGTTTTTAAAGGGGCCTTTTACAAGCTGGGAATGGTCAACCGCTGCTGTCACCGTTCCCGCTGCAAACGCAATACATGCTGCGGCTGCAACTGTGATAAAACTTCCTGCTCTCATAATGGACTGGTCCTCCTTGAATTTATGAAATGACTTGAACTGCATATTAAAATTTTAAAACGCCCCAAGTTTAATTGTCAATAGATTCTTTAACTATGAAACAGTGGGTCAAATCTCCTCGCGTTTGTTTTCGCAATGCCGAGAACGTATTTTGCCCTGTTACACCAAAATGATAATGTCCTATATTACCAAAGTAGAAATGTCCTGTAAGGGTAGTTGCTATACTGGCTCTTTTAAACAAAGGAGGCAGGATGGCGGG
>Ga0209211_10011698_pt1 | contig 11178 bp, 11 predicted proteins | sample RifGroA2_FD_183992 | JGI IMG/M metagenome (GOLD analysis project Ga0209211, IMG submission 183992) | Groundwater microbial communities from Rifle, Colorado, USA - Groundwater A2 (SPAdes) (version 2) | ecosystem: Environmental > Aquatic > Deep subsurface > Groundwater | place: Rifle, Colorado...
GATGTTCGGTCTTGCAATATTCGCACAGTCTTTTCACCAGACGCTGCCCCAGCACGCCGATGATGGATGGCGCCACGATGAAACGCTCCACGCCCATTTCCAGCAACCGCGTGGTGGCCTGGATCGCATCGTTGGTATGCAGCGTGGTCAATACCAGATGGCCGGTCAACGCCGCCTGGGCGGCGATGCGCGCGGTTTCGGTGTCGCGGATTTCGCCCACCAGTATGGTATCCGGATCCTGGCGCAATACCGAGCGCAACACCGTCTGAAAATTCCGGCCAGCCTTGTCGTTGACCATCACCTGATTCAGGGTCGGCACTTCGTATTCGACCGGGTCTTCGATGGTGACCATGTTGATGTCGCGCGTATTGATAAAATTCAGTGCCGCATACAGCGTGGTGCTCTTGCCTGAACCGGTCGGGCCTGTCACAAACAGGATGCCCTGCTGAAATTTCAGGGTGGTCTTGAATGGACGCAACACCTCGGGAGAGAAATCCAGCTTGTCCAGATTCAGGATGGCGCTGGTATATAACGAACCCAGAATGCGCATCACCACTTTTTCGCCGTGCATGACGGGCAGGCAGGAAACGCGCAAATCCAGCACTTTCATCGGCAGCACAAAACTGAGCCTGCCATCCTGCGGCTTGCGCCGCTCGGTGATATCCATCCCGGATGATATTTTGTAACGTGAGGTAAGCGGCAACGCCATTTCTGCGGGCAGGAACAGCCGGTCCACCATATCCCCGTCGATCCGGAAGCGCACTACCACCTCATTCCTTTTCGGCTCGATATGGATATCCGAAGCGCGTTCCTTGAGCGCCAGCAGGATGATCGAGTCGCCAAGCTCGACCAGCGGCTTGGAGTCGAGCAGTTTTGCCAGTGCCGCATCACTCAACTCGCCGGACCGGAATACCTTCAGGTCGAAGCTCATTGCCAAATCATCCACATGCTGGGCGGATTGATAATTGACCTTGATTGCCGAATCGATCTCATCCTGAAAACAGAAAACCGGGCTAATCGGCTTCATCAATAGATTTTCCAGTGCCGTGATAACCTGCGGGTCATTGGGTTTAACCATTGCCACCGTCACCGCGTTGCCCAACTGGTAGAGCGGGATAGCCCGGTAGCGCTGCGCGATCTCCCCGGTCAGCATGGAAACCATTTCATCCTGAAACAGGGTTTTGTTCAGGTTGACGTAAGTGCGGTTCAACTGGCCCGCCAACAATTCCCCCGCCGTGTCGCGATCCAGATAACCATCCTGAATGACGAACTGCGCGAAATCAACCGCATCATTTTTTGCCGCCCTGATCATGCCGGCCAGCGGCACGGGGGGAACATGTGCCTTTTCCTGAAAACTCGCGATCAGCGATTCCGTCAGTCTCATTAGCGGAATTTCTTTCTGTGTGTGATTAGCAGCTTGCGAATATCGTCCTGGGTAACGCGCGCTTTATCGGTTGACTCCAGGAGCTGTTTTTCTTGCGCCGCCTGAAGCGCCAGGCGTTCAAGATCGAGGCGATGATCGGCATCGACGGCGCCCCGGCCTTCCCCTGTCGCAACCTCGGCCAAATTTGTTCCGCAGCGGCCACAGAAAATATCGCCTCTCCCGGCGACGAAGCCGCAACGGCAACGGGCAGGCTCTAATGGCCCCCCGCATGTCCCGCAGAAAACATAACCCGCCGGGTTGATGTGATTACAATTCATGATTACTCAACTTCCCCGGCTGCTTTGATTGCTTCCATATATTCACCCCAGGTTCCACTGATCGCCTTGTGCAACTCCCCGGCAGTCGTATTTTTCAGGATGTAATTCCATGCCCCGTTATCGATGCACTCCTTCACGACCTCAAGGGCATTCAATGAGGTCAACATCACCACCAGGGTTCTATTGTTGATCGCCATGATTTGTTTCAGGACGCTGATTCCGTCCATCTTTGGCATATTGATGTCGAGCAGCACCATGTCCGGCGAGAATTGCTTGTACATGCTTAATGCCTGCTCACCATCCGCGGCTTCGGCGACAACCTCAGCCCCTAGCGATGTGACAATCAATCTGATCAAACTGCGAATATGCGGCTCATCATCTGCAATCAATACACGAGCCTTACGTTTTTCCATGCGCCCCTCTTAGCTGGTTTTCGCCAATGTCTGGGTTCGCAACCGCGCTACCATCCAAAGTCGTTTTGCATATTAGCAAAAAACTCCATGAAGCGCGCGCATCTTGCCACGCAAACGCCCACAAAAAAGCCCGGTTTGATCCGGGCTTTTTTGTGGGCAGAAATCAAATCACTGATAATTGGGTCTATCCCTGCGTCCTTCATAACGTCGGCCTTGCGGCTCTTCATAACGTTGGTCTTGCTGATCTTCGATGACGCTCACACCCACACGGAGAGTCGAACCGGGCTGGTACGGCAGAGTGGTGGTGATGTTCTGTCCGTTGTAGCGATAGGTCACGTTGTAACCCTTGATGACTTCGCGGCTGGAATCAACCTGGCGGCAGCGCTCCACTTGTTCGGTGCGCGGCTGGTCCGGGTTGGCGACGCGGTCACCAATCACCGCACCGGCAATACCCCCCACTGCGGTCGCGGCTTTGTTGCCTGTGCCGCCACCGATCTGGCTGCCCAGCAACGCGCCGGCCACACCGCCGACGATCCCGCCGGTTGCCGAACGGTTGCTGTCCGGGTTGGACACGCGGTCGCCGATCACCGCACCGGCCACCGCACCGGCACCGGTCGCAGCCTCCTTAGGCGCGACCTGCACGGTCTCCGTCCAGCATTCGCGTTTCGGTTCCGTGACGCGTTCATAGATCGGGGTGCTGGAAATCACGCGCGCGGTGTCGGTGAAATCCGCCGCAAATGCGCTGCCATACAAGGAAATCAGGCTCAACACCAACAGACTTTTCTTCATTTTTTCACTCCTTTGAAAACACCCGTTAATCACGGGACGGCATTATGACTTGGCATCCGCCCAATTGTTCCAAAACAATTGTTTCAAAATGTTAGCCATGGCCGCCGCATGACGCCCGGCGAGATACCACCCTCACACGGCTTGGCGGCGGTGGCGGATGAATTCGCGGATGGCTGGCAGGAACGAAATGACAATGATGCCGAGGATCATCAGGGTGAGGTTGTTCTTGATGACCGGGATGTTGCCGAAGAAATAGCCCGCCACGGTGAGGCTGCCGATCCATACCAGGCTGCCCAGCGCGCTGAACAGCATGAACAGGCGGTAGCGCATCAGCCCGATACCCGCCACGAACGGCGCAAAAGTGCGGACGATGGGCAGGAAGCGCGCAAACAGGATGGTTTTGCCGCCATGCTTCTCGTAGAAGGCATGGGTCTTGTCGATATGTTCACGCTTGATGAGCCCGTTCGTGCGCTTCAACAGGCGCAGCCCGATCAACCTGCCGATCCAGTAGTTGGTGTTGTCACCGCTGAACGCAGCCAGCATCAGCAACGGCGCGAGCCATTCCAGCCGCAGCGCGCCCAAACCGCACAGCGCACCCGCCACAAACAGCAGCGAATCGCCGGGCAGGAAAGGCGTCACCACCAGGCCGGTTTCGCAATAGATGATCAGGAACAGGATGGCATATACCCACACACCATACTCCCGGGTGAGTGCCAGCAGGTGGGTGTCCAGATGCAGGACGATGTCGATGAAGGCGGCGAGCAAGTCCATGAGTTACGGCAAGACTTCCTCGGCCTCGGTCTTCTCCGGCTTGATGAAATCTTCGCGCGACACGCCGAGCAGCATCAGCAGCGGGCTGGCCACCAGCACCGAGGAATAGATACTGAACAGTATCCCAATCGTTAGTGCCATCGCGAAATAGTGCAGCGTCTCGCCGCCGAGGAACAGCATCGCGCCGACCATCATTTGCGTCGACCCGTGGGTGATGATGGTGCGCGACATGGTGCGGGTGATTGCGTTGTCGATGATTTCAGCCACTTCGGCCTTGCGCATGCTGCGGAAATTTTCGCGTATCCGATCGAACACCACCACCGACTCGTTCACCGAATAACCCAGCACTGCCAGCACCGCCGCCAGCACGGACAGCGAAAATTCCCATTGAAAGAAGGAAAAGAAGCCGAGGATGATGACCACGTCATGCAGGTTGGCGATAATCGCGGCAAAGCCGAATTTCCATTCAAAGCGCAGCCACAAGTAACCGATGATACCCAGCGACACCAGCAGCAAAGCCAGCGCGCCGTTCTCCACCAGATCCTTGCCGACTTGCGGACCGACAAATTCGACACGGCGCATCTCCACACCGGTATCCTGCTTGCGCAGCCCCTCCAACACATGTTCGCTCAGTTTCGCCCCGGCAATATCCTGCTTGAGCGGCACCTGGATCAGCACATCGTGGCTGGAACCGAAGTTCTGCACCAGCGCATCCGGCAGGCCCGCAGTGGCAAGCTGTTCACGCACCTTGACCAGGTCGGCGGGCTGCGCGTAATGCACCTCCACTACCGTGCCGCCGGTAAAATCAATGCCGAAATTCAACCCCTTGGTGGCGAGGAAAAACACCGCGAACAGGAACGTCACCAGCGAAATACTGGTGGTGATTTTCCCGTAACTCATGAACGGGATGTCTTTTTTGATCCTGAAGAATTCCATGTCGTCTATTCCTTAAAAGCTGGCCGAAGCGGCTTAACCGATCGCCACCTTGGCGAGACGCGCCCTGCGGCCATAAATCAGATTCACCAGCGCGCGCGAAATCAGCACCGCGCTGAACATCGACGTAAGAATCCCCAGGCACAGCACCACCGCAAACCCCTTGATCGGGCCGGAGCCGAACATGAATAGCGCCACCCCGGCAATCAGCGTGGTCACATTCGAGTCGATGATGGTGCCAAACGCCCGGTCGTATCCGGCATGGATCGCGGCCTGCGGCGTGACGCCATTGCGCAGTTCTTCGCGGATGCGCTCGTTGATCAGCACGTTCGCATCGATCGCCATGCCCAGCGTCAGCGCGATGCCCGCCATGCCCGGCAGGGTCAGTGTCGCCTGCATCATCGACAGCAGCGCCACCAGCAACAGCAGATTCGCCCCCAGCGCCAGCACCGAAATCGTACCGAACATCAGGTAGTAGGCAATCATGAATACCGCGACCATAATGAAGCCGATCTTGGTGGAGTCGAAGCCGCGCTTGATGTTGTCCGCGCCGAGGCTGGGCCCGACGGTGCGCTCCTCGATGATCTCCATCGGCGCCGCCAGCGCGCCGGCGCGCAGCAGCAGCGCGGTGTCCTGCGCTTCCACGGTGTTCATCTGGCCGCTGATCTGCACGCGCCCGCCGCCGATTTCTTCGCGGATCACCGGCGCGGTGACGATTTCGCCCTTGCCTTTTTCAAACAGGATGATCGCCATGCGCTTGCCGACATTCTCGCGTGACGCTTCCTTGAATTTGCGCGCACCGACGCCATCCAGGTTGATGTGTACGGCGGGTTCGTTGTTGCGGCTGTCAAAACCGGGCTGCGCATCGTTGATGCGCTCGCCGGTGAGGATCACCTGCTTCTTCACCAGCAGCAGGTTGCCGTCGCGATCCTTGAACATGTCGGTGCCGAACGGTGCGGCCGCACCCGGGCTGATCTGATGCTCGTCATCGACCATGCGCACTTCCAGCGTCGCGGTGCGCCCGAGAATATCCTTGGCGCGCGCCGTGTCCTGCACGCCGGGCAGTTGCACCACCACGCGATCCACGCCCTGTTGCTGGATCACCGGCTCGGCCACGCCCAGCTCGTTCACGCGATTGCGCAAGGTCAGCAGATTCTGCTGCACGGCCGAATCCTGAATGCGCCGTTCGGCTTCCGGTTTGAGCGTCGCCTGCAACATAAACTCGCCGCCAGCCTCTTTGGCGTTCAGCGCGTAGTCGGTGAAACGCTGCTTGATTTCCGCTTCGCCCTTGCTGCGCGCCTCGGCATCACGGAACTTCACCAGCAGCATATTGCCTTCGCGGCTGACGCCGGAATAAGCGATCTTCTGATCGCGCAACGCGCTGCGGATATCGCCGGTCGCCGCTTCCAGCGCCTTGCCCAGCGCGGCGTTCATGTCAACTTGCAACAGGAAATGCACGCCGCCGCGCAAATCCAGGCCGAGATACATCGGCAGCGCATGAAGATTGGTCAACCACTGTGGCGAACGCGACAACAGATTGAGCGCGACCATATAGTCTTCGCCCAACTGGCCGATCAGCAGATCCTTGGCTTTCAGTTGGTTATCGGTGTCGGCGAAGCGCGCCTTGACGCTGTTGCCGTCCAGCGCGACTACTTCCGGTGCAAGGCTGGCCGCCTTCAGAACACTTTCCACGCGCTCCAGCAATGCGGTATCCGCCTTCAGGCTGGCGCGCAACGGCGATATCTGCACGGCGGGCGATTCGCCATAAAAATTCGGCAAGGTGTAAATCAGCCCGACCAGCAACACGGCCAGAATCAGCAGATATTTCCACAATGGATAACGGTTCATTGAAACCTCTTTTGATAAGGGACTGAGGGCCAGGGGCTGGGGACTAGGGCGCTGCGCATGGTTTTTCTAGCCCCCAACCCCTGATCCCTCACTTGATGGACTTGATGGTTCCCTTTGGCAACACGGCCTGAATCGAGGACTTCTGCACCGTCACTTCGATGTTCTCGGCGAGTTCCACGCCTACATATTGCTCGAATACTTTACTGATGCGACCCAATTCGCCACCACCGGTCACGACTTCATCGCCGCGCTGCAATGCTTCGATCATGGCCTTTTGCTCCTTGGCGCGCTTGCTTTGCGGGCGCAGGATGAAAAAATAAAATACCGCAGCCAGGACGATCAGCGGGAGAAAATCCATGATGCCGGCGCCCTGTACCGGTGCGGCCGCTTCAGCATAAGCATTACTGATAAACATTATTCAATCTCCGAGGTTAAATCAAAAGGCGCGCATTCTAACACGAAGCGCGGGGCATCTTCACGCTGCGCAGCTGCCTGAAGCGCGCCACGAAAGCATCGAACGCATCCGCCTCGACGGCAGCGCGGATTTCGCCCATCAACTGCTGGTAATAATGCAGGTTGTGGATGGTATTCAGGCGCGCGCCGAGTATCTCGCCGAGCCGGTGCAGGTGATGCAGGTAGGCGCGGCTGAAGTTGCGGCAGGTGTAACACTGGCAATCTTCGTCGAGCGGGCGCGTATCCAGACGATATTGCGCGTTCTTGATCTTGATGTCGCCATGGCGGGTGAACATCATCCCGTTGCGCGCGTTGCGCGTCGGCATCACGCAATCGAACATGTCGATGCCCTGCGCGACCGCCGCCACGATGTCTTCCGGCGTACCCACCCCCATCAGGTAGCGCGGCTTGTCTTGCGGCAGTTGCGGCGCGGTGTGCGCGAGGATGCGCAGCATGTCCTCCTTGGGCTCGCCGACCGACAGCCCGCCGATGGCGTAGCCGTCGAAGCCGATGTTCACCAGTTCGCGCAGCGACTCGTCGCGCAGGTTCTCGTACATGCCGCCCTGCACGATGCCGAACAGCGCGTTGGAATTCCCCTCGTGCGCCCGCTTGCTGCGCTCCGCCCAGCGCAACGACAAACGCATCGAATCCGCCGCCTCGCGCTCGGTCGCCGGATAGGGCGTGCATTCGTCGAAGATCATCGCAATGTCGGAATTCAGCACGCGCTGGATGCGCATCGACTCTTCCGGCGTGAGGAACAGCTTGTCGCCGTTCACCGGCGACTGAAACTTCACCCCCTCCTCGGTAATCTTGCGCAACGCGCCGAGGCTGAACACCTGGAACCCGCCGGAGTCGGTGAGGATCGGCCCGTCCCAGCCCATGAAGCGATGCAAGCCGCCGTGCGCCTCGATCACTTCCAGGCCGGGACGCAGCCACAGGTGGAAGGTGTTGCCCAGCACGATATGCGCGCCAATCTCGTGCAGCTCGGCGGGCGACATCGCCTTCACCGTGCCATAGGTCCCGACCGGCATGAACGCCGGAGTTTCGACCTTACCGTGTGCCAGCTCCAGCGTACCGCGCCGGGCAGCGCCCGAAATATTGTGCAAAGTGAATTTCATAAAATATCTTCCAGATAAACCCTGATTCAGCCACAGAGAACACAGAGTACACAGGTGAAAGGTGTTGCCCAGCACGATATGCGCGCCGATGTCGTGCAGCTCGGCGGGCGACATCGCCTTCACCGTGCCATAGGTCCCCACCGGCATGAACGCGGGTGTTTCGACGATGCCGTGCGCCAGCGTCAATTGCCCGCGCCGCGCGAGGCCGTCAATTTTATGTAAAGTAAAATTCATATACCGTAGGTCGGGCTCCGCCCGACATTATTTATTATTGACGGCGGGCAGAGCCCGCCCTATTCACCAAATTTGCCGTCGCCGAACTCGTCCTCTGCAACACCCCAATCCTTGGGATACATACCTGCCGCCACAAAGCGATGAAAGGTCGAGTACGGCCAATCCGCCGCGCATCTTACCAAACCATGCTTCACCGGGTTCCAATGGGTGTAATCGGCATGCCGCGCGAAGTCGTTTTCGTCGCGGATGCAATGTTCCCAATAGCGTGGTTGCCACAATTTTTCCCCGGCTGACATGCCCGGATGATGCCGGGTAAAGCGCTTGATCTTCACCCAGCGCAATGCGTAATCGGCATCGCCCTCCGGCAGCCGCCAGAGGCAATGCAAATGATCGGGCAGCAGCACCCATGCTTCCACATAAAACGGATGGTCTGTGCGCACCGCTTGCACGGCAGCGCGCAGGGCGGCCCTGACATCCTCGTTGGTCAGCACCGGACGGCGATCATGCGCCACCAGCGTGAAGAAATAGCTGCCTCCGGGTATGCGGGCACGACGATAGTTAGACATTGTGTTACTCAACCGTAGGCCGGGCTCTGCCCGGCATTTTTTTTGACGGCGGGCGGAGCCCGCCCTACGTCATTGCGCTCGATCAGCATCGCATCGCCATAACTGAAAAACCGGTATTCCTGTTCAACCGCATGGCGATACGCCGCCAGCATTTGCTCCATCCCGCCGAACGCGCACACCAGCATCAGCAGCGTGGATCTGGGCAGATGAAAATTGGTCAGCAGCATATCCACCACGCGAAAACGGTAGCCCGGCGTGATGAAGATGCGCGTCTCGCCGTTCCCCGCCTGCAATTCCCCTGATTGGGCCGCACTCTCCAGTGCACGCAGACTGGTCGTCCCGACCGCGATCACTCGCCCGCCGGCATTGCGCGCCCGGGCTATCGCATCCACGGTGGCCTGCGGAATCTCATAGCACTCGCTGTGCATGACATGCTCGCGGACATATTCGGCGCGCACCGGCTGGAACGTTCCGGCGCCGACATGCAGCGTGACATAGGCGATCCGCGCCCCCTTGTCACGCAAGGCTTGCAGCATGACCTCGTCGAAATGCAGCCCCGCCGTGGGTGCTGCCACCGCGCCTGCCGCGCGCGCGAACACCGTCTGGTAGCGTTGCTCGTCCCCGGCATCCGCCGCATGCGTAATATAGGGCGGCAACGGCAAACTGCCATGACGTTCGAGCAACGCCAGCACCGGTTCCTCCCCGGCAAAGCGCAGACGGAAAAACTCCCCCTCGCGCCCCAGCACCTCTACAGTCAAGGCTTCCTCACCCGCAAGGGGTACGCCGGTTGGTGCCCCGCTGCTGCGCAGCGACCCTGCCGCAGCCAGCAACAGGCGGCTGCCCGCCTTGGGCGATTTGCTGGCGCGCACTTGCGCCAGCACCTCATGTTCGTTCAGCACGCGCTCGACCAGCACCTCGATCCTGCCGCCGCTGTCCTTGCTGCCGAACAACCGCGCCTTGATCACGCGCGTGTCGTTCAGCACCAGCACATCGTCCGCCCTGACCAGCCGCAACAAATCGGCAAAACGGCAATCTTCCAGCGCGCCATCATGCGCATACAGCAAGCGGCTCGCGCCGCGCCGCTCGGGCGGGTGCTGCGCGATCAGATGTTCCGGCAGGGCAAAATCAAATTTATCGGTACGCATGAACAACGGCGGAATTTTCGAAGGCGGGATTGTAGTTGATGTAGCCGGTTGATTCAGGGATAATGCGCCCCGCTTGGCCGGGGTGATGGAACTGGTAGACGTGCCGGACTCAAAATCCGGTGCCTGAAAGGGCGTGGGGGTTCGATTCCCCCCCCCGGCACCAACAAGAAGGCAGGATTTCCTGCCTTTTTTCTTTTGTTTTACTTCGGGGATCGCCACATGATCTGGAAACCGAACGTCACCGTCGCCGCCGTCATCGAGCGCGATGGAAAATTTCTGCTGGTCGAGGAAGAAACCTCGCAGGGAGTGCGCTTCAACCAGCCTGCCGGGCATCTTGAGGCCGACGAATCGTTGCTGGCCGCCGTGGCGCGCGAAGCGCTGGAAGAGTCGGCGTATTCCTTCACGCCGCAGCACCTGCTCGGCATCTACCGCTGGCGTGCGCCGGAATCTGACACGACCTACCTGCGCTTCGCCTTCACCGGCGCGATCACCGGACATGATGCGTCCCGCAAACTGGATGCCGGCATCCTGCAAGCCTTGTGGCTGTTGCCCGATGAAATCCGCGCGATGCAGGAACGGCATCGCAGCCCGCTGGTTCTGCGCTGCATCGAAGATTACCTCGCGGGCAAACGCTACCCCCTTGAGCTTTTGGTACACTATGAAAACCATTGAGCTGCGTAGCCATTCGGCGAAGTACGGGCGATTCATGATAACCAGCGGCTTGGCTGGCGTTGTTTGCCAGCTTAGCCGAATGGCTAGTTGTTTCATCAATCGCCCCTACGGCTCATCCGCCCTACTCTGGTTTGTAAATTTATGACTAAGCGCGTGGTCGTCGGCATGTCCGGCGGCGTCGATTCCTCGGTCGCCGCGCTGCTGCTCAAGCAGCAGGGCTACGACGTGATCGGCCTGTTCATGAAGAACTGGGAAGACGACGACAGCGATGAATACTGCTCGTCGCGCCAGGACCTGCTGGATGCGGTGTCGGTGGCCGACACCATCGGCATCCCGATCGAGGCGGTGAATTTCGCCGAGGAATACAAGGAGCGCGTATTCAGTTACTTTCTGCGCGAATACCAGGCCGGGCGCACGCCCAACCCGGACATCCTGTGCAATTCGGAAATCAAGTTCAAGGCGTTTCTCGACCATGCGATCCAGCTCGGTGCGGATGTCATCGCCACCGGGCATTACGCGCAGGTGCGCGAGGCGG
>Ga0209211_10011699_pt1 | contig 11178 bp, 4 predicted proteins | sample RifGroA2_FD_183992 | JGI IMG/M metagenome (GOLD analysis project Ga0209211, IMG submission 183992) | Groundwater microbial communities from Rifle, Colorado, USA - Groundwater A2 (SPAdes) (version 2) | ecosystem: Environmental > Aquatic > Deep subsurface > Groundwater | place: Rifle, Colorado...
GTTCAAAGCTCGATTACAATCTGGAGAGACACTTAATGAGTTAGCGCCGGATGCATTCGCCGTTGTGCGCGAAGCGTCACGTCGGACGCTTGGCCAGCGCCATTTTGATGTCCAGCTCATTGGAGGGAAGATTCTTCACAATGGCGATATAGCCGAGATGCGGACAGGTGAGGGGAAAACTCTTGTCGCGACTCTTCCGGCGTATTTAAATGCGCTCACGGGGAAAGGCGTCCATGTTATAACGGTCAACGATTATCTCTCTCGGCGTGATGCCGTTTGGATGGGGCAGATCCATCACGCGCTCGGACTCTCTGTCGGAGTATTGAATCACGAGGCCTCATATTTATACGATCCTGCGCATGTGTCCCCTGAGGTTCTTGCAGAAGAGGACGCGGAGCGCGATAAGACGGGAGGATTCCGTGTGCTACATGATTTTCTTCGTCCGTGCACGCGCACAGAAAGCTATGCGGCTGATATTACATACGGTACGAATAATGAGTTTGGTTTTGACTATCTGCGCGACAATTTGGAGTACGAACCTGAAAAGCTTCGTCAGCGTGGTTATCACTATGCCATTGTGGATGAAATAGACTCTATTTTGATAGACGAAGCACGCACTCCTCTCATTATCTCTGCGCCTGTCGCCGAGGCCGAGAATCTCTACGAGCGTTTTGTTGCCATAGCTCGCTCTCTTGAACGTGACACGGATTATGAAGTTGACGAGAAACGGAAAGCCATCTCACTTTCAGATGCAGGTATTGAAAAGGCACAGGCCGCTCTTGGTATCGAGAATATTTATACTGATGCCGGTATCAAGTACGTCCATCATCTGGAAACTGCGGTGCGCGCCAAAGCGCTCTTTCAGCGTGACAAAGAGTACGTCGTAAAGAATGATGAGGTCATCATTGTGGACGAGTTTACCGGGCGTCTTCAGCCCGGGCGGCGCTGGAGCGACGGTCTTCATCAAGCCATAGAAGCGAAAGAGGGAGTGCGTATTCAGCAGGAATCTCGCACGTTTGCCTCCATCACGTTCCAAAATTATTTCCGTCTCTACGAGAAATTATCCGGCATGACAGGGACCGCACTCACAAGTTCGGAAGAGTTTTATAAAGTATACGGTCTCAACACCGTTGCGGTGCCGACTAATAAACCGAGCATACGCATTGATCACGAAGATTTTATACTCCAGACCGAGGAGGGGAAGATGAAAGCTATCGCGCGAGTAGTGAAGAAACTTCATGAGAAAGGCCAGCCGACGCTCATAGGCACCGTCTCCGTAGAAAAGAATGAGCTCTTGTCGGCGCATTTTAAGCAGGAAGGAATTCCGCACGAAGTGCTAAATGCAAAGAACCACGAGCGGGAAGGGGAGATAATCGCGCAAGCGGGACGCAAGGGCGGTGTCACTATTGCGACCAACATGGCGGGACGCGGCGTTGACATAAAGCTCGGTGGAAATCCGGCGACCGAAGAGGAGTATGAGGAGGTGAAGCAACTTGGAGGTCTCTTCGTGCTTGGTACCGAGCGGCACGAAGCGCGGCGCATCGACAATCAGCTACGCGGCCGTTCCGCTCGCCAGGGAGATCCGGGAGGTACGCAGTTCTTTGTCTCGCTCGAAGATTCTCTCATGCGTATTTTTGCATCCGACGTTATTAAGCGCGTTATGGGAACCTTCAAGATTCCCGAGGATGAACCCATTTACAACAAGATGATCACGCGCTCTCTGGAAAAAGCACAGACGCGCATCGAAGAGTTCAACTTCGACGCGCGTAAGCAGGTTCTTGCGTATGACGACATATTGAACATCCAGCGTAAGTCCATCTATACGCGCCGTCAGGCGCTTCTAAAAGGCGGAGTGGAGGCGGTAGATTCGGAGCTCACGCGTATCGCGGAGGATGATGACATCCTGTCCGATATAGTCGCCAAGAAAAAAGAAGAATTGGGCGATTCGTTCTATGTAGTGGTGCGTCGCCTCCTTCTTCAGAGTATTGATTTTCTTTGGGTTGAACACCTTGAGTCAATGGAGTACCTGCGTTCCTCCGTGAATCTCCGCGCCTACGGTCAGCGCGATCCACTGGTGGAATATAAAAAAGAGGGACTTCGGCTCTTCCAGAGTTTGGAGGTATCGTATGCGACACAGGTCGCACAAATTCTTCCGAATCTGGCGGCTCGCGTCGAGGCGCCGAGAGAGCAACGCGCCGTTTTCAATGCCGCTCGTTCGATCACCGCCGGAGCAAGCACGTCGTCTCCCAAGAAAGAGTATGGTCGCAATGTTCACGTCGTCATAACGAACGGGAAAGAGCAAAAGGAGATGAAATACAAAAAAGCGAAATCACTCCTTGCGACGGGGTGGAGAATTATACAATAAGTAAAAAGGGATAAGTAAGAAGGAAAAAGTAAAATGGCTCGAGATTTGGACGGCAGAATATATACATGGGTCTTGAAGCTATTGCGTTATTTGAAAACGGTTCCCCGGAGTTTACCAAATGACGTTATCGTTCGGCAGGTCTTGCGTAGCGGAACGAGCATTGGAGCAAACTACATTGAGGCACAAGGCGCATCTTCCAGGAAAGATTTCTCGAATTTTGTGCAGCACTCGTTTAAATCTGCTCGCGAAAGTGCATACTGGCTACAATTGTTGAGTGACAGCTATGCAGATGCTGAACATGCAAAGGAGCTAAGACTTGAACTATCAGAGCTAATAAAAATACTAGGTGCGATACTGGTGAAGACAAAAGTCAAGAAATAGCCACTCACTTTTTAAATGACTTTTCTCTTCTTCCTTTTTACTTCTTCCTTACAGTGCCAACTTTTTTAAGTGACTTTTTACTTCTTCCTTTTTACTTCTTCCTTACAATGCGGTACATTACTCTCTATGGACTACTTTCCCACGATAGGATTGGAAATTCACGCCGAATTGAATACACGGACGAAGATGTTCTGCGCTTCGCCAAATGATCCGGATGAGGCGCGTCCAAATGTGAATATCTGTCCGGTATGCCTCGCGCATCCCGGGACGCTTCCCGTTATCAATAGGGAAGCGGTACAGCATGTTTTGAGAGTCGGTGTTGCCGTAAAAGGTAGACTCGCTGATTACACGGAGTTCGACCGCAAGAATTATTTTTATCCCGACCTCCCAAAAGGATACCAGCTTTCTCAATATGAATACCCGCTTGTTTCAGGCGGAGAGCTTCTTGGTGTTGCGCTCACGCGCATCCATCTAGAAGAAGACACCGGATCGCTGATACACGCGGATGATCAGCGGATATCCGCGGATGGCAATCTGCGAGAATCTGCGTCCTTGGTGGATTACAATCGCGCGGGTATTCCTCTTATGGAGCTTGTAACGGAACCGGTCATTAAAAGTGTGGAAGAGGCCTCTTTATTTGCCCGAGAACTACAACAGCTTCTTCGCTATCTCGGTGCGAGTAACGCGAACATGGAGAAGGGGGAAATGCGCGTCGAAGCGAATGTGAGTGTGGCAAAACAGGAAGCTGAAACTGCAACGCTTGGAACAAAGGTTGAGATAAAAAATCTAAATTCATTCCGTGCGATGGAGCGTGCCGTTGCGTATGAGATAGAACGACAGACGAAACTTCTAGATCGCGGCGAGAAGGTGGTGCAAGAGACGCGCGGGTGGGACGAATCAAAACAAATAACCTTTCCCCAACGTGTAAAAGAAGGCAGTGCGGATTATCGTTACTTTCCGGATCCCGATCTTCCTTCACTCAAGCTTTCCGAAGTATCCGGATGCACAGAGAGTGAAATCAAGAGCGTTCTGCCCGAACTACCATGGGAGCGACGTATGCGTTATCTCGCTTTGGGGCTTAAATCTGAAGATGCGGAGATGTTTGTCAGGGAACCTAGAATAGGGGACTTTATGGATGAAGTGTCGAGGTCATATAAAGGCGATTCTAAGAAGACAAAACTGGTCGCGAATTACATTGCCAACGATTTGATGAAGCTAATCCGAGATTCCCGAGAGCGAGATTCAGAAATACAACACGATATCCCGATATCCGTGCAACACTTCAAGAAAATAATGGACATGCTTTTCAACACAAGGATCTCGTCCCGTTCGGCCAAGGACATGTTGATATCCTTCGCAGGTGGAGAGACCGCTGACCCGGATGAGTATGCCAAAAAGCACAAGATCTTACGCGATCCTGGTGGAGACGATGTATTGCCTATCGTCGAAAAAGTGCTTGCTGATAACCCAGAAGTGGTCGCTGACTACCGAGGAGGGAAGGAAGCGGCTCTTGAGTATCTTGTTGGACAGGCGATGAGGGCTTTACGCGGTGCGGCTGATCCGATTGCTTTACGTAGTAAGTTTAAAGAGACGATCAAATAGCACAGAGTAGACAGAGAAAACACAGGCCGTGAGTTAGCGTTCCAGTAATCCACAGAATGGCTTATCTCTTAATTTCCGTATCTCGCAAAGCCGATATATACTTCTGAGTATGTCATCCGAGATAGTTTTGGAGGGAGTCACATATTTGCCTTCACGCGATGCCGCGTTGCAGAGTGGCTATGCGCAGGATTATATCGGTCAATTGTCGCGTAAGGGCCTCGTAGACGCACGACGCATCGGCGGCCTTTGGTATGTCTCAATTGATTCTCTAAATCAATATAAAGAAAATAAAGAGCAACAAAAAGTAGATCCTCCTCGCGGAACTATCTCCCAGGACCCGGACACCTTGGTACTGCTCGACGGTAAGGAATTCGCCTCGTCTTCTCGGATCGCGAAATTAACGGGTTATAGCCAAGATTATGTTGGGCAATTAGCACGTTCAGGCAAAATCCTTTCGAAGCAGGTCGGAAATCGTTGGTATGTTGAGCGCGCTGGGATATTGGACCACAAGAAAGAGAAAGATGCTCTTCTAGCGGCGGTACAATCAGGATCGGTCGGCTTCTCGCATCCGGCAGAGAAAGGGGAGATGGCCTTAACACCACAAGAACACGCCATCTCTCAGACTCATTTCACTTACACTGCAGGGGAAAGAATTGATTCCATTCCGGCAATGACCTTGCGAAATGAGATCCATGACCTCTCCAAAAAATCTGCTCAGGATGTTCATGCAATTCCAATACAGGTTGTACATGGCGAAAAAAGCCACGATATTTCTGATTTTGAGCAAGTCAGGCGGGTTGATCCTAATTTGAGAAGGAACCAGACATCCGAAAAAAGGATTTCTTTGAGCGCCGTTTTCATGGTAGTTGGAGTCATTTTAGTCGGTACATATTTGGGATTTTACCCGTACTTCGATCGACTCAATCCCTATGCGTTTGATATAGAGGTCGTACACTCTCAGTCCAACGCCGTTTCTTTGGCCGATTACTCTGGGTCCAGCATAGGTGGGCGATTTTGGACTACCACAGATAGGATTGGCGCTATACTTGAAAATATATTGGTTTCCGAGATGACATACACACGTATCCCGTAGAGTTTTTCCATAAGACTTTCTTGAGATGAGGTCTCTCAAGTGATGGAATCTTACCCTAAGATACGAATATCGGATGGGCGAGTTTGTCTCTTACTGGCGACATAGGGCGAGTGAAATGAAAATGTACTCATTTGCATTTCCGAGCCCAGCCCTGCCCACCGAAGGGGACAGGGAGCCAGAAACCGGTGTTTAACGGTTTACGAGCGATGTAGAGCGAAAGACCCGAAAGCGAGCTTTCGTATTTGGAGCGAGGAACTCGAAACCAATAACCTGTCTGCGTCTACCTGTTTGCACGGCAGACAGGTGCATTGCACAGTATATACAGAGAACCGTTCTCTGTGTTTTCTCTGTGTTCACAGGCAGGCCTTTGAGGATAGGACGGGCGACCTGTTTTATCCACATGCTCGTTGATTCGTAGTCAGCAAATTATCCGGAATCTCTAGTAGAATATAGATAAATCGTATACACGAACTCCCTCATCTAATGATTATGAATGATGAAATTACTATTGATGGAATTACATATGTTTCCACGGGTGACGCCTCTATTCACTTAAGGCTTTCTCGCGATTATATTGCGCGTCTTTGTCGCGAGGGGAGAGTTCGCGGTCGTAGAATCGGCAAAAACTGGTATGTAGAGAGGAATTCATTTCAAATGTTCATTGTTGAGCAAGAATACCATCGGAAGCGACGTGCAGAATTACTTGCTCATGACCGCGTACATGAGTATAAAAACTACGCGAGTAAAAGTAAGGTGGTTACGCCTCCGGATCCCATACAAGGATCTTCTCATGAGATGTTGCGAAGTCACGAGAAGATATCTTCCTCCGTCGCACAGGGTGCGTTTGATGTACATGAAGCTCTGGCGCGCGCAATCGTTCGAAAATTACCAGCGTCATCGGGTGAGGTTCTCCGAGCAACCGCTGGCCTTGCTTCACAGCTATCTACACATACAAGCGCCTCGTTGCATACACTCTCGCCTTTAAGGGAGATTGCACATAAGTTGATAGCGCTCGCGTTTGCGCTCATGCTCATGATCGGCACGTATGCGTTCGTGGCTCCGGAGGCCATGCATCGTGCGTCGAACGCTTTGCAAAACGCGTACGTATCTCTCAAGGATGGAAATGTGTATACGTTTGCCGCACATACTGGCACGCAACTCGCGGTTGTTGTAGAAAGTCCCGGTACAGCTCTTGCCTCCACAGTGCAGTTCGTGGAACAATGTATACGCTTTCTCAGCAATATGGTCAGTTCATATATTTATACCTCCAGTTCTCCCAATACCGCAGAGCACAAGGGATTTTTCGGTGACGAAGCACGCCGTAGTTCGGTTGTTATAGTAATAACTCCGCAATCAGTATCCGGTTCGACTGAAAACTGGACCCCATAACACACGGGGAAGCAGTCGGCAATATTACGAGGATGTTTCGTAGAAATAAGGCATTCGACGTCTAATTTTTGTTATTGGGGCTGTTTCAAGGGGACGGCAGGATGGTGATGTCACGGATGGGCGAGCAACAATCTCCTTAATCTCGTTGAGACGAGACGATGCTCATTCTAGCCAATCTCGGATAGACGAGATTACTCTAAAATAAGATCGAGTGCAGATCTTCATCAAAGATGATTCGATAAGTCTATTAATTTTTTGAATGCCATATCATCAGTGTCATAAAATACATCCTCGATCATCCGACAGTCGCTACATTCGGAGGCCCTTTATAGCCCTGGCACCTATTCCGGTCTTTACGCAAGCGGTATTTTGAGTTTTCATTGGCCGTTTTCCGACTTCTGGCCGCCCGCCGTTCACGATGGTTGCAGTTTTAGACATGCAGACCGCAGGTACTTTATATATCAAATCTTATCCACAGACTTTTCGACTTGTAATAAAAGAGTTATTCAAAACCTCTGATAGGATTCTAGGTAAGACGTTTTATCTAGGAAATTTCTAGTCGAAACGGTAAGGCCTCATGCAACAAGACGAAATTATTTTTGAGGGCAAGCGATATATCGTGGTCGATGCGGCCGCGAAGGAATCCGGACGCACACGCGAATATCTCATGACGCAATGTCGTCTCGGGAAACTAGAAGGGCGTCGCATCGGCAGAGTGTGGTACATAGACCATGCTTCTTTGATCGCATTCGTCGATGACCAACAACGAGCACTGGAGCGGCACTATCAGAAATTATCCGAAGAACGTGCAGAAGAATATAGCGCACATCAATTAATATCAGCGATTGAGCATACTCCGGAAAAAGATCAGACAGAAATTTCTCCAGCGGCGTCCGAACCCCTTGTCCGTGAAAACGTGTCTGTTGTGCCGCCGCGCCACATAATGTCTTTTTTCAGCGCAGAGGGCGCGGCGCTCATTATCTTGCTGATGTTTATTTCTTCCGCAGGTTTGTTGTCGTGGTATGCGCGTAGTGGTGACGAATTTACTGTGTTTGGCGGCACTCCGATTTTGGAAAAATTGTCCGGGATATTTTCGTTCTCGCGTAATGACCCTTCGCCGCCGGGAACACCTCCTCACCAAGAAGGATTTGCACAGCAGACCATCAATAACAATGAGTACAACACGACAAATGTTTACGACACGAGCACGACAAACAATAATAACTACAATTCATATCTGACAACTACAAAAGTTGAAGGAATCAACGAAGGAGTGTTGAGCGCTCGCATCAAAGCACTGGACGATACGCTTACGGAGCGTATGTACTCGCTTGTATCAGCGAATACCACCAACATAACGCAGGTGTACCAAACTCTCGGCGCTGTCGCCCGCGGAGACAACTTTAACGACATCAAGGTCACTGACTCTGCGTGGACAGAAGGTTCGATCACAGACGCAACTATCTCGGGGGGGACGATTACCGGTGCGACATCTATCTCTGCCGGCTCATTAACGCTGTCAAATCCTCTCGGGGTATCTTCTGGAGGAACGGGAGTTGGCTCGTATACAGCCGGCGACATTCTCTACGCGTCCTCGACCGATACGCTCGCGAAATTGTCGGTCGGGACGAATGGTCAGCTTCTATCAATCACCAACGGCATCCCGTCGTGGTCTTCGCTTGCCGGAAGCGGCTCGATTGGAGTATGGGCAACGACGTCCGATTCACTCGCCATCTACACGGCCGATAGTTCGGATGTCGTGCTTATTGGTGCGAGTGCAACGACCACAACCGGCAACATTTTTGAAACGCTCGGCAATTCCCTCTTTCGTGGAACGCTCACATCCTACAACACGGTAACCGCCTCATCATTTACCGCCACTTCAACGAGCGTGACTTCGCAATTCATAAACGCCTCCTCGACTGCCCTCTCTGCTCTTGATTATCTAGCCGTCGGGAGAACTGCAACTACGACCATCCGCGGTAACACCTCGACCTCCACATTCTCGGGTCCGATCACATCAGCGTCCGGTGATCTCGAACTCGGAGGATTCACGTCCTCTGACAATCTCATTCTCAATCGTTATGGCGGCAACGTCGGTGTTGGCACCACCTCTCCATTTGCAAAACTTGCAGTCCATGCTTTCAGTGGAGAAACAAACCAAACGCTTTTTGCCGTCGCCTCATCAACATCCTCCGCTACTACCACTCTCTTCTCCATCTCCAACACCGGCACGACAACGCTTGGAAGATTCGGTACCTGCTCGGGCGCCAATGCCCTCACCACAGACTCCTCGGGCAACATTGTCTGTGGCGCTGTCACCGGCACTGGCGACGGAGTGGGCGAGTGGTTTGTAGCAGACACCTTCGGCACTTCCGCCTCTGTCTCCACCTCCACCCTCACCGGCTTCACTCAAGGCCTCTACTCGCTTGCTTCCTCAACCATCGGCAACGGCACCCAAGCAGGAGGACTCACCATCTGGGGAGGTGCCACGACGACGGGAAATCTCCTTGTGCAGGGGAATGCGACCACGACCGCACTCTTTGCAACAACCGCTTCCACCACCAACTTCTATGGCGCCGGCCTCACGCTCTGTACTTCCGGCAACGTTCTCACGTACAACGGTTCGGGCTCCTTTGGTTGCACCGCTGACCAGACAGCAACCGGCGCCGCCAACCCCTTCACCTGGGAGACGAACTACGGCCTCATCTCTGCCGCCACCACTTCACCAATCTGGGCAAAGGTTGGTCTATTCGCATCCTCCACCTCCCAAATCGCATACGCCTCCACGACCGCCATTACTGCCACAACAGCGAGCACCACTAACCTCATCGCATCAAACTCATTCACACTCTCAAACTTCACCGGCTTTCTGAAGGCAACCGCCGGAGTGGTCGCCACCTCTCTCATCGATCTCACGAGTGACATCACCGGAATACTGGGAGTCACGAATGGCGGTAGGGGAGACATCCAAGCGAACAGCATTGTTCTGGGGAACGGCGCAGGCGCGCTTGCCACGACGACCGCAGGAACCAACGGCCAAGTCCTCGCTCTTGCAAACGGTGTTCCAACATGGACCGCTACCACCACCTTCGCAGGCGGGCTCACGTATGCAAACGGTGCTGTTACACTCGACTGGCTCTTCCCAGGGAACGCCACAACCACAGGATTGGGGCTCTACGCCTCTACCACCATTGGCGCCGGCGGGCAGGCAACCGGCCTCACCATCTCGGGAGGTGCGACCACCACCGGCAACGCGTACTTTGCGGGGAATGTGGGCATCAAAAACAAAGCCCCCTCATACGCACTCGACGTCGCAGGATTCATCAACACCGACCAATACTCCGGCTACAAACAGGCGGGGAACACAGTACTCTATGCTTCCACCACCAACTCTTCACTGGCGGTCGGTGCCTCAGCCGCCGCTACCTGGATGTCGGCAACCTCCTCGCTCTTCTACTCCGTTGCAATCGGCGAAGGAGCGCTCACGACAGCGCCGACAACGGGCGTAGCGCAATACAACATAGCCATTGGTTTGAACACTCTCTACGCCAATACCTCTGGCATCGAGAACACAGCACTCGGCGCTAGCACCCTTCGCTTTAATACCAGCGGCAACTACAACACCGCGCTAGGCGCCAATGCCCTCAACGCCAACACTTCGGGTGCCGAAAACACCGCTATCGGCGAAAGTGCGCTCACTGACAACACCACCGCCGACTACAATGTCGCCGTAGGTTCCAACGCACTCGTCTCCAACACCACGGGCTTTGAAAACACCGCCTTAGGCACGAGCGCGCTCTTTTCCAATGTCGCCGGTGACTACAACACCGCGGTCGGTACCAATGCCCTCTTCTACAACACCGATGCGGCTTCCACCACTGCGGTCGGCAATTTTGCCGGGCTCGGTACCGGCTCCTACTCAAACAAAGGAGGAGTGTATCTTGGCTTCAAGTCCGGATTCAAATCAGGCAATGGCTCCGACTACAACACACTGCTGGGCTTCCAGTCCGGCTACAACATCACGACCGGCTATGGGAACGTCTTGGTCGGCCCTTCGGTAACCGCGGGCAACCTCACAACCGGCCGCGGCAATGTGGGGCTGGGCAACGAACTCTTCTTCCCCGCGGCCACTTCCAACAACACCCTCAACATCGGCAACTTTATCTTCGGCACTCTTCCCGCCACCTCCACCTCGCTCGCCGGGGTAGACATGTCCACCGGCATGCTGGGGCTCGGCACAACCTCTCCATACGCCAAACTCTCCGTCGTCGGGGAAACAGTCGCATCTCACTTCACTGCCACCACCACCTCGACCAACACCTTCCCGCACCTCCTCTCCACCAAC
>Ga0209211_10011702_pt1 | contig 11175 bp, 11 predicted proteins | sample RifGroA2_FD_183992 | JGI IMG/M metagenome (GOLD analysis project Ga0209211, IMG submission 183992) | Groundwater microbial communities from Rifle, Colorado, USA - Groundwater A2 (SPAdes) (version 2) | ecosystem: Environmental > Aquatic > Deep subsurface > Groundwater | place: Rifle, Colorado...
GCGGCAACACAACCAAAGAAGAGGGATTCATTACAGAAAGAGGATCCCAATTCGTGGCTGTAGACGATGAGTCTGTGCAATTCAAAGTTGCAAAAGACTTGGCATATGCCAAATTCGTCTTGGCTGCTGCAGAAGGTTCATCCAGCTCAGAAGCAACCACAAAGATTCTTGCAGAGGGTGATGAGACAACGATCAGCGGTGTCAAAATAAAAGTAAAAGACATCAGCGAAACTGTTGGTGCATGCAGTGTTGGAACTGGTGCGGCTCCGGCTTGTACTGTTGACACAACAGGTGTGTCTGCGGTTATAATGCCTGAGGACAAAGCATCAGTGATGGCAGCATTGCCATACACGGGTTCTCTCGCGGGATTGGTAGTTCTTGACAAGGATGCATCTGACACTGACGTATTGGTCATGGTTGGTGGTCCTGCAGTCAACACTGTCACTGCGGCTGCACTCGAAGGTTCTGCGGTTGACTTTACTGCAACACCAGTTGTAGTAAAGGAAGTAGTTGCTGGCAAGAAGATTGTCGTAGCAGGTTTGACTGCTGATGACACACTTTCTGCTGCGGCTGACTTCGTATCACAGCTTAAGAGCCAGTAAAGTGCTGAGTAAAGTACTGGGCAAAGGAACGGATTGTCCGTTCCTCTTTCTTTCTTTTTCTATTTTTTATTTTCTTTTCTATTTATTCCTTAATTCTCAAGGGCGACGTGTAAGTAAGCCGGGCCAATAAAAATTTGTTAGGACCTCCAAATACCTAAGAGCCAGTAGCTAATTCCCAAGACACAAAACGCTAAACTCAAGACCATCTATATAAATCTGCAGTGCCTATGTTTCCCTATGCTTTGCTCCCGTTGCGGTCAGGAAGGACCTACAGAATATGGTCCGGATGGTCAGTCTTATTGCTCTTCCTGTGCATTTTACGGAATGAATAAACCTTGTTGGAAGTGCAGGATGTATCTTCCCAGTTTAGAGCTTCAGCAGTGGAGGGGACAATGGACCTGCCAGTATTGCATGATGGACCTTCGCGACGAGGAGCGGCGCATTGAAAAAAGACACGAGAGACAAGAAACTCCAATAACAGTGCCAGGGCAGGGAGGGGGCGAGTATGTTCCTGCAAAGCCCATGGGATTTGGTACTGGTGGAATGGCCGAAGCGCATGCCGAGGGCGAGCGTCGCCTTGATTTTGGCGCAGAGCAGGAAACCTGCGACAGGTGCAAAAGAAAGCTTACCATGGTTTACATCATTAATGGAAAAAAGTTCTGCGAAGTCTGCATGGAGTCAGAGAAAAAGAACTGGGAACGGGCTGATGCCAGGCCAATGATCGTTAGATTCAGAGCAAAAGGTAATGAAGGTCTGCTTGTAAATCTTCTTCGCAAAATGGGCGTTGCTTTAGGAGAGTACATAAGAAAAAAGCGCGAGGAGAAATTAGAAAAGGAAAAAACCGTGCTGTGGAAAAAAGAACTCGGAGCGAACAAAAATGCGGAGAACAAAGATAATTCCGATAACAAAAATACTTCGGATAACAAAGAGAAAACGAAAAAGCCCGAAGAATCCGAAAAAGCATCCGTAATCGCGCCGGTGCAAAAGAAAAAACATCCGAAACCGGAGTTTGAGAAACATCATAGTGATGCGGAAAACTCAGAACTCTAGATTCGAAACTCAAGACGCACTTTCCGACCATTTTGTTTTTATTCCTTCCCGCATTATTTAATTCATGTGCGCACGGTTTGTCCAGAAAATGAGTTACAAATACGAATTTTCAGAGGGCGAACTAAAACCGCTTGTTGATATTCAGACAATGCTCGAGGATGACGATCCATTGCAGCAATTCTCCAAATTCATGGAAAAAGTAGAACCGCCAGCCAAAGAGGCGAAGAAAGACATCTCGGTTGCCATTGCAGAAATACAAGATGATGTCGCATCACACTCTGATTCATCTATGTCAAGTGTGCAGGGAACATCCGAAAGAGAAGATGTACAATCCTCCCATTATGTTATTACCTTTTTCAATCCGGAAACCGGAAAGGCAGAGATTTTAGGGGTTTCTTCGGAAATCCGGGTCAAGGATTATGCAAAAAAAGTGGTGGAAGAATCCCTTGGGCAGCAATCAACCCTGCCTTTATACACATTTATCGCAACCCCAATAATCAGAAAGGAAGTCAATCCATACATTCTTGAAGACATAATCAAAAATATGGAGTACGATACTCCTCCTCCTTTTGGCGGCTCGGTAAAAATCTCAACCGAAAAATCCGCTGCAATATTGCGTGAAAAAGCAGCTTCGATAAAACAAAGTGAAACAGTCGCCGTATCTAGGTTGGAACAAAGACAGTCAGAGTCAAGACAAAAACATAAGCGTGCTGATGATAAACGTGCAGATGAAATTCAGGAACCGATAATCGTGGCGGCATCTGAAGAGGCAAAAGATAACCTCGAAAAATCCGAAAAAATCCGCGCGGAACAATCCGGTACAAAACAATCGTTTGAACCAGTTTCGATAAAGTTTGAATCCGTTCCTATAAAATCTGGCCACCCTGTTAAATCACCCGCTCATAGTTCCGAAATAATCGTCACTACTCAAAATCCAGAACCGGTTGCAGCACCAAAACAATCACAGCCTATAATTTCTACTCCCCAGAAAAAGGGAAAATTCGCTGCGCACAATCCAAAATCTGAAATCGTCTTGGAACCTTCTGTTAAACATGCAATAGAAGAAAGCATTGTTAGAAAAGAACGCGCAGAGAAGGATATCAGTCAGGAAATCGTTTCAATCGAACGCGTTGTTGTGTCGATCCGAGATAAGCATATTCCACTGGAAAAGGCAATTCTTGCCCTTCCTCCGATAACTAGGGCTCGTTTTAGTGCGGTTGTAAGAAAAAAACATCTTCCAGCATCAACAATTATTTCTCTGTTAGAAAAGGACATCTCTTTCCTGAAATCCGTTAAAAAGAAGCTGGCGACTCTTTCATTTGAGGGTTTGCTGGCACTGGTTCGTGCAATCAAATCACTTTCTGCAAAATAGAGTCAGGTGTTTCAAATAAACTCAGCTCTACTGACGCTCCACGGTTCGGAAGCCTCGGACTTAAGTCCGAGGATGAGAACCTGGCTTCTTTACGTCCTTCGGCTCCCGATTGTTCGACGCATCGAACAACACAATTGTCTTTTTGGACAATGTGCGCATTGAACGGTTCGCCGTTCAATCGCGTGGGCATCTTGTTGCCCAAGGCAACAAGCTTGTCTCCCAAAGGCCTAGTTGAAACAGTAGTACTGTCCGATAAAGAAGCCACGGCCTTTAGGCCGTGGAGCGTCACATAGGGGCGCGAATGGACGGCAAAGCGCTTCACTTCGTTCGCGCGGTTCACTACGATTCTATTCGCTTTAATTTTGTGGAGTAAATAAAATCTGGGCAAAAATAGGTTGCGCTTCATTGAGCAATCACCATTGCGAAATATTTGAACGATTCGTCGTTCAATTCATCCTTCGGGTTCGCGCGGATCATTACGGCAAAGCGCTTCGCTTACGCTCGCGCGGATCACTACGAGAAATACTCGTGCCGTAATTTGCAATAAGTTCTATAAGAAAATAAGAAAAGCCTCAAGAGAGATTTGAACTCCCGACCTCCTCCTTACCAGCATCCCGCACCCCGCATTATGTTTTGGAGGGGGGTTTGGGTGAAATAATACAAGAGAGGCGCTCTACATACAGAAGTCTTGCGTTTCGAGTTCTGCGTTTCGAGCCGTACAAGACCCGAGACCATAAGACAACCGATAAAACGTCGCAACGTTTTATGGTCCATAAAAATGCATTGCATTTTTATCGGAAACTCAAGACTTTCACTGAGCTATTGAGGCATTATACCTTTTTTTGTGCCGCGTATGTATTTTAAGGATTTCGATGCATATGTTTTTCACTAACTCATCGTTTAGGGTGATTCTTATTGGGTTAAACGGCGTTTCGTTCAACACAAAAAATTTTGGGGTGAAATTTTTATGGGTAAATTTCCAGAAGCTGATGCTGAAATATCAAAAATAATGATCTGCAGAAAATGTAAGTCCAGGAATCCAAAAGGGCTTAAAAAATGCAGAAAATGCGGTTCGCAATACTTAAGGCCAAAGAAAAAGGAAATACGAGCAAAGAAGTAGCGGTCAATACACATTAATCTGGTGAACATATGAACATTGGAGATCTGAAAGCCGGTTCAAAGGAAGTTTCGATAGATGCAGAAGTTGTTAGCATAGATTCTGTGCGGGAAATCAACAAATACGGAAGAACCCTTCGCGTTGCGAATGCAAAAATCGAAGACAAGAGCGGTTCAATAACGTTGGTTTTGTGGAATGACGACATAGAACTGGTCAAGGCAGGTTCGAAGATAAAAATCGAAAATGGCTATGTCAACGAATGGCAGAACAACCTGCAACTAACAAGGGGAAAATTCGGAACGCTGACTGTTTCGTAATCTTTTTATTCCCTCTCATCCATAAACTAAAACATGCGATTAAGAACCGCCGCGCGTGCGGCTTCGACAATATTAATAATATCTACTTCAATAGTTAGTTGCAAGCCTCCGAGAACTTCAGTATTGGAAGAAGGTGCAAGAGATATGGGAAAACCACAGGTCGTAACTAAGGTTGAAGAAGATACCAGAACCCCAAAAGAAAGGCTGAATGCTGGGGATACTGGAGTTGTGCCAGAAAAAAAAGATGCTGGAGAAAAACAACGGCATTTTGAACTTCCTAAACTTAAAGCTCGACCCGTGGGTAGAACCCAATAACTATTTTATTTTCGTCTTAAGTTCTTTCAGTCTTGAATCCACACTCTCAAGAAGTTTCTTTGCATTTTCACGCTCAATTTGAGTTGAATTCTGGTCGTGGGCAATTTTCATTAACGGACTTTTAGCACGCATAAAAAACACGAATGCATCTTGTTCAGCACCATCGTTCATCGCTTTTTCTGCAGCTTCATTGCATGCAGTTCCTAAACTTAATAAAGCAGCTCGATTGTTTGGTTCAAACTTCAACTGAGCCGAAAACGCTTCAACGGCTTTTTTGTAATTTGTTGCATGGAAGTAGGATGAACCCAGATATTCGTAATAATTTGCGTCGGTTTTCTTCTTAACAGCCTGTTCAAAATATGAAGCGGCCTCTGAGTATAAATCTAGTTGATAATATGCCTGGCCGATATTAAAATAAACCCGAGCACTCTTCATTCCCTTCTCTTCTGCTTTTTTGAAATTTTCCAGAGCTTCTCTCCATTTTTGATTATCGAAAGTATATGCCCCATATTCAAAATAGTAAAGCGCCTCACACCCAGCTTTCCCGGGAATAGCCCCGATGTCATTGATTTCAATTTTTCCGGTTCTTCCGGAAGTTTGAAGACCTATATCCGTTATCCACCTTCTAAAGCTTTGGTCTGCCATGGCTTGGTTTAATGTTTTGAATTTCTGTCCGAATTCTCTTTTTTTGTCTGTTGCCGGATCGATGTAAAAGATAGAACCTTCTACATAGAATACCCCCGCATGCCCGAAATCCTCTCCGAGGCTTCTATCTCTGAAATTCACATAAAATTGTGAAATGTCATTTAGACCAACTCGCTCTCCAAGGATCACAAATATTCTTGATAATTCGTCGCAGTCGCCCTGCCTTAAGGCATACGTTTCTTCTGCAGTTTTTGGAGGAACTGACGGATTTGATATATACGAAAAACCAAACAATTCTCTATCTTTCATTGCAGACAGAACAAGATTTATTTTTTCTGTAGTTGTCAAATCAGTTATTGGTCTCTTTGGATAATACGCAACTAATGCACGCTCTAGATTTCGGTTTATTTCTTCGTTGTATCTCGGATCCAAAAGCATTGGATTAATCTGTGTTTGTGGCGCCAGTTTGTCCAGAGATTTAGTGGTGGTGAGTTCTCTGTTTTCATTCTCTGGTCTAAGACGTTCTCTTCGTATCTCTTCGCCCATGGGAGGTCTTCTTGTTTGCTGTGGAATCAAAACTTGGTCGTCGGGCATACAACTAATTCTACGGGTAAATTTTAAGAGTTTTACATTTTTCTTCTTATTACGTTATTTTTATTTTTCCGCCCTGGTTTACTATCATTACGCTTCCTTTTCCGCTTCCCTCAACCTTACAGGTAGTGTTTTTTTGGGCGGCTTTAGTTTCGCTATCTGAATTCGAAATCGTAAACCCACTTTCTGTCCAGCTTACGGAATTTTCTTCATCGAGTTTAATAATCCGGGAATTTCCATTTCCAAGTGCGCAAACCGATTCTATTTCTAAAAAGAGTTTTTCTGCGTTTGAATCCAGTTCTATCTGTTTTTTCTGTTCTTCCGCGTAATTCCTAATTCCACTTAATGCGGCTATGGAAAAGGTTAATGCTGCCAACATAATAAGCGCCAAAAATAGATATTCGATAGAGACCTGACCACGGGGCATTGTTATACCTCTGTTTCTTGGTACTAACCTCTAGGTGCTAGTAGCTACAAGCCAATAGCCATCTTATGTGCATGATTTTTCCTGGGTATTGCAGCTATTGGACTGGCAATCTATGTCATCCACGCAAAAATCCCCGCCTTTTCCCTTTACTGCCTGTTCTGTCTTTTCCAAAATCGCCGCACTCTGAACCTCTATTTTCTCGCTGGTTTTTTGCGCAGTGCCTATTAGCTGGGTTGCCACAATCGCTACTATTGCTAGTATTACTGCGATCAGAATCAGCATTTCCGCGGATAATTGCCCTTTTGCTATGTTCTTGGTCATTTTATACAACCCGTAAGGTTATTCTTTTCTTCACGTAGTTGAGTACCTTATCATAATTGATATAATGTGAATATGCGGTTAATTCCATAGGGTAATTCCCATCTCTTGTCTGGTTGCTTCCCCATATCGGAATGACTAATTCTACGGAATCCCCTGCCTTTATTTCTCCAAGTCTTTTTTCCATATGCTTGTTTATGCAGGTTGGTTCAAAGCCAATGAGCTCCTTTTTTGGAAGCAGGATGTCTACAGATACCAATTGAGGTTCATTCGCAGTATTTGTCAACTTGACAATCATTCTCACCATGTTGTCCTTTCTTGCGGACAATCTTACTGGAGCAAAAGAGGTAATTACGTTGAATGGGGCATTGGATTGTTGTACCTCCGTTCGTACTTCTTTGCTTTTACCGGAATCTCCCATTAGTGAATCTAAAAATCCCATTTTGTCACCTTTTACATCTATTATAATTCGTTGCCTTTTCTGACGTATATGTGAATGGATAGAAACCTTTATATATAGTTAGTAATAAAGGAAATTTGCCAATAAGAAAGGCATTCATTTCACGCTCTTTCTTTGTATGGGAGGATAACTGGTCGCCTTGCCAGCGCATCATTGCGCTGGCCTCTTTCTATTTGAAACTTTTTAGTTTCTAACCTTAGAAAAATCGTTGGATCCAGATACGCTCCTCCCATACAGGGAATGTCAAAAACCACTTATTAGATAGGTCTATCAAAATCTACTGATTTTTAAAAACAGTGGAACAAATTTTCAAGTATGTCCGAAGCACCATTAGTTGAGATAGATGCCTCTGAAGGTGAGGGGGGCGGGCAGATTATCCGCACTGCGCTTTCGCTCTCAGCAATAACAAAAATTCCGGTTCGCATATTCAATATTCGTGCTAAAAGACCAAACCCCGGCCTTCAGGCTCAACATCTTATGGCTTGTAAATCAGTTCGCAATATCTGTCGAGGAACGTTGGAAGGCGCCGAATTGAAAAGCAGTGAACTGGTCTTTCATCCCGGAGAAATTATCGGTGGCAATTATGAATTTGACATCGGAACCGCTGGCTCCGTGGTTCTTGTTGCCCAGACTCTTATACCAATTCTTTTATTTGCAAATAAGAAAAGCGTCGTTCGAATTAGGGGCGGTACGCACGTCATGAAATCCCCAAGTTATGACTATTTCGCAGAGGTTTTTGTTCCTGCCCTTGGGAAAATGGGCGTAGTTATCAAAAGCCGTGTCCTGAAAATCGGGTTTTATCCGGTTGGCGGTGGAGAAATCGAATTTGAAATCGAACCGAACCTTCCCCGTGGCGTGACGGAATGGCTAGTTCCAGACGAACCTGAAGGAAAACGAGTGTTAATCCGCACTTCTTCATCCTTACCGGAATTAATTTCCATCCGTGAAAAGAAGGTCTTTGTTCAGAACAACATAGAAAATGTGCGTATACTTGCAGACCAGACATTGTCTCCGGGAAACGCACTCCTGTTGTGGCAGGGTTTTCGCGGGGCTTATTCTCTTGGGGAAAAAGGAAAGCGTGCGGAAACGGTTGCGCAGGAGGCCATTGACGATTTCAGAAAAGAAGAATCAGCAAAATCCGACGTAGATAGACATCTCGCGGATCAGCTTCTTATTTATGCAGCTCTTGCAGACGGAGAAACAGAATCGCGGTTCAAAACCTCTGAAATAACCGAACATCTGCGCACAAATTCGGAAATAATAAAAAAATTCCTTAAGAACAAAAAAATAGAAATAAATGAAGAGAGCAGAGAGGTCTTTGTAGGGTCTATTTAACTCCAGTTTAACCTCTATTTATCCGCTTCAGCTTTACCTAGTATCTCCTCCATCTTTTTCTTATCATATTCGCTTATGTTCTGCCAATCTGCCTCTTTTTCTGGTATTTCAAGCGATTCGTTGCTTTGTTTTATAGTGGTTTTGTTTGTGGTGGCAAACTCCTCGCACATCGAAACCTTAGTGGAATTTAGGATGCTTCCACATATGCTGGCGTTTTTCATTGTTCCGCCAAGTTCAATATAACAATCATCCTTTATGCCAGATTCGGTTACGAGTTTGCACATCTCAGTGTCTTTAGCCATTATAGCCAAATTGAGGATGCAAATGTCCTTTCTTCCACCTGCAAATTTGCACAGTTCGAGATTCTTTTTATCTAATGCCATGGAATAAACGCATTTGTCATGTTCTATCCCTTCTTTTTCAAGGCAGGCTATAAACGCATTCTGGTCATCACTTGCAGCCTGAAGAAGGGTTATCGCCTTTCCAGCAGTCAGATTTTCCGGAACGATTATCTCTTCATTATACTTCCAATTTGATGAAACAAGGTCCCATTTACTTATGCGGTCTTTTCCTAGATAATTATATGCGAATTCCTTGGAAATAACTTCGTTCCTTTCCTCACTGAAGCATAACTTTGCTTCATACCTCTTCGGGTCTCCTTGTCTTACGTTAAGGCTCATTGCCTCGCTTAAAGTGAGGTTTGAATAGTCTATGACAAAATTTACTTCTGAGCATTTTTCATTATTTTCAATTGTTTCAACAACCTCTTCAAATGTAATTGCATCTTTTTGTTTCAGGAATTCGAAGGTTTCCTTTGCAGAATCTATCTTTTCTTTGCTGAAAAATTGCCCCCCAACTACTTTAAGATACTTTGAGAGTGGTGCAGTTGTATTCTTTACAGAACTGCAGGCATATTCATCTTCGTATTCTACGCACATTATCGTGTCGTTTTCCGTAAAATAAATATTTCTTTCAGATATTGGCGTTTCTACAGTCACCTGGCGTACTGCTCCGTTCTTGCGAAGTATTGTCCTCATGACATACTCGTCAAGCGTTTCGTCATAGATATATCCGTAATTTGTTGCGCCCTGACCAACAAGAAGGCTTTTTTCATATATTTCAAGTGCATTGCCTGCGCTATTTTCTCCCTCGCCTTCTCCGTCATGTTTTTGAAGGCTTGGAAGTGCGTACATATAGACTGCATAACCTGCTACAAGGAAAATAATAATTCCAAAAACTACTAGCAAAACATTTTTTACATCTGCCATAAGATAACCTCTGAACATCCGATTTTTTTATACTCTTCATTTGTGCTTAAAAATATATGTAAAATTATTGCAGGGGACAGGATTTGAACCTGTGAAGACGCTAGGCCATCAGATTTCCTATCCCGCATTTGAGATTGGAACGTGTGAGATCTTGAGTCTGACGCGTTTGACCGGTGCGAAATTTATTTCAAGACCGAAAACCCGGAACTGGAAACAAGCTTCTCCGCCACCCCTGCGCATGTATGTTACTTTTTGCCGCACCACCTTTTAAAACCTTGTCAGTTTATCATTTTCCCATGGCAGAGCCACTATGGTTCATCGAATACCCAGTATCATTCATCTCAATTTTCGTAGCAGTATTCTTCACACTGATTTATCTGAAGAATTTCAATAGAATGGAACCGCGGCCAAAGCAGGCGCATGGTTGGGAACCGAAAATCACCATCCTTATTCCTGCTTACAATGAAGAGAATTCTATTGCTGCATGTTTAGATTCGGTTTTAGCATCTGATTATCCTCTAGAAAAGATGGAAATAATTGTTTTGGATGATGGTTCCACAGATAGAACTGCCGAGATTGCGCAGGGATACAAGAATCGTGGAGTAATTCTTATTTCAAAGGAAAATACGGGAAAAGCCGATTCCCTTAATTTCGGAATAAAAAAATCAACAGGAGAAATAATCGCAACGCTTGACGCGGATTCATTCATAAGTCCATATTCCATACGCAGAATGCTCCCGTTGTTTGAAGATGAGACTGTTGGTGCGGTTGCCTCTGCAGTGAAAGTGAAAAAAGCAAAAAACCTTTTGGAGGAGATACAGCGTATAGAATATCTTTTTGCATTGTTTTCCCGCAAGGTTGTCAGTTTTATCGAGTCTGTGCAGGTGACTCCCGGGCCTTTTTCAATGTTCCGCAGATGGATTTTTGACAAGGTCGGCGATTTTGATACAACGAGCCTTGTGGAAGATCAGGAAATCGCGTTGAGAATCCAGTCTCATCATTACAAAATCCGCTGTTCTCTCGATGCCGATGTTTTCACCGAAATCCCGCGCACGTTCCTTGATTTGATGAAACAGCGTACCAGGTGGCAGCGCGGAGGATTCTGGAACTCGTTAAAATATCTTAAAATGATTAATCCGAAATACGGAGATTTGGGAATGATTATTCTTCCGTTCGGCGTGTTTGGCTATCTAATGCTTATCATCTTCCTTGTGCTTGCGGTGTACTATATGTTCTATGGTTCGCCTTATCAGGAAGTGCTGAGCTACGATTCATATTTGCTGGCGTTTCGCGAACTTCATGTTTTTGGGATTCTCATGATCGGCCTTGCGTTTTTGTGGCTGTTCTACGGAATGGGA
>Ga0209211_10011705_pt1 | contig 11174 bp, 7 predicted proteins | sample RifGroA2_FD_183992 | JGI IMG/M metagenome (GOLD analysis project Ga0209211, IMG submission 183992) | Groundwater microbial communities from Rifle, Colorado, USA - Groundwater A2 (SPAdes) (version 2) | ecosystem: Environmental > Aquatic > Deep subsurface > Groundwater | place: Rifle, Colorado...
GGCGCCGTCCCGTGTTCCATACGGAGTTCCGCATAACGATCTAAATGTTCAAGTGCTGTCGGCCTCAGCACAGGGTCTTCAAACAGGAATTCATAGCCTGCCTGTAGCTCACCAGGCTGCGCATCACTCATCCATCCCTCTAGTTTTCTCTGCCAGAATTCCATCTCAGGCGGGAAGACGTCCTTTAATTGTTTGTAAACTTCGATAAACTCCGACATCCCCCCAATGTGATTGGTTAGTTGAAACGCAAGCTGTCTTCTGTAATTTTCGCCCGCATTATCCAACATGGTCACGGATGAGTAAATCAACAACTCCCGATAAATTCTCGCCAACGTCTGTGTAGTTATGTCTTTTTGCGACACCAGCTGTTTCAGCATAAAATCAAACCAGCCCATTCCGGATTTATAAGAATGCACACGCATTGATTCTTCCTGCTCCAAATAATACTCCCAGCTGCTGGAAACACGCTCTTCCAAATGAGGATTTTTGTACGCAAGACTGTTTTGTATTGCAATCATAAGCACCTGCTCTATCTGGTCCCATTGGACCTGGCGATACGGCTCCAAATCGTCGGCATTAAATACCAGCAACGGCGCCAGCCGAGACCGGTCGGATTCATTAAGCTCCATGAGTTCCGGCACAAATTCGATGGTTTTCTCCAAAATCAAAGCATCTATTTCCGGCAAACCTTCAGCAGGCTCTCTTTTATTTTTTAATGCATATTGCGCTTGTGCAGCCAAATATTCAGCCACAGCCGATTCAAACGGTATATTCCGTGTATCCCATTTCTCAAATTCCCGGTGAGCCTTTTCTACAGCCTGCTCTGATAGCAGCGACAATGGGTCCGTACCGGAGTCTTTTAGGAGTTTTACTAAGATTTTTTTTTCACCTTCGCGTCCATCAACAGCCACGCCCGGCATCATATAAACAGAATCCCAAATGCGGTCTACACCTCCTTTCTCCGAGGGCAATGCCCGGCTCAGTTTTAGAAATTCCCGGTAAAAAACCACCGCTTTCCTTAAATCATGTAGCGTACGGGCTTCCCGAATCCGGCGGCTGATATTTTCAAAAGAAATTTCGCCATAAAGCGCTTCATCAAAAATTCGCCGTTCAGAAGACGGCAACCGATATCCTTCCGGCAAGCTTCTTGGTTCTGTGCCTAATCCCCTCCAATATTTATTCCTTATTTCGTGGTAAAGCATTGCAGCTCTGTGATGCGAAGCGGGATGGGTGACAGAAAAACTATATCTAGAAGCCTTGCTGTCTTCGGGCTTGCTTCTCTCACTTAGTGCGTTCATAAAAACTAAAGCGGTCAGCGGATTCAGTGATCCCTCATCATCTCCCTTGCCGACCGCCCTCAGGCCTGCCAAATCTGCCTGATATTCTTCGATAAAACGCGAAGGGTCATATTCGCCTTCAGTTTCTTTTTTTCTTCCGGACTCAAGTGCGTGGCCCACCTCATGACCGATAATAAATTTAATGGCATCACGCGTCAGCAATTGGTTATCCTGAAGAAATGCCAACAACCCACTGTTAAATACTATCACCTTTTTTTCAACGGAAACTATTGCATTGACGCTTATGTCTTCAGGAACAAGAACCATATAGTCATCCGCATCGAAACCGTTTTCTTCCAATGTCAACTCCGCCAATTCGGTAACGGCCTGCACGGCGGGATCAGCTTCATCCAGCAGGCCATGCACCGCCTCGTAAAACCGCCTCGTTACCGCCTGAGCTGCGCTTATTTTTGTCCGGGAATGGAGACGTCGTTTTTTTTGTTCCAATTCCGGACGGTTATCATCGCTAATCCCCTGTTTTTTCCAAGCAGAAACCCGCTTCAAACCAGGCAAGAGCTGAGCATCCACAGTGTTCACTCTTCCCAAAGAAGCAGCAGAAACAACCGCCGGCATACCAGAGTCCAGCAATAATGCCGTGACATTCTCCTCTGTTAACTGTCCCGCCTGCTTTAATGCCGCCAGCATTTGAAGAAAATTTTCAATATTATCCCGCTCCTTCACTTGCAAAGATGGTTCCGGACTCATCTTTTCATCGAGATAACAGGTGTATTGACGGGCAAGGGAAAAATGTCCGGTTTCGGTAAGATCACAGTAAACATTGTTGCGCCATTGGTTAAGTATTTCATTTCTTCTCTCCCCCACTCGCTCCAGCAACTTATCTCGAAGCATGCGAACGAAAGCATCATAAATACTGATTCTGCCTCCACGGATTTCGAAATAGTTCTGCCATGACACCTGACCCCGGACATATCCCCAATAATTATTTTTGCTGGGGAGTTCAACGATACGGGGCGTCACCACCAGATAGGAAAATCCCTTTTCTTTGATTTTTTGGGCTAGTGCATGCGTATGAAATCCCCCCGTCACCACAACCGAGACTTTTTTTCCCGTCGAATTCATAACCCTTTCGATCCGTTCTGCAAACACCCCGTCGCGAATCTCCGCGTTCTCATAAAACGCCCGATGATACTGCATTTGTTCATAAAGATCTCTTATCTGTTTCACTAGCGATAAGTACAGACTACTGGTTTCCGCAGCCATGAAACGCATCCTTTCTTGCCCATCCAGCCAATCCTTCCGGGATATCTCCAGCCGGGCAAATATCCGGAGAAAGTCCACACTGGCATCAAGTTTGTCCAAAACTTTTTCTTTTTCCGTACGGAACAGGGCCTTCTTGACGTTTTGTTCGTAAGTTTCGATTTCCTGAAAAAATAAGCTGCCTCGCATGTTCTCGATTTTCTGCCATCCCGGAAGAATTTCTTCCGGCTTCTGCTTAAGATCAAGAGGGATATCATTTTCTTTAGCCAAATCCCTTAACTCCCGAATATAACTGCCGGCATCCATCCTTTCCGTCTGGAAATCCTGCAATAAACTATTAAATCGAATTTGACCATTACCCCCTCCTTGGCGTTTAAAATATCGCATAATTTGCCCAGAAAGGCTTTTTGCATACCGTTCGCGCCGTCGTTGCTGTGCCTGGTTATCTTCCATTCCGGTTAATAACTCGTCAATTACAGAACCCTGTTTCGGAGGTATGAACTTCGCCAATTGATGCAACAAATCCAGCATATTGATTTTTCCGGCTTCAAAATCGTTGATTGCCGAATCCACTTGCAGGAGGGTGACAGAATAAACCTTTTCTTTTTCCTTCTGAAGCTGGAAAGCTATACGGTCAATGGCTAAAAGCAATTCCTGTTCCTTCTCACCGGCATGTAGCAAATGAACATAGCCTTGTTCGAATAGGGGCCAATTTTCCAATCCATAAAAACGGCTCGAATGTCTACTGAAAATAGCCGCTTCACTCACACCTGCAAGTTCTCCGGTTTGCCGGTATTCGTCAAGCACGGATTGAAGCAATTGTTTATCTGGAAATGAGTTAAATAAACGGGCATCGGCATCACCGGAAAGCCCCTCTACGCCCACGAGATAGACCCCATAAGTCTGTTGAAAATGATCAATAAGTCGACGGATATTGCGTTGCGCATCTGGCACAGAATGGGCATCTTGAAGCAAAAAAACCATTTTTCCGTTAGTTCCCTGAAATGATTCTTCTATAGATCCAACATCTTCAGGAACGTGTATTTCACTAATCTCAAAAGGCCGTCTAGCAATAAGGAGAGGGGGTGCTTCCGGAAAACCAGCTATGGCTTCTGTTACAAAGAAGCAAAGTATGGTCAGGTAAGTAACTAAGTTTTTTACTATATAGATAACCATTTTCTATCACAATTGATATAATTTACTATTCTATGATAAAGTATACGGTAATATGATAAAAACTACAAATTTGTGAAGCACAATAACTATCCGCCACTTATTAAACCGTAAGTTAATTAATTTGAATATATTACGTATTTTAATGCCGGCATTCACATCGAATTTAAAAAAATAGTTAGTTGAATTTGGCATGCCCATTTTTGGTAATCCCTTAATTGTTTGGGAACAGGTCACGCCGTGAATCTGAAATATCTCAAGCCTCGGAAACGCAGGTCAATTTGCGGATATCTTCGAGAAGGAGATCAAAATCGAATGGCTTTCCGTAGAGAACGAAGCGGCCTCCGTCCGACGGCCGCTTGGGAGGGCTGCCGTCTTCCACAAGCGCGCTGATAAAAATAACGGGCACATTGCTGTCAAACCCGGCCCGAACCGCGTCATCGTATAACCGGGTGCTTTCACCCTGGTTGCCGAGCCAAATATCCAAGATCAGGAGATCGGGCCGCTTCTCGAACGCCAGAGTCCAGAACTCCCTTTCGTTCCGAGCTGTCGCCACTTCAAACCCATATCTCACCAGTTTGATGCGAAGCAGCTCAAGAATGGCCCATTCATCGTCTAATATAAGAATCCTCTTCTTCATAGACGGCGGTTTTGGCACCTCCATCCCATTTCTTTCAATATCCATGCCAATGTCCGGCGTGCTGAACCTCGGGGCTGGGAGGGGAAAAACTGGCCTAGAAATCTGACAAAATGCGGTGTTTTTGAGACAATCGGACAAACGATAATCAGCGGGCCATTTGGTATTTTTTCATCTTGCGGTAAAAAGAATCGCGGCTCATCTGAAGCGCTTTTGAGGCCTTCGTGACATTCCCGCCCGCCTCCTGAAGGGCCTTTTCAAGCAATTTTCTTTCAGCTTCGCCCATGACCGAGGCCCGGTCGTTTAGCGGGACCGGGTCCTTTTTTGATGCATCATCCCCGAAAGCGGCCATAGCGTAGATGTCTTTTTCCGTCACGATATTCTTGTCCTCGACCAGCAGCATCAGACGGGCGACGAAATTCTCAAGCTCCCGGACATTGCCCGGCCAATCATAGTCGCAAAGACATCTCAAGGCTTTTTCATCTGTTTTCAAGGAAGGCTTCCCATTCCGGTTCTTTTTGACAAAATGCAGAAAAAGTTCCGGGATATCTGCCTTTCGCTCCCGTAAAGGAGGAATGCGGATGGGAAAAACATTGATCCGGTAATAGAGATCTTCCCGGAATTTTCCGTCGCTCACCATGGCTTTCAAATCCTGGTTGGTCGCCGTGACAAACCGGATCTGCACCGGTACCGGCTGTCCGCCTCCCACCCTTTCGACTTCCCTTTCCTGGAGAACGCGCAGCAGTTTCACCTGCAGGGCAAGCGGCAAATCCCCGATTTCATCGAGAAAAATTGTTCCGCCCTGCGCCTGTTCGAATTTTCCAATTTTCCGCGAAACCGCGCCGGTGAAAGCCCCCTTTTCATGGCCGAACAATTCGCTTTCAATCAAATTTTCAGGGATGGCGCCGCAATTGACGGCCACAAAAGGCCCCTGGCTCTGCAAGCTGTTTAAATGGATAGCCCTCGACACCAATTCCTTGCCGGTTCCGCTTTCGCCGTGAATCAGCACGTTGACATCGCTTTTGGCCGCCAAATCCATCAGCTGAAAAACCTTGAGCATGGAATCGCTTTTGCCGATCAGGCTTTTGTCTTTGTAGGAATCTCCCAGCTCGGTTTTGAGCGTGGAAACCTCCTCTTCGAGAGACATCTGCCGGAACACGTGTTTGACCTTGGCGTCAAAGGCCGCGAATTCAAAAGGTTTTTCCAGGAAATCGAAAGCACCAATCTTGATGCATTCCACCGCCATTTTCACGTCGGAATGAGCGCTGATCATAATCACACAAGTACCGGGGCGCTTCTTGAGCGCCTCGCGTAAAACCTCAACGCCGCTCATATCCGGAAGCCGGATATCCAGCATAACCAGCCCGGCGGGTTGCCGCTCAATCCATTCCAGCGCGCCGCGGCCGTCAAAAACCGATACGGGAGAATAGCCTTCCTTCTTGAGACGGATACTTATCAAATTGGCAATTCTTTTATCGTCATCCACCACCAGCACGGTTTTATTCATAAGTCAGGCCCCTATCAAATCATTGAGTTTTGCCTGTTTCATATCAAAAGGCAGGATGATGGTAAAAGAGGTCCCCCTCCCCGCCTCGCTGCGCACCCCAATCCTGCCGCCGTGCGCTTCGACTATTTTTTTCACAAGCGTCAATCCAAGTCCCGTGCTCTCCTCCCCATCTCCCTCCGTGCCGTTCTCTATGCGCTGAAAGGGCTCAAAAATCCTTTGCTGGTCTTCGGGTCTGATGCCTATCCCGTTATCCTCAACTCCAATCTCGACACCGTCGGCATGATTTCTGGAAAAAACCCTGATTTTGCCGCACACGGGCGTGTATTTAACGGCATTGCTGATTAAATTATCCAGGACCTCCCGTATTTTATCCGGGTCACAGTAAACCGGGTTCAAATCAGGCGCTATATCATCCGAAATTTCCGTATTCTTTTCCTGAGCCTGGGGAATAAAAAGCAGGGCCTCTTTTCTGACCAACTCGCGTAAATCGGTCAAGGTCCGCTCCATTTTCGCCTGACCGGATTCAATCTTGGATATGTTGAGTAATTCCTTGACCAAACGGTAAAGCCGGTCCGTGGATTCCTTCACATAACCCAGATATTCTTTTTGTTCATCATTGATAAACCCCGCCTCACCGTTTAAAACCATTTCCAGATACCCTTTGAGGGAAGTGAGCGGGGTTTTCAATTCGTGGGAGGCCGCTGACATAAACTTTGATTTCAGTTCATCCAGTTTCTTCAAATGTTCATTAGCCCGGTTAAGCTTTTCGTACGAATCCCTCAGTTTCGCGACCATGACCCGGAAACTTTCCGCCAACTCGCCGATTTCATCCCGGCTTTGCACGTCAATCCGTGCCTCCAAATCCCCGCTCCCGACGCGCAGCATGGCTTTGCGAAGCCTGCGCACAGGCCCCGCCAGAATACTCCCAAAGAAAAAAGACATCGAAAGAATCAAAATACCGCAACCCGCAAAAAGCGTCAAGACAGCCAGCATCAGAGCGTCCTTGGCCTGATTCCTTTTTTGATTCATTGCCTGAAGAACTTCTACCGAGCGGATTTCCAGGGCATGGGCAATTTCGTGCAGACGATCGGCAAGCCCCGCTGACTGTTCTTCCAATTCGCCCACGGCTTTAAACGACCGGGCGTAGGCAGTAGCCGCTTCACTCAGATTGTCATGATCCAGCCTGTGGATGAATTGCCTGATGGCGGCCTGAATCCTGCTCATGGACCGTTCCGGCGTGAGCGGATTCAATTCGCCCCCGTATCCCTCTTTGAGGATTTTATTGCCAAGCGCGATATTGCCAACGGTTTCGGACAGCACGGCACCGGTTTCCTTTTTCGAAAGCGTTTCGAGAGCCTCCCTGATGGCCGCTTCAAGCAGCCTTCCTTTTTCAGCCAGGTTGTCCCGGGCCGGATCCATTTTTCTTCTGATTTGAACGATATCGTCAAACGCCCGCCGGTAATCGCGGGCTAATCCGGTGATCAGCTCCATGTCCGGGGACACTGCGAATGCACGGCCCGGCGCCTTTTTCTCCGCCGAATCCAGTATTTCATCCATGCTAAAGGTGAAATCCTTGATTCTTTCGCTGTTTCCGGTACGCAGGTAATTTTCCTCGGCCCGCCTGGCCTCCACCACCAATTCTCTTACCCGGTTGGCATACATCGCTTTCGTGATTTTTCCGTCAAGGCCGTGCAGCTGGTTTAAAAGGACAAAATACATGCCGGAAAATAGAATACTGATAACGGCGGTAGCTATATAGATTTTTGTCTTGATCTTCATAAAGGCCTAACCGCCTTTCCGTTTAGGCTTATATTGTATATTTTTCCGCGGTTTTTAGCCATTGGCATACGGCGGCGTGTCAGATTCTGTCATAACCCTGTCTGACAGAACGGACACGGTTCATGAACGCATCCCCCGCCAAAACTTTCGGGACACCCGCAACCGCTTGCCCCGCCAAGGATTGCTGCAGAGCGGGAATATGGCATAAAACTTGAACTCCAAAAAACCAAAGGAGGCAACTCTCATGAAAACGAGTCGTAGTCTTTTGGCGATGATTCTTTTGCTTTCCAAGGCGCTGATTCTGCCCGCCAACACCCTTGCCGAAGTCATTGAAGGCAAAATCGTTCTGACAGATGCGTCGACGCAAAACATCAGCATTAAACAGGAACATCCCATGGCTGGAAAGCCCGATCCCGTGTATCTCTCCATCACTTCGGAAACACGATTCACGGGGATAAGCGATTTTTCCCAGTTGAAGCCGGGAGATCAAGTACGCGCCGAAGCTTCTCAGAAAGACGCTTCGGGAAATCTTCAAGCTGCTGCGATTGAAAAAACCTGAAAAAACAAGAAGGAGGTGGAGCCATGCTGTTTTACAGCGAGAATAACAGCGATAGCCCGCGGGAGACCGAAGAACTCCTTGCCTGCCCCAAATGCGGATTGCCCGAAGAACTTTGGACCTGGAACCACGGCCTGGGCTGCAAAAAAGCGTGTCAGACTTATTGCTGCCGGGGTTGCGCCGATAACACGCGCTGCGTATGCGTTGAATGAAAGAATGCGGGGGCAGGATCAAACGGCCGGCCCCCGCACGGAATGAAGCATGCGATCGATCGCGATTCCCAATTCCTCAAAATCAAAAGGCTTTGAAAATACGGTGTGGGTGCTGTCCAGATGATGTTCGTGCGGTAACGTCTTTTTGTCAATGAAAGCGGTGATGAAAATCACAGGTATCTTCGGGTCAAATCCAAAAAAATCCGTCAGACTCTGGTAAATGTAAGGGCCGCTTTTATTTCTCAGCCAGACATCGAGAATAATCAAATCGGGCTTGGCAGCGAAAACCTTGGTCCAGAATTCTTTTTCATCAGCCGCAGTTTCAACTTCATAACCGCGCTTCGAAAGCCTCACCTTGAGCAGCCTGCGTATCAATAAATTATCATCCACAATCAGGATCTTATTGCCCATGGCTCATCACCTCGCGTCTCAGGGATAGACTGGCCAGGTATGGAAAAAGGAAAAGTGCCGCGCAAGCCGACACCAGCGATCCTAAAACCACGGAAAAACCGAACCGCTGCGTGGGCGGAAAATCGGATAATAGAAAAATGCCGAATCCCGAGCAAAGAACCAAAAGCGACGAACCTATAGGCTGCCAAAGCCGCGAGCAGGCCTCCGGCCAGGCTATCTCTTGCCAGGCTGCGCTTCCCGCCGCACTTTGGGCGTAAAGACTGAGATAAATCATGGCATCCACCCCCATGCCGATGGCCAGGTTCACGGCCGGCGCCGACACCACGTCAATCGGGACACGTGCGTGCCCGAGCAAACCCAGAAGAACCACGGGGATAAGGCTAAGGCTTATCAGCAGGGCGCCTGAAATCTGAAGAGATCCCGAAAGGCGCCACATCATAACAACGAACATGATGATCAAAAGCAAAAGGCCCGAAATCAAACTGCTAAGCAAAAGCTCCGACAACTTGCCTTGCAGGGCGTAAACACCTCCCGTCAGCACAGGAGCAAAACCCCGTTCCCCGGCAATTCTCTCGATTCTCTCGATCACCTCACCTCTTGACTCCTTACGCCCTGTTTCCTTCATGCCCAAAATAAAAAAAGTTTTCTTCCGGTCTTCCGTCACAAAGTATTTAGCGACTTCACCAAATCTAGGGCTGTCCATTATTTTCAGCAGCCACTCCGTTGACAGAACCTTTGCCAGCGGAGAACGCTTAGCCTCCGCCATCACGATAGGCAGGGAAATGGCAGCTCCCACAGAAGGATCTTTTTCCAACTGCTGATGAAGACCCCAAAGATTAACATAAGCATCACCGGTATTAAACGGGGCCCGGTAACGGTCCATCACGACCATTTTCAAGGGGCTGCTGCCTCCGTTCCTGTCCATGTATTCCAATCCGTTACGAAGACCGCTTCCCTTTTTAAAATACGAAAGAATATCCGGATCGGTGTTGAGAAGAGGCAGTCCGGTTGACAACAAAACGGCAAAAAGCATCATGCCAACAGCTATTTTCACATGTCTATTGCCAAAAAAATGGGTAAGCGTATCACGGACAAACCTTTTGAAGGCCGGTCTTTCGGCTTCAGCCTCGGACATTTCGAGAAACCAGGGGTAAATAACGTAGGCTGAAGTAAACGCCACCATCGTTCCCAAGGCCCCTGAAATACCCAGCTGCCGGAGCGGCGTGGCCTGAACAAAAAGTAAGCTTATGAATCCCGCGAAAGTCGTCGCCATGCTCCAGAAAGAGGCCTTGAACGTGAACCTGACCGCGTCTATCACGGCGTCAAAACCTTCACTGGTTTTCTCCTTCCTGATATTTTTCCAGTTGTAGGTCAAGAAAACAATCGGGGACAAAGTCAGAACAAACACCATAGTCGATAGATTCGCGGTAAGCGGCCCGATTGGAATGCGAAGTACGTGCGTCAGTATCAAAGTGACCGCGCTGGAATGGAAACACGCAAGCAGTGTCCCCATCAGGATATAAAACGATCGGAATATGAGATACAAAACCCCGCTAAAAACCACAACCCCCAAGGCGCTGAAAACCGCCAGATCGCGCGAAAGATGACGGCTGATAAGCTCGACAATATACGGAGCGCCTGAAATCATGACCTCGAAACGGGGGCCTTCAAAGCGGCGGCATATGCGTTCGATTTTGGAAACAAGCTTGTCCCCGGGCTGTTCTCTGACAAAAACCTGCAAAAAAGTGGATTTCCCGTCCTCTGAAACAAGCACCCGCTTCCACAACGGGCTTTTCAATGCATCTTCAAGACCGTCAGGGCCGCGGCTGATGGACTGGACGCTGAAGACCTCCGGTAATTTTGCCAACTCCCCGGACAATCCAGCCACCTTGTCAAAATAGGCCTGCGAATGAATGTCGCCCTTGGCCCCGATAATGAATTGGGGCGGCTGAGGGAACATCGCGGAAATAATTTTGTCCGACCGCATCTGGGGATCATCGCTGGAAAAGAAAAACGCCTCGTCGACTTTCGGTTTCAAATCGACGAAAAAAATAAAAACGCAAAGGACAAGCACTGCCGTTTCGGTCCAAACAAGTGCCGGCATAGGTATTTCCAGATATTTACCCAAAAGCCGGCACTTGATTTTTATGGCCGCAAAGCGCTCCAATGCGTTTACGATTTTCATCGTTTTACCCCGTTATTTTTTGTTCGCACCGCCAAGCCTTCTGCCGTGATGACATCATACGGAATGGAAATAAAAATCGGAACAATGCTAAAAGCGTTTTCCAGTCCATAACCGATATGAATCACGGCATCGGCCCCGACTATCCTGGCCTGGAAAACG
>Ga0209211_10011706_pt1 | contig 11174 bp, 8 predicted proteins | sample RifGroA2_FD_183992 | JGI IMG/M metagenome (GOLD analysis project Ga0209211, IMG submission 183992) | Groundwater microbial communities from Rifle, Colorado, USA - Groundwater A2 (SPAdes) (version 2) | ecosystem: Environmental > Aquatic > Deep subsurface > Groundwater | place: Rifle, Colorado...
GCTACACAAGATAAACATCCATCGAAGAATCGAAGTATGCCTTCTTTCGTCTGATGCAAATATAAATAAAAAATTTATAAAAAAATATTTGTTTTTTAACACAGTACCTATCGGATTAAAACTACCAAAGGTAGTTTCTTCTGTGTTAATTTTAGGAGAAAAATTTCTGTGTAATCTGCGTAATCTGTGGCAAAACATTATAGAATTTAAATAATTTAATATCAGACACATATAAGATTATAAACACATGAAAATTACTGGAATTATATTAGCTGGGGGCGAAAGCAAAAGAATGGGAATTGATAAAACTAAAGTTTCGTTTAATGGTAAAAATTTAATTGAATATCCAATAAATTTATTTAGAAATAAATGTAGCGAAATTTTAATAAGTTCAAATAATAATAATTTGCAGGAATATCCTTTTTTTAAAATCAATGATGAAAATAAGAGAAAAGGTCCATTGAGTGGCATTTATTCGTGTTTAAAAAAAAGTATTAATAATGTGAATGTTGTTATATCATGTGATATGCCATTAATAAATTCAGAACTATTCAATTATTTAGTTGAAAATTATAATAACGAAGATTTATTAATGCCTTATTACAACTCACATTTTGAACCATTATTTGCAATATATTCAAAATTACTAATTCCAAAAATTGAAGAGCTTTTTTCTAAAAAGGATTTTTCACCATTGAGTTTAATTCCAATATGTAATTTTAAAAAGCTCGAAATAAATAATTCTTTAAATTTTTATACCAAAAATTTGTTTAAAAATATTAATACTTTAAAGGACTTAAACTATATTAAATGAGAAAGTTTTTTCCAAATATAATGGTTGTTTGTGGCTCCGGTAGAAAAGTTGGAAAAACAACAATTGTACGAGAATTAATAAGTTTTTTTAAAGAAAATCAGAAAATTGCTGCAATTAAAGTATCGCCACATTTTCATCAGGATAAACAACCTCAAAATATTATTATGCACGATGTTAATTGCAATGTATATATCGAAAATGAATCCGATAGCTATCGGATAAATAAAAAAGACAGTTCGTTATTTTTTCAGGCAGGTGCAAGTCCTGTTTATTATATTGAAACTAAAGATGATAAACTTGAGAATGCTTTTTTGTTTATTTTAAAACATATTGGCGACCAGCGACTTATTATTTGCGAGTCGGGAATTTTAGGACGTTTATTTAAACCCGGAATTTTAATTTATTTAGAATCAACAATTAAAAAAGTTGAAAATAATGATAAGGTAACAAATAAAAATTTAGCAGATGTGATAATTCAAATAAATGAAAATAATTTGCAAGCCGAGGTTTTAAAAGCAATTAAAAAAATTAGAGTTGTTGAAAATAAATGGAAATTATGTTAAATTATTTATTTTTAAAACCCGCCTTAAATTACCTTTCGGTTTTTTTCTACCTTTTTGCTTACAAAAATGCTTATTTCATATAAAGCCCAAATCGGAATACCAACTAAAGTCATGCTAAAGGCATCACCCGAAGGAGTAATAAAAGCTGCTAAAATAGCAATTACAACTATTGCATGTTTTCTATGACTACGTAAGAATTGAGACGAAAGTAAATCAATTTTTGTAAGAAAGAAAATAAGCACGGGTAGTTCAAAAACTATTCCCATTGCAAGAGTGAGAATTGATAACATTGAAATATATGAACCAATGGAAATTAAATTTTTAATGTTGGAGCTTAATTCATAAGTAAGCAAAAAATTAATAGTTAAAGGAGCAACAATAAAATATCCAAATAAAACTCCAATTAAAAATAAACTTGATATGAAAAAAATAATACCTTTAGATGATTTTACTTCCTTATCTTTTAAAGCAGGTTTTATAAAAAGCCACATTTGCCATGCAATAAAAGGGAAAGCAATAATAATTCCAGAAATAGCAGAAATCAATAAATGAAATCGAAATTGCCCACCAATTTCTGTATTAATTAAATTTAATTCGATAGATTTAAAGCATAAACCATCAACATTTAATAATGTTCCAATTTTACATAAAGCTCTGTAGGTAATAAATTTAGAGTCGCTTGGTAAAAGAATAATTGAATTAAAAATTATATCTTTATAAATAAAAGCAATAACTGCAAACACTAAAATTGCAATAATTGAACGGAATAAATATTTTCTTAAAACATCTAAATGTCCCCAGAATGTTGAATTTTGTTCTTTCTTTTTAAGGAAACCAAATAGAAATTTAAACATAAAATTTACAATAAATCATTATTAATCAAATCATAAGACTTGAAGTAGAAAAATAATAATGATATTTTTCTATTTATTTTCTGGTTTTGGCAGTGTAGGATTATCTGTAACCGATTTTGTTGTTTTTGTGTCACTTATGTCTAAATCGTCATAAACGCCATCTTTTGCCTTTTTAAATTCGTTCATCCCTCTGCCTAAACCACGCATAAGTTGAGGAATTTTTGTTCCGCCAAAAAGTAGTAAAACGATTACCAAAATGATAATAATTTCCTGACCACCGAACATACCTAATAAAACCTGATTTGTTATCATAACCTAAATTATTAAATATTAAACAATTAAAATTAAATTTATATATCTGAAATTTTATTCAAATATATAAATAAAATATTTAACAATTAATTTAAATTAGTTAATTTTGAAATTATTTTTGAGTTCCGGTCTAAAAACCTTTTATTGCCATGAATTTACTCATATTTATTTTTATTTTCAAAGGTATTCTCCGCTTAAGCGGAGCAAGCTGTGAAATAGCGGAGTTTACACTGAGCTATACGAATATGCTAAGTTTATGAATTAATGCAGATAAATAATTTTTAAATCTATGGAAATCAGCGTAATCTGTGGCAGCGTTTTTTTATTTTTTCAATTTAATTATTATTATGATTTTATTTGAAGAAGCATTAAAATTAGTTTTACATAACGCCAAAATTATTGATATAGAGAGTGTTAAATTGGTTGATTCGCTCAATAGAGTTTTGGCTCATGATATTATTTCCGATATTGATATGCCGCCATTTAATAAATCGGCTGTTGATGGTTATGCTTGTAAAATTTCGGATATTAAAAATATACTCGAAGTAGTTGAAATTATTCCTGCTGGATGTGTTCCAAAAAAAGCTATAAATGAAAATCAATGCTCTAAAATTATGACAGGTGCTATAGTTCCTGAAGGAACTGATTGTATTATTATGGTTGAGCATGTTGTTAATATTGATGATAACAAAATTAAATTTAACAAAGAAAATACAGGCGTAAATATTGCCTATAAAGCTGAAGATATCGTTAAGGGAAGCGTTTTATTAACAAATGGTACATTAATTAAACCACAACAAATTGCAATAATGGCATCGGTTGGTTATTCAAAAGTTAAGGTTTATAAACAACCAAAAATCGGAGTTTTGGTAACAGGCACCGAATTAGTTGAGCCAGAGCAAATACCCAACGAATGTCAAATTCGAAACAGTAATGCATGGCAGCTTATTTCGCAAATAAAAAAAGTAAATGCAATTCCTGTTTATTATGGGATTATTGAAGATACCGAAGAAAAATTGGATTTAGCTATAAAAAAAGCAATTGCTGAAAATGATGTTGTTATTTTAACAGGTGGGGTATCAATGGGCGATTTTGATTTTGTGCCTAAAATTTTAAAACAAAATAATGTAAATTTACTTTTTGAAAAAATTAAAATTCAACCCGGTAAACCTACTGTTTTTGGAGTTCACGATAATGCTTATGTTTTTGGTTTGCCTGGAAATCCTGTTTCATCTTTTGTTGTTTTTGAGTTTTTAGTTAAACCGTTTTTGCAAAAATTAATGGGAATAAATGAAAATAATTTAAATTTATTATTGCCTTTAGGAGTCGATTTTAAAAGAAAAAAAGCTGAACGATTAATGTGGGTTCCTTCAAAAATTAATGAAAAAGGAGAGGTTATTCCTGTTGAGTACCATGGTTCGGCACACGTTATTTCTATTTGCGAAGCCGATGTAATTTTTCCAATTAATATTGACATATTTGAAATGAAAAAGGGAGAGCTTGTAAATGTTAGACAATTATAATAGAAATATACATTATTTAAGAATATCAGTAACCGACCGTTGTAATCTTCGTTGCAAATATTGCATGCCCGAAGATGGTGTGAAACTGATAAACCATTGCGATATTCTATCATTCGAAGAAATATTTGAGTTTACGAAAATTGCAGTAAAATATGGAATTAATAAAGTGCGAATTACTGGTGGTGAGCCACTTGTAAGAAAAAACATTGTAGAACTTATTAGAATGTTATCACAAATTAAAGAGTTGCAGGATTTATCATTAACAACAAACGGAATATTGTTAAAAGAATTTGCAAAACCATTAGCTGATACTGGTTTAAAAAGGGTAAATATTAGTCTTGATACTTTAGATGAAAATAAATTTAAACAAATTACACGTGGCGGTGATATTACAAAAGTTTTTGAAGGAATTGAAGCTGCAAAAAACGCTGGACTTGAACCAATTAAAATTAATTGTGTTATTGAAAAATCGCACAACGAACCCGATGCTATTAAAGTTAAAGAATATTGTGATAACAACGGGTTAATTATTAGATTTATTCACCGCATGAATTTAAAAACCGGTGAATTTTCAGTTGTTGAAGGTGGAACAGGTGGTAATTGCAATATATGTAATAAATTACGATTATCAAGTGATGGTTATTTAAGACCTTGCTTATTTAACGATATTAAATTTAATGTTAGAGAGTTGGGTGCCGAAAAAGCAATACAAACTGCTATCGAAAATAAACCTAAATGCGGTACACATAGTTATAACAATTCGTTTAATATTATTGGGGGGTAATTAGAGTCTGTCTATAAAGTCCGCTGACTGCGTTATGCAGACAGACTCGAATTAGCTTTTGTTATATTTTTAGTAATTCTGAATATTAGTAGTTTATTGGTATCTGCTCAAAAGGGCAGGGGAATTGACACGAATTGCACGAATTAAAACTAATTTTTTTGTGCAAATTCGTGTAATTCGTGTCTGATTTTACCCTTGTGTTTTGACAGGATACGTTTAATGTTTAATACAAAACAAAAACAACCCTTCATGTCGGATTTAATCCGCCATCTCATGTAAAAAGATTGCTGGGCAAGCCCGCAATGACATTGGGTTGTAGCTATTTTACAATATTAATTCGTTAATACTTTATAGCTTTTTTAACTAATAAAATACCATTTACTTTTAAACTGTAAAAATAAATTCCGGAAGTTATATTTTCGGCGTTCCAGTCAATACTGTAATCGCCGGGTATTTGTTTTTGATTAACCAAAGTAGTAATTAAACGACCATAGCTGTCTTCTATAATTAACTCAACATTGCCGCCTTCGCCAAGTGTGTATGCAAACGTTGTTGTAACATTAAACGGATTTGGACGGTTCTGGTACAATAGTGTTTGTTTGCTTAATGTTGGATCGGTTGTTATTTGTATTGTTGCATTTACATCGGTTTGTGCCGATTTTGTTTGTTCACAACATTGTGCAAGCATGTTTTCAATAGTAGAAAAACGGCTTTCGTAAGAGGAAATAATATTTTTCAAATTGTTTATTGTGTCCTGTTGTTCTTTTATAGCTTCCGCTAAAACAGGCACAAGGCGACCATAATCCAAAGTAAGAAATCCGTTTGTATCGGTATGCACCACTTCGGGAACTACTGATTGTACATCCTGTGCTTTGAACCCGATTTGTCTTGTACTGTCGAAATCATAATAGGAGTTGGTATGAAGCCAGTCGTAATATACTCCATTAAGTTGTAAAACTTTGTACAGTGCATTGGTTAGTGGAACAATGTTGATTTTGAGGAGACTGTCGGAAGTGGAGTTGAAGCCAACGGCTGTAACGGGGCTTATTGGTTCAGCAACTCTTTTCTTGCATATAGCTGTATCGGTAAACGAAAATACCTGCGACCAGGCGCCTGTGCCTGCGTTGTTTTTTGCATTTATGCGCCAGTAATATGTGGTGGGTATTGAGTCGCAAAAGCCAGTGTAAAAAGTGGTGTCGGTAATACCCGGGTAGTCACTAACAATGTTGCTGAAAGAATTATCTTTTGCAATTTGCGTACGATATAGTGTAATGCCTTGTGATACTGAATGCCATGTGAAAATTACTGTTCTGCCATCTACCACTGCACTATCGGCAGGTGAAATTAAAATGGGTGCGGCAGGTGGTGCGGAAATTGTGCTGTCTAATTGTTTGATGGCGTTGATGGCGGTGTAGAAAATGGCTTCGCTTTTTACTCTTAAAATAGGAGTCGGAGTAGTGTCAGTTGGATATAAATTGCGAAGCGATGTATCAACAGCATATGGGGCAATTGCGCATAATTGTTCAGCGATTAAACCAAAATAAGTTCGGTTGGTTGGAAGTCCCGCTAAACCGTTGTATCGGTAACTCATCACTTTTATTTTCCTAACAACATCTAATCCGCTTGCAAAAGCAATTGTATCTTGTTTCAATAAAGCATCGGATGGATAAGTGTTGCTTAAAAATTCAGCGTCACCATTTAGGAATAATAGAGTAGATGAAGGAGAGAATGGTGTTTGACTAATAGGATACCCAATACATACATTACCCCCTTTATTCGGGACATAAATTGCCTGACTTTGTGCGGATGGTGTAATTTGAGTAACTTCAAACCATCCTGCAATAGCCCCTTCTCGTTCTACCTTTGCTTTAATACCTACCGAGCGTTGAGAAATCTCTTGAATAAAATCTTTATTCAAAACATTGATTCCTATTGTTGCGGTTGAACCAGAAAATTGCAGTACATCTAATTTTGCTGAAAGATCAACGCAATCCCAACCAATACCTACACTATTACTCTTTAAAGGTGATGTAATACCTTGTCCGGCAAAATAAAAATTATTGTTTGCTATGCCAAAGCCAACCCGCCAGTTACTCGTAAGGTCAAAAGGAGTTGAAGAACCGCATTCTGCTCCAAAACCAGTACCTGTTCCACCTGCAGGTCCTCTCCATAATACTCCATAAGCATCAATCAATACACCGTCAAAATTATTTGGTGGTGCTACTGGCATATTTCTGAAACAGCCGTTTCCATTAACATCTAACTCGGTTAATAAGGGTGTTAAACTGGGATGATTTATTCCAACACTCATTGGAGTCAGGTAAGAAAATGGACGGATCATTAAATTTCCATTTTCGTCAGTATCAAAATCGGTAAAAATTCCATCATTTACATTTGCATTTAATTTTTGTGTAAGTCTAAACTGGGGACCGTCTTTTTCTTCAGCAACATCCAAACGTCTTTTTGGTACCAATGCGTTGGTAAATACCATTCCCATGCCTGTAAAACCATGTACCAACATACCATTTAGAGGAGCTGAAGTATTTATATTACCTGCATAAGGAGAACCAATAACTGCATTGCCCTGCACATCCATAGTGTTTAAGGGGTTTTCGGCAGGTGTTTCAAAATCACCAATACCCCACCTTACCCAACTGCCATTTGAAATAACCCTGCCTGCTTCAAGACCACTTGCATCGCTTGCCGGAAGACCTAATGAAGTAGCTGCTGTAAATACAAACCTTAACCTGTCGCCAAGGTCTCCCGGAACAGGGTTATTACCCCAGTTAATAATTGCTTCAGACATGTCATTGCCAAGAACTTTTAATCCAACATACATATTGTCAAAACCATAACTATAATTATAAAAGGTACCAATATCCATCCATGTACGATAACCCGAACCCAATCCACTAAAATCACCGATATGCAGCATCGTTAAAGGATTAGGGCAACCAATGCCAACATTTCCTGCTTTTATTATAGTAGGTTGTAAGGGAGGTCCTGGTGTAAAAATACGTTGAACACCTACAATTCGCACACGCTCTGTTCCAACAGTATTTGCAGTAATTGGCAGCGTATGAAATGTCATATCCCAAACACTTGCCTGCAACGAAAAATTTGTTTGGTCGGCAACTACAGGGTTGTTGCCATAATTGAAAATCATACCTTTTTCAGAAAGGGGTGAACCATCAGGAGGCTGACCAGGTTGTAAGCCAGTCCACAAACGCCATGCGTTTATTCTGTTACCAGGACCATCCGTGCGAAATAACTCGCCGGGAAGAAACATGGTTGCAGGGTTAGTAGGCGGTGTTAAAATATTTGCACTAATGTGCAATGCCGCCCTGGGACGAAACGCCGCGCTAAAATTACCAATTGTGATAGCTTTGATGTTTTGACCAAACGTTGTAGTGGTTTCACCCCAACGATCAATAAGCCAGCCATCAACATTAAATTGTGCAAATATTTGAGTTGCACACAAGCATAGAATAGCTGCTATTCCGATGCTTCTAAAAACATTTTTCTGATTCATTTGATGAAATTTAAATTTATTTAACAATTTTTGATTTAAAACTTACACACAAAGAAAAAAAATAATTTGAATAAACAATGGATTGTTGAAAACTTTAATGTGAATGAATAAAAAATCCTCCTTTCATTATGTTAATTGGTTATTATTAGTTTTTCGGAAAATACATGATTATTGTTTTGTATCTTTAACAGATATATACCTTCTTTTAACTGATTTCTATACAAGGTAAAACTTAAGTTATTATCTGAACTGATTAAATTATAGGATAATGGTTGTAATTGTCCTAAATAATTGAAAAGCGACAGTGTATAATTTTCACAACTGTTTATCCCTTCAATTGTTACTGAAGTAATGCTATAAAACGGGTTAGGTGTTACATTAATACTTATTTCATAAGATTGAATTGAGTTTACTAAAGTAAAACAATTAGTAGTATCGGTATCAAAATAAGAGGAAATAAAATTTGGGAAAGAAGCCATACTTTGTTTTCCATTTAGATAAAAAGCAGCATCCTGAAAATTACAAGCTATTCCTAAGGCGTTAGGATTATGAATAATGGCAAGTGAATCTGTATTTGCACGAGTAAAATACAATTTGCCGTTTACAGGGGATAATCGTGCATCATAAGCATAGATTGTATAATAACTATCAAAAACTATTTGTTTAGATTGATTAATATCAGGCGAATTCATATCAAACTGATAAAATCTTACATTAGGAGCATTCCCCCCACCCATAACATAAAGCTTAGAATTATCGGGTGAAAAATTACCTATCATATTACCAGTATCAGCAGTTAATGTAATACGATTTGATAAATAACCTGTTGCATTGTTAAAATCATATAACTCTATTGTATCAACTACACCGGTATTCCACCAATCCCAAAAATTACTTGAAACTATTTTATTGCCTTTGGGGGATATTTTTAAATCATTACTGCCCCATAATAATCCGGTAGCATTACCAATTGTAGAAATAACCGGAGCAGAAATACCTTGTGCTGTTACAAGATAGGCATAAAATTTTTCCTGATTTCTTTTGTGGGTAATGACCCAAATATCCCGGCAATTGCTATGATATGTAGCTTGTAACGCTTCGTGTGTTGGCGCTACCAATAATATATTTTTATTAGTAACAGCACCAAATCCTCCATCTAAAGTCATATCAACAACTGAATAGTTAAGCCCATAAGCAAAATTATGTTCTTGTGCATCAGTGGTAAAGATGTAATAAATAAAATTATTTAATGGCTTGGGTACAATTAAGCTGTTTTGGTGGCTGCTCCAATGCCCCCATAACCCTGTACCATTCTGCATAACAGCATGGTTTTTATTCCAAACAGTTGAGCCGTCAGTATAAAAAAGAAGATTACCTGTTTCGTCTGAAATTGAAGAACAACCATCCCATGTATTTACTTGTCCGTTAGTATCTGCAACTGCTTGTCCACTGCTAAAATCAATACCTGCATTAGCACCAAAATACCAGTGGTATGTTCGCTGGATTTGCGCGTGCAGTATGCTGCTGCAAATAATTAAAAGAAATAGTATTGCTTGCTTCATAATTTTATTAAAATTAAATTATAATTTACAAATGTACGAAATATTATATCATGTCAAAAGACAAATGAATAAAAAATCCTCCTTTCATTATGTTAATTGATTATTATTAATTTTTCAGAAAATACATGATTATTGTTTTGTATCTTTAACAGATATATACCTTGTCTTTTAGCTGATTTTTATACAAGGTAAAACTTAAGTTATTATCTGAACTGATTAAATTATAGGATAATGGTTGTAATTGTCCTAAATAATTGAAAAGTGACAATGTATAATTTTCACAACTGTGTATCCCCTCAATTGTAACTGAAGCAGTGCTACAAAACGGGTTGGGCAATATATTAACACTTATTTCATTTAATTGAATTAAATTGACTGAGGTAAAACAATTAGTAGTATCAAAATAACTGTCAATAAAATTTGGGAAAGAAACCATACTTTGTTTTCCATTTAGAGAAAAAGCAGCATCCTGAAAATTACAAGCTATTCCTAAAGCGTTAGGATTATGAATAATTGCAAGTGAATCTGTATTTGCACGAGTAAAATACAATTTGCCGTTTACAGGGGAGAATTGGGCATCATAAGCATAGATTGTATAATAACTATCAAAAACTATTTGTTTAGATTGATTAATATCAGGCGAATTCATATCAAACTGATAAAATCTTACATTCGGAGTATTCCCCCCACCCACAACATAAAGCTTAGAATTATCGGGTGAAAAATTACCTATTACACTAATAGTATCAGCAGTTAATGTAATACGATTTGATAAATAACCTGTTACTTTGTTAAAATCATATAACTCTATTGTGTCAACTACACCAGTATTCCACCAATCCCAGAAATTACCTGAAACTATTTTATTTCCATTTGGTGATATTTTAAAGCCAGAGCAGCCCCATAATAATCCGGTAGCATTGCCAATTGTAGAAATAACCGGAGCAGAAATACCTTGTGCTGTTACAAGATAGGCATAAAATTTTTCTTGATTTCTTTTGTGAGTAATGACCCAAATATCCCGGCAATTGCTATGATATGTAGCTTGTAACTGTTCATTTGTTGGCGCTACCAATAATATATTTTTATTAGTAACAGCACCTAATCCTCCATCTAAAGTCATATCAACAACTGAATAGTTAAGCCCATAAGCAAAATTATGTTCTTGTGCATCAGTGGTAAAGATGTAATAAATAAAATTATTTAATGGCTTGGGTACAATTAAGCTGT
>Ga0209211_10011707_pt1 | contig 11173 bp, 8 predicted proteins | sample RifGroA2_FD_183992 | JGI IMG/M metagenome (GOLD analysis project Ga0209211, IMG submission 183992) | Groundwater microbial communities from Rifle, Colorado, USA - Groundwater A2 (SPAdes) (version 2) | ecosystem: Environmental > Aquatic > Deep subsurface > Groundwater | place: Rifle, Colorado...
TGGCTCCTACCAAAAACATTGAAATTCCTGAACATAAATTAGACTGCCTTTGGCAGCAACTTTTAAGCTTCCCTCATTGGTAGGACAAGCGTCCCCGCTTGTCATCATAATGTCAGGCGAGGACGCCTGACCTACCATAGGGGTTGGGGGGTGTTGCGGCAAACTTACACACCCCTCCCCCTGTCCCCCTCAGTGAGGGGGAGGCTAGAGGGGAATCTCAAAAGATTGAAATTCCTAAACGTTAATCGGGTACAGACATGGGATCAAAAATTCTTGTAATCGACGATGAAGAAAGCATTAGGTATACCTTTAAAAGCTTTCTTTTAGACGAAGGATATGAGGTATTAACTGCCAGGGATTACCAGGAAGCCTTGTCTGCAATTGATACGGCGGAACTCGATTTGATATTTGCAGATATTCTCCTGGGAGGCAAAACAGGTTTAGAAGTTCTAAGAGAAGTCAAAGAAAGAAACCTTCGATGTCCCGTTGTTATGATTACGGGAGACCCTGATATAGATTCCGCTTCGGAAGCGCTTCGGTTAGGCGCTTTTGATTACATTCCTAAACCTATAAAACAGGATACGCTTTTGCGTATTACTAAGATAGCATTAAAACATAAGGCGCTGGTTGATGAAAAGGAGAGGTACCGTTCAAACCTTGAGGCTATTTTCAGTAGCGTAAAAGATGCAATTATTGCAGTGGATAAAGAATTGTTAATGATCGAGATGAACGATGCGGCCAGAAGCATTTGTAATTTATCTCATAATTCTATTGGAAAGGCATTTAATTCTATAGCTAAATATTGCAATGGAAAATGTTTTGATGTACTCGAAGAAACTATTAATAAAAAACAGGCTATTGAAGTGTACCGTCATGAATGTCAGCTTAATGAGCGTCCACAACAGGTTGTAAGTATTACTTCACATCCGTTATTGAGTAAAATATCTAAACCAACAAATTCCTTTTCTGCGAAAAATGAACAAGGTAAAATTTATCAGGATAATGCAGGTATATTCTCTGGCGTTATCCTTGTGGTAAGAGATGAGACACGTTTGGCCAATCTGGAACAGGACTTGAAGGAACGACAGCAATTTCATAATATCATTGGGAAAAGCGAAAAAATGCAGGCTATTTACTCTCTCATAGACAATTTAGTCGACGTTGAGACCACGGTCTTGATTACCGGTGAAACTGGCACAGGCAAAGAGCTGATAGCAGAGGCATTACACTCGAGGGGGAGTCGATGCCACAAACCTCTCGTTAAAGTAAATTGCTCGGCTTTATCTGAAAATCTGCTTGAAAGTGAACTCTTCGGACATGTTAAAGGCGCCTTTTCAGGCGCTGTTCAGGATAGAATTGGCAGATTTCAAAGGGCAAATGGAGGAACTATCTTTTTGGATGAAATTGGCGATGTATCTCCAAGGACGCAATTACAATTATTGAGGGTAGTCCAGGAAAAAGAATTTGAAAGAGTAGGAGATTCGACCCCAATCAAAGTCGATGTTAGAATTGTTGCTGCTACAAACCAGTGTCTTCAGGAGAAGGTAAATCGCGGTGATTTCCGGGAAGATCTTTATTATCGCCTGAAGGTTGTCGAAGTAATCATGCCGCCGCTAAGGGAAAGAAAAGAAGATATCCCTTTATTATTAAATCATTTTCTGAATAAGTTCAACAAAAAGCTGAATAAGGAAATTGTTGCTGTCTCCGCTGACGTCCAAAAAATATTAATGGATTATTTCTGGCCTGGTAATGTGAGGGAGCTTGAACATACCCTGGAACATGCGTTTATCATCTGCCGGCAGAATACCATTACCATAGATTGTTTGCCGCTTGCTCTTAAGGATTTTCTAGGAACTAAAATGTATGCTTTAGGAGATTCCGGGGCTGACGAATCTCATGCAATTCTTCATGCACTGGAAAAGACGTCGTGGAACAAGGCCAGGGCAGCCCGCCTATTGGGTATGAGCCGGCGAACGATATATCGAAAAATTAAAGAATTCAACATCAAGATGCAGCGCACGTAGCACAAAACAATCCTTTCTCACCGCAGCACACATACTACCCGTTTATTATACGTTCATTCCATCATAATAATGTGCCATGTCACACTTTTGTACTGACACATTTGTGCACTGGCACATATTTTTTCATTTATATCCATTGTAATTCATATCCATTCATAGTAATAAAAATACCAATACTAACGGTACTATTCTTATTTCTGTAGGTAAATAGGAACATAAAAATTTATTAATAATAAATGAACTACTTAAATTACACATGGCATACAATTTGAGTTATGTTTGGAAAATTTATTGTAATTATATGTTTGTTATTTAAAAAGGGAGGAATACACATGAATGCTATTATATTATTCAGCGCTCTGATTTCATTGTATTTCGTCGTGCGGTTGTGATGCGGAAAATGAAATATTCCTGGTTGTTCCCGATATTGAGTACTTGGTAGTTAATGAAACTTTATAGTACCCGGAGGATTATTGAATTGGAAATATCAAAAGTTGTATATAAGTTAATGGAAGAAGAGACGACGAGATTATTATTATCCGACGTTACCGATCTGACATATATTTATGATACAAATGGAAATATTTTATTTGTAAACAAGATATTCGAGAAATTTACCGGGCAAAGACCTGAAGAATATTACGGGAAACCGTTTGTATCTCTTTTCAACGATGAAGATCAAAAAATAGTAGTAGACGCTTTTACAAAGACATTGAAGGGGGAAAGCGCTCAATATGAACTTTGTTTTAAAAATACAGGGATATTATGTGAATACAAAAATTTTCCATTGAGAAATGAGAAGGGACATGTAGTTGGTATTACGGGGATAGCGAGGGACATTACCGCTCGCAAACAAGTTGAAGAAGGACTGAGGATGCTTAACAAATCTTTAGAAAAACGTGTGGTTGAACATACGGCTAAGTTAGTGGGGGTAAACGAAGAACTGATGGAGGAAATTAACAATCGCATACGACTGGAAGAAGAGTTTAAACAAAGTGTTAAGAAGTTACAAAAATCTATGAGAGGAATCGTACAGACGTTATCAGTAGCCATCGAATCGAAAGATTCTTATTCAATAGGACATCAGAAACGAGTGGCTAAACTTGCTCGCTGCATAGCTGAAGAGATGGGCCTGTCAAAAGACAGGATTGAAGGAGTCAGTATAGCCGCTACTCTTCACGATATTGGCAAAATTTCAATACCTGCCGAGATTCTAAATAAATCAGACCAGCTTTCAGAGGATGAATTTAATATGATTAAGACTCATCCACGTCTTGGTTATGATATATTAAATGAAATAGAATTTCCACATCCTGTTGCTCAAATCGTACTCCAACACCATGAGAGGCTTGACGGTTCCGGGTATCCTTCAGGTTTGTCAGGAAAGGATATTCTCCTGGAAGCAAAAATTTTAGGCGTGGCTGATGTTATTGATGCGATGCAGTCTCCTCACCCGTATAGACCAGCGCTTGGTTTGGACAAGGTATTGGATGAAATTTCACGAAACAGGGGCATTCTTTACGATTTTAATGTAGTGTACGCTTGTTTGGTTGTTTTCAATGAAAAAGGATTTAAATTTGACGATAGGTTATGTACTGCTAATCTAAAGATATTCGAGGACGTTTTAATAGGTGTTTAAATTAATTAAATGAATTGTAAAATGTCAGTAATAATTGTTGGGGCGGATCATCTTGGGTGCATTCCAAAGGAACTCGACAGGATTGGCATCTCGAAAATTCAGCATTTAAACGGCAGGAGTGGACAGAAAATTCGCGGAAAAATGCCTGATAAGGCCGACTTTATTATCCTCCTTTACGATTTCGTAAATCATAATCTGGCGTACAAGATAAAAAAAATTGCCGGTAATAAAGGAATACCTATTATCTACGCAAAGAGGTCCTGGCCGTCTATATACCTTAGCATTCTGGAACATCGTCAGGAATTAAAAAAAGCAGGGTTAAATTTATTATAATTAAGAACAATTGAATATGGGAAAATCCATTTACGTTGCATGGACTCCGTTATCCGGTTCGAATGTGTCCGGCTACGGCGAGGCTTACTTCTTTAACGAATTTAAAACCACATTCGTATTCGAAACAGAACAAACCATTGTCCAGTGATAAAAATACTAACAAAAGAATAAAAAACTTTGAAGTAAAATTTCCAACACAGAGCTGGGTGTTTCATCTCTTCTGGAGGTGGAGCACCCTCCTCCCCCATCAAATAAAAATCCCTTTGTAACCTCGAAAATCTTCAATTTTTATCCTTCCTCTGTGCAATTTAAACTTAGCGGTGATTTTGTTGTTATATATTCCAAATTCATCAGGTTGTAATACATACTACAATTCAGCTTAAATCGTTTATTTGCCTTATTCTATTGGAAAATGTCATTGACATTAATTTTGTAAATCTGTAAAATGCCAACTGTCGTGATGACATATACTTGCATTATAAGTATTTAATACGATCATGAGGGTAAAACGAAATATTTATGTACGTTGGAATCGATATTATTGAAATAAAACGCATTGAGAGGTTGTTTTCTGCCAATGAGGATTTTCTAAAAAAAATTTACACGGAAAAAGAAGTGGAATATTGTAAGCCCAAGAAAAACAAATATCAGCATTTTGCGGCTCGTTTTGCTACAAAAGAAGCCATGTTCAAGGCCTTAGGGACTGGTTGGGTCGGTAAAATGAAATGGACGGATATCGAACTGTTAAACGATGAAAATGGCAGGCCCTACGTGAATCTTTATGGAAGTGTAAAAGAATTGGCAGATAAGAAACATATTAGCGATATTGCTGTATCATTATCACATTGTCAGGATTATGCCATTGCACAGGTACTTTTGGTGCCAAAATATGAGGAACATTCATGAAAAAGCTCGTACTAATTAACCCGCATCCGATTGGAAACGTTGGCGAGGAAAACGTCTCTGTATTAAACCAAATGCCCGTGAATCTTGGGTATCTAAAGGTATTAACACCAAAGCATTGGCAGGTTGATATCATTGATGAAACCCAGGGACTTGCGATTGACGATACAGGGGAAATTACTTTTGGCGGAGCCGACCTTGTTGGCATTACATCGGTAAGTTATCAGGCCCATCGTGCATATCAAATAGCTACTGCCTGTAAGAAACGGGGTATCCCCGTGATCATGGGCGGCATTCATGTCACCAGTTATCCTGAAGAGGCGGCAAAATATGTTGATTGTGTTGTGACCAGAGAAGCCGTAACCACATGGGAAAAAATCATTAGCGATTTTGAAAATGGCTGTCTCCAAAAAAGATACGATGGTGTTCTGACTCCTATGGAGTTATATCAGGGATTGCGTCCCGATAGGAAGTATTTAAAAGATAAATATAAATACCGGTATTCAGGTATTATAACAACTGCGGGTTGCCCATTTAGCTGTGAGTTCTGCTCCGTGCCTCAGTTCCAAGGCAGGAAATATCGTGAAAGGCCGATTGAAGACGTCCTTGATGAGTTCGAATCTATTAAGGGGCAATATCGCGGGTTAATATTAACGGATGAAAATTTTTATGGACACAGCAAAAAGTCCAATGAACGTGTCCGAGACCTTTTTAAGGGAATGGTTGAAAGAGGAATTTACCAAAACTGGTTCGGTTTTACATCTCTCAATATCTATCAGGACGACGAAACCCTTGAATATATGAAGAAGAGCGGATGTGTCGGGGTATTGATTGGGATCGAATCCATCAACGAAGAAGCCCTGAAAACGATGAACAAGAATGTAAACCTGCGCATCTCGATTGAGAATTATTTTGAGGCCATTGCCAACATCCGTAAACACGGCCTTGCTGTTTGGGGGACGATGGTCTTTGGAAACGATGCCGATACCCCTGAAACCTTTAAACAGGTTGCTGATTTCGTCCTGGATTCGCACGTTGATATTATGACCTGCGGTATCCTGTGCCCATTCATCAATACGCCGCTTTATCACAGACTGAACGGCGATGGAAGACTTTTCAGGACGAACTTCCCTGAAGATTGGATGTATTACACGTCTCATCACCTAACCTATGTCCTTAAAAACATGTCTCTCCAGGAACTTATTGATGGCTTTCAATATTTATACGACAAAATTTACTCTACAGAAGTATTACGGCAAAGATTCCAGAATGCAAAAGAAGTACATAAAGATAACATGAATGCCGCCATGTTTGCATTCAGGGTAAATCTGGACTGGCAGAGTGTCTATCAACACTTGATTCAAAATTTAAAAGAACTGCAAGCATCGGGGTTTTACGATGAGGCATTGAAGCGATGTAGTGCATTGAAAAAGCAGGGGAAAAAAGTGGAATTGACACCGATCGAGGTATCATCATAATTTAATGTTTAGGAATTTCAAACAAACGCGCCTCCCCCTTAATCCCCCTCACTGAGGGGGACAACCATCTGTTCCCCGTTGGCAGGGGTGAAGGGGGTGGACATCTGTTGCGAAAATGTGTATGTATAAGTCACCAAAGGCCTAATTCAACGTTTGTGGTTTGATCATCGTAGGTCAACTTATTCGCATTGAAAGGTGAATAGTTGACCTCTCTTGTTTTAATGCTCAGGAATTTCAAAGTTGCAATAGTAGCGCGAACTTTAGTTCGCATAGGGATCTAAGCGAACTGAAGTTCGTGCTACATTGAAAAAGCTGCCGAAAGTCTAATTTAATTGTATAGGAATTTCAATCTTTTATGATTCCCCTCTAAAAAGAGGGGATAAAGGGGTGTGTAAGTTTGTCGCAACACACCCTCAGCCCCTCTTCCCAGAGGGGAGCTTAAAAGTCGCTGCCGATGGTAGCCTAATTTAAAAACGAACACTATGTCAAAGGTCGTCATTACAGGATTGGGATTGGTCACGCCAGTTGGAATCGGCGTCAAGCAGAGTTGGGAATCGTTCATCCAGGGCAGGAATGGCGCCAATGAGATGAAGTCCTTCGATACCTCCAAATACAAGGTGCATCGTTCCTGTGAGGTAAAAAATTTCCAGTGGGATTTTGAATTGGAAAAGCAGATCAAGGAAAATACCATCCATAAATACGTTTACTATGCAGCCAGAGAGGCTCTGCAAGAAAGCGGTTTACTGGACGAGAACAAATTCGATAGAGAACGATTCGGTATTGCCATTGGAACACTAGCGGCTGAATTGACGCCTTTTGAAAGACTTCTGAGGTTAGATACTTCAAAAAAGGATAATGGCTTTGATAAGATTGTCGCTGCCGTTTATCCTCCCAATTCAATTACAAACATCCTGTCCCAGTATTTTAACTTTGAAGGTCCAACCATGATCTCGCTGAATGCCTGTTCATCAGGGAATCACGCCATTGCCTGGGCGTGTGAGCTTCTTATGGAAAACAAGGTGGACGTGATGATGGTAGGGGGTGGCGACATGATTCCCCAAACGGAATTTACCCACTTTCACAACCTCAAGGCCTTAGCGCCCGAACGCTGCCAGCCCTTTGATAAAAACCGCCAGGGTCTCATGATCGGCGAAGGGGCAGGGATATTGATTATGGAGCGCTACGAATTTGCGAAAAAACGAGGGGCACAGATTATTGCTGAAATGGCGGGTTACGGGCTTAGTTGCGATGGATTCCACATGACGGCGCCACATCCCGAAGGAGATGGTGCTGTAAAATGCATGAGTGATGCATTAAAAATGGCAACCCTTTCTCAAACTGACATTGGTTACATCAACGCACATGGCACGGGAACACCCCATAACGACAAAACAGAAACCACCGCCATAAAACGCGTCTTTGGTGAACATGCCTATAAAATTCCTTGCAGTTCTACAAAATCCATGATTGGTCATCTCATGGGCGCAGCAAGCGCTGTAGAATCGGTCATCTGCTGTCTGGTACTGAGGCATGGAATAGCGCCGCCAACAATCAATTATGAAACGCCCGATCCTGAATGTGACCTTGACTATATACCGAATAAAGTGCGCGAATTAAAAACAAGACATGTGCTCAATAATTCATTCGCCTTCGGTGGGAATAACGCTACCACAATATTCAGTAGGATGGATTAAGCCTGTCCTGAGTGTGCGAAGGGCAAAGCGAACCCATCATTGACTATTGTGCCTTAGGGATTGACAATAAATAATCTTAACAAGTTTGTTGTCCGACACTTTGAAGATCAGGCGCTTCGACAGGCTCAGTACAAGCACTGTCAGGGCTAAAGCCCAATTCAGGCTTCGTCGTGAGCTCAGTCGAACGATAAGACCGTCACTAACCCCAGCCTTAAGGCTGGGGTTAGTGGGTATACGCCATACCGGGGCTTTAGCCCTGATGGCACAGCAACATGAAGTTGTTCTTGTTATTTATTGTCAATCCCTTAGTGGCTATTATTTGATAAATAATATGAAAAAAAGAGTTGTTATCACTGGAATTGGTATTGTTTCTCCTCTTAGCTGCGACAAAGAGGCGTTCTGGAACAATCTCATTGAGGGAAAGTCAGGCATTGCGCCCATGACTTCTCTTGACCTGTCTCCCTATAAATGCAAGCAGGGCGGCGAGGTCAGAGACCTTAAACCCGAAGTGTACCTCGGCAGCAAGGGTTTAAAATATTTAAATAAAGGTACACGATTTCTGGGCTCTGCTTCCAAGATGGCCATTGACGATGCAAAGCTTCCAACAGACGGTTCCCTGTCAGAAAAAATGGGCATTGTCATCGGTTCGTCTCTCGGAAATTTTTCTGAGACGACGGATTATTTTTATGAAATTATCAGGAATAATCCATCAGAACTATCTCCTATGCTCAGCTATGATGTTGCCTTAAATTCTTCTATCAACTACGTGTCTGTCATTTTCAAAATAAAGGGACTCGCCCGTACCATATCGGCAGGTTTCACGTCAAGTACCGATGCCATTGGTGATGCGTATAAAATGATTCAAAGAGATATGGCAAAGGTAATCGTGGCAGGGGGGGTAGAGCAGATTTCCATTGATTTGTATCTCATATTTTACCTGCGTGGACTCCTGTCGGGACTTGACGGCACAAAAGAGAAAAGCCTGCCATTTGATAAGGCAAGAAACGGTTTTGTCATGGCAGAAGGCAGTTATGTGGTAATCCTGGAAGAACTCCAACATGCATTAGACCGAGGTGCTCATATTTACGCTGAAATAAAGGGTTTTGGAAGCACGTTTGTAGGGGGCAAGAAACACCCGGAAGACATAAGAGTGCGACGTGTCGAAAAAGCCATGCACGATGCCCTTGAAGAGTCCGGGGTAAAAAAAGAACATGTCAGTTTCATCAGTGCAAATGCAAACGGATGCAAGATGCAGGACGCAGTCGAGGCGAAGGCCATCCAGTCTTATTTTAGCACTGGGAGCAGTCAAATACCGATAACTGCAATCAAATCGAATGTGGGGGAGTCTTACGGCACTTCAGGCGCAGCCCAACTCATTTCCACGGCCATGTCCATCAATACAGGTCTTATACCCCACATCATCAATCACAGCAACAAAGATCCAGAAATCAACTTAAATCTTATCCTTGAAAAACCCTTTAGAAAAGAGATACAGAACGCAATAATAAACACCATGGATTATGATGGAAATAATTCATGTTTGGTGATCAGCAAACATAACAAATAGTATAATGCTTATTGAGTGTTTTATCTGAAATATCATAAATAACTTATTGATAATTATAGAATAAAGATAAAAGTAAATGTTAGATTTATAAATTATAAAACACACATTAGAGTAAACAAGACCATATGATCTCAGAAAATCATATCACAGTTATTAAGAAAGGGACTGATGCTTGGAATTCATGGAGAGATAAAAATCCCCACATCAAGCCTCTCCTTAGAGGCGAATACCTCGAAAATATAGACGGTATCAGAATTAACTTTAGAGACACTGATTTGTCTAATGCATCCATGGAAGAAGTTAAACTAATTGAGGCCGATCTAAGAAATTCAAATCTGTCTCATGCTAAACTGGGCGGAGCCAATCTTCTAAGAGTAAAATTGATTAATGCAAATTTGCAGAAAACTATATTTTGTAATCGCTGCATGAATGCGATATCCAGTATTAAACATCACAAAAATAGAATCTCTTATGAGTCGTATAGCCCCGCAAGTTTACGAGAAGCAAACCTTAGCAATGCCGACTTAAGTGAAGCTATTCTTTGTCATGTAGATTTAACAAATGCGAACCTAAGTGGTGCGACACTATTTCGAACTAATCTCCGCGGTGCAAATCTGACAAAGACAAACCTTTCAGGTGCGAAACTCATTGAGGCTGATATTAGTAATGCCATATTATATTCCGTAAATCTTCAAGATACGACTCTTGAAAATTGCAGAATTCACGGTATTTCAGCGTGGAAACTAGATCTTTCTAAAACGGTTCAAACAAGTCTCATCATCACAGACAAAGATGAACCAGAAATATCAGTGGATAATCTGGAAGTAGCACAGTTTATTTATCTCCTTCTTCATAATAAGAAAATACGTGATGTAATCGATACTGTTGCTAATAAAGCCGTTCTTATCCTAGGCCGCTTCACTCCCCAAAGAAAATTGATTTTAGATGCCATTAAAGAATTCCTGCGCAATCATAACTACGTTCCTATATTATTTGACTTCGAAAGATCCCCAGGAAGAGACACAATTGAAACCATAACAACACTTGCTGGTTTATCCAAATTTGTTATTGCTGATTTTTCAGAACCTATGTCAACCCCATTAGAGGCCCATGCGATTATTCCTAACCTTATGATCCCATTTGTGCCAATTATTCAGGAAGACGAAAACATATTCTCAATGTTTACCGATTTGAAGATGAAATATGATTGGGTATTAGAACCTATAAGTTATAACAATAAAGAAGACCTTTTAGAATACTTCGAAAAAGGTATTTTAGAAAGAGCGGAAAACAAATTCGGTGAAATTCGAGAGAAAAGATTATCAGCTCGAAGAGATCCGATAAGAATGAGAGAAATCTAACCAGCACATCCACCGGACGCGGCAGAGCCGCGACGGTGATGCGCACCGTTAGGCTCAAAACAATAAAGGTTAAAAAATGATTTCAAAGAAAGATAAATCGTTTGGTGATTACAAGAATAAAGGGCATCTTTGGATCACTCTTTCAACAGGCGAATATTATCCCGATGTCCTCCC
>Ga0209211_10011709_pt1 | contig 11172 bp, 16 predicted proteins | sample RifGroA2_FD_183992 | JGI IMG/M metagenome (GOLD analysis project Ga0209211, IMG submission 183992) | Groundwater microbial communities from Rifle, Colorado, USA - Groundwater A2 (SPAdes) (version 2) | ecosystem: Environmental > Aquatic > Deep subsurface > Groundwater | place: Rifle, Colorado...
AAAAACCAGCCTGTTTTTGTTTATGATATTCACAAAAGCTGGGAGCAGGTGGTAAAAGAGGGGCCAATCTGGAAATCTGGCAAATTTCCTCCACTTTCCAAAGAAAAAAAATATAAATTCCTGGGCCAAAAACTCATTTCCCCTATTGCCATTTCTGCCGGCCCTGCTTCCACTAAAATCTGGACTGATTTTTATTTTAAAATGGGTTATGGACTGGTTTTTGAAAAAACCAGAAGAACAATCCCGCGAAAATCAAATACTGCGCCCAATATAGCCATTGTCAAACTGGATCATCCGGTCACCCGGGAAAACTTAAATCAAAAACTGGAAGCTACCATGGAAGATTCTGACTGGGAAAAATATAAATGCATGACCAACTCCTTTGGCAACCCTTCTCCGGCCATGCCGGATTGGACAAAAGAGCTAGCAAAACAAAGAAAAGGAGTTGGTGACGGACAGCTTTTAGGTTGTTCTGTTACAGCCACTCTCCATAGTGGGGCTACCATGGAAGATGCGGCGTTGGATTTGTTGATGGCAGCGGCTGCAGCCGCTATTTCCGGAGTTCAAGTTTTGGAATTTAATCTGGCCTGTCCCAATGTCACCGAAAACAGCGTTGAGGGAGAAATGTTTCAGGATGAAAAACTGGTGGCTTACATTTTAAGAGAATTTAAAAAAAGATTTCCCGAGATCCCCTGCGGCTTTAAGTTTGGAGTTTTTCAGTCCAAACAGCAGATGAAAAAAGTTTTTATGGCAGCCGGAGATAATTTGGATTATGTTTCAGGAATCAATGCCATAGCCATGACTGTTTTGGGTAAAAAAGGAGAAGAAATTTTGCCCGGGAGGCGAACTTCCGGGGTGTGCGGCAAAGCAGACCAAACAATAGCTTTGGAACATATTAAATGGGCCTCTGAAATTAGAAAAGAAGAAGGGTTAAAATACGAGATTTTGGGAGGAGGGGGTATTGTGGAAGTTGCTGATGTGGACAGATATTTATCTACCGGTGCAGACATGGTTCAAGTTGCCGCCGCCGCTTTAGCCAATCCCCTCTTGGCCTACAAATACAGGCTTTTTTATGATAAAATATAGTTATGAAAAGGCTTCCCGTTTTCTTAAAACAATACTTCTGGGATGTGGATTTTAATAAGCTGGACTTTGAGCGCAGTAAAACTTTTATATTAAAACGGGTTCTGGATAGAGGAGATAACCAAACCTTAAAATGGTTATTTCAAAATTATACCAAAGAAGATATTAAAGAACTTATTTTGACCACCAGAGATTTATCAGCCAAGACAGCCAACTTCTGGGCCGATTATTTGCATATCGCCCATAATCAAGTACCATGTTTACAAAAGCCTTACTCCCGGATACAATTCGGGCTCTCAAGCTAGTATCTAAAATAAGTATTGTTAAAAAAAGCTACCTGGCAGGCGGAACTGCTTTGGCGCTACACTTGGGCCACAGGTATTCTTTTGATCTGGATTTTTTTACCCGGGCTGTTTTTGATGAAAAGACTTTACTATCTGAACTTAAAACCTTGCCTGAATATAAAGAAGACGGGACAGGCTGGAGAACTGTCTGGGGAAAGGTGAGTAAAACCAAATTCAGCCTGTTTTATTATGAATATCCCCTGATTAAAAAAACTACTATGTTTGAAGGAATACAAATCATTCATTTGGAAGATATTGCAGCCATGAAAATCCATGCCGTCGAAGACAGGGGAACTAAAAGAGATTTCTTTGATTTGTATTTTCTGGCACGGGAATTTTCTTTAGAGAGGATGCTCAAATTTTACAATCAGAAATACGGCAATTTAAAAGAGCATATCTATATAATTATCAGGAGTTTAAACTATTTTGCCGATGCCGAGCGGGATGATGATCCTAAAATGCTGAAAAAAGTTTTATGGGAAGAAGTGAAAAAGTTTTTTCGGGAACAGGCCATCAAACTGGCTAAAAAGAAATTAAAAATTTGATTTCTTATCTTAATCCCCCTGTCACTTTAACTTTGGCAAGTAAATCAAGATTATCTAAAACTTCCCCGCAGCCGCGGACCACTGTTGTCAGCGGATCATCTGCAATATAAACAGGCAATTTTGTCTCCTCGGCTATCTTTTTATCCAGGCCTCTAAGGAGCGCCCCTCCTCCTGCCAGATAAATTCCCCTTTCTACTATATCTGTTAAAAGTTCAGGCGGAGTTTCCTCCAAAACTTCTTTAATTACTCCAACTATTTGAGTCACTGTCGGGGTCAAAGCTTCTCTTATTTCCGAAGCAGTAATTTTAAGTGATTTGGGAAGTCCTGTGGAAAGGTCGCGGCCGCGGATAACTGTTGCCTCGTTATCCTTACCGCCCAGTTCATAGGCAGAACCAATCTCAATTTTAGCCTCTTCGGCGCTTCTTTCCCCAATCAGCATGCCGTAGCGGGTTCTCATATAATTTATGATATCCTCGTCCAGCTCGTCCCCTGCCACCCGCAAGGAGCGGTTGATAACCATTCCCCCCAAAGAAATCACAGCAATTTCTGTGGTTCCTCCGCCAATATCCACCACCATCACCCCTTCCGGCTCTTCCACCGGCAGTTTGGCCCCGATAGCCGCGGCCATTGGTTCCTCAATCAAAAAAGCCTGCCTGGCACCGGCCACTAAACAGGCATCCTGCACAGCCCTTCTTTCCACTTCAGTCACGCCGGATGGAATACCCACTACCACCCGTGGCCGGGGGATTTTAGGCAGGCTTCGCCAGCCTGAAGATTGAGGACTCTGATGGACTTTATGGATAAAATAGCGGAGCATAGCTTCGGTGGTATCAAAATCGGAAATGACACCGTCTCGAAGAGGACGCACAGCTTCAATGGCCGCCGGGGTGCGACCCAGCATTCTTTTAGCCTCACTACCAATGGCCAGAACTTGCCTGGTTTTTCTATGAAGCGCCACTACGGTTGGTTCCCTGATCACAATCCCCTTGCCTTTGACCAAAACCAGGGTATTAACTGTACCCAAATCAATACCAATATCATGGGCAAAATAACTCCAAATCTTATCAAACATGCCGTGAGTTTAACACATTGACATCCAATTCTGAAAGGTGTATAAAGTAATCATGGCAAACATTATAGAAACTGGCTTCCGATTGGTGCCGGAGCAAGAGGCATACAGAGATTAATAAGAAACTTAAGACCATCTACAGACACTTTAGCTATTTAACCATAGCGTCATTGTGCAGCTACAATTCCAACTAGAAATTAGCCGCAAAAAAGTGCTAAAATTGTTTTGTGCCTACAAAGTTTTCCGATCATGCCGAGTTTCAGCTTAAAAAACGCCGAATATCTTTAAAACTGGTTCTTGAGACTGTGCGAAATCCACAGGAAATAATACCAAGTTTCAAAAACAGACGGTTGCGGCGCAAGGTATCAGGTGGTAAAATATTACAAGTGGTAACCGTGACAGAAGGTCCAAGAATAACTATCATTAGCGGTTATTATCTAAGAAAATAATATGAAAATACAATACGACCCAAAAGTTGATGCAGTTTATATAGAATTGGCAAAAGGCACATATGAAGTAAGCCGGGAAATATCCGATTCTGTTGTGGTAGACGAGGATAAAAACGGAAAAATCTTGGGAGTTGAAGTTTTGGATGTTTCAAGAGTGCTAGGACCCAAGTTCAGAGCGAATACTCAAAGACCGTCTCGTTTTAGTAATACCGGCGCAGTTCTTCATAGAATTTCGAAATAAACAAACCATTATTCCTGGAACTTGTCTCCTGAAAGCTCTTTCTGTTAATATGAATTCAATGAATTTTAAGATTATTTTTTCAGAAAATTTTCGCATCCCTTTGATAGTTTTGGCCGGTATCTTTTTTTATCTCATGCTCAAACTTTCCTTTTTCCGCTTTTATCAAACATCACCATTATTTCAGTAACCATTACTCTTTTTTATAAACCATTTTTAGACGATCGGTAAAATATGGTTATTTACTCACATTATCTGATTCCACCACCATCACCCAATTTTCAATTCCCACATTTTTGATAAAATTTCTTAAAACCTGCGTACAGTTTTTCTTGGTAGCCCAAACGCTTTTTTGCCAAGCTACAAATCCCCATTTTTTTAAACTCCGTCTCAATAAATTTCTGGCTTGTTTTCTTTTTTCAGGTATATCAAATATAACCAGCCTCCATTTCCCATCCCATTTCTCATCTTTTAATATAACGCTTTGCCAGACAGCTTTTTGCCTGCCCTTATCTGTAAGTTTATAAGCTAACTGATCATTTTCCATAAAATCTATTAGTCCTCTTTCTCGCAGTCTCTTCAATGCTCGAGCCAATTCTGTTTTCTTTAAGGGTCTGTCCCACCATCCATAATGCGCATAAAGATATGAGTTATTGATGAAATGATCTAATCTCACACAGCTATCAACAGTTTTTTCCAGTACTAGAAGAATAAAATTTGTTAAGCTCTTCTTTGTTCCCATAAATCCATTATGTAACGATCGTTAAATAATGTCAATGTCAATGTTCAACAATAATACTCTTGAATACTCTTGCTTCTGGTAAACCAACCTGTAATGAATTTAAAGATTATTTTTTCAGAAAATTTTCGCATCTCTTTGATAGTTTTGGCCGGTATCTTTTTTATCTGATCCTTAAATTTTTTGGGGTTCCTTTTTTGGCAAACATGCCGTGAGTTTAACATAAACTGTGAAGTTCTTAAACCTTTAAGAAATTACCCACTACCAGACCAATTGCTGTTGCCAACCCCCCAATAATAAGCATCTCAACCGCGCTCCGGAGAGCCCTATGTTCAACGATTTTGCCCTTAAAATAACCAATCACAAAAAGGCCTGTGAGCGCAACAACAATACTGGTAACCCTAGCAGTATCAGGAGGAAAGATTAAAAACGGGGCAATGGGAATTAAACCTGCGCCCAGATAGGAAAAAAACATCAAGATTGCCCCCATCATTAAACTATCATTGTGCTTACCTGATTTATCCATCTGGTGGACTGCTTTTTCTGAAGAATATTGGCCTGCAGCCATAGAAGAAGCCTCTACGGAAACAGCCACAAAACTAGCCAAAATAATAATTGCTTTATCAGGAACCCCGGCACTGATCCCCACTACCACTCCGGTTGTAGAAACCAAGCCATCCTGGAGCCCAAACATAATACTTCTGAAATAATCCTCATGCAAATCAATCTTCATATTGATATTATATCAGCTATTGCATATAATCATTTTGTATGAAAGCTAATTTAGCAGATATAAAAATGAGGGTTTTACCGATCTTAAAAGAGGCGGGAGTAACCCATTCTTCTTTGTTTGGTTCTGTGGTGCGTGGCGAAGCAAGGCAGAATAGTGATATAGATATGTTGGTTGATGTACCCAGAGGCACAGGTTTATTTGAATTTGTAGGCTTAAAACACAAACTGGAAGAGGCACTTAAGAAAAAAGTGGATCTTGTGACTTTTGATGCTCTTCATCCCAGGCTGCGCGCTAGAATTCTTCAGGAGCAACAACCTATTTTATGACTAAAGAGTTAGAAATCTTCCTGCGGGATATACTGGAAAGTATTGAACTAATTGAAAAACGCATGAATGGCATTACATACGATAACTTTATTGGAAATATTGATCTGCAAGATATGGTGATTAGAAGACTGGAGATTATTGGTGAAGCAGTCAGAAACTTACCAAAAGAATTTAGACAAAAGCATCCGAATATAGATTGGCAAAGTCCGGCAGACATGAGAAGTGTACTTATTCATGGTTATTTCGGAATAGATCTTAAAGTTGTCTGGGATACGATTTCCAACAATTTACCGCCTTTTAAAAAACAAATTAAAAATTTACTTTAGGACTCTTGCCCTAAGATCCAGCAGATAAAACTTGATACTTGATTTTACGCTTAGTTTTTGATATATTCTCTATTATCATGACAGCAGAAGCTAAAATAGGTCTTTCAAAAGGCATACCCCCTCTAACACAAGGTCCTCTCTTAGATGAACTAGTCGCCCAAGGTCGAATCGTCCTTGCTCCTGCTTGCGGAGCTCCTGATAGCCATCCTTTAAGTATCTCATGGCAAATATTCCCCGGCCACCGTGATCCAAACGGAGATCTAGTAATTATAGTACCACCTGAAAGATGGCAGCAAGGTGATTGTATGCGCACATTAAGCACTGAGGACGAGTACGGTAGGAGGCAAATTGGACACTTTTCCAGCAACCAAAGGCTTAGGGGATTTGCAAACTTATATGCTATAGATCCCAAGCAATTTGCAGAAATGGATGAAAGAGTAGGAAACCTTTGTAAACTTACAAATCCAGTTCCGTCCGGGCAGCCCCAGTAATTCAATTAGTTGATTTTTTTGGCTAAACCCTATACCCTAAACCCTATACCCTAACTTATGTTAGACAAAATCATCATTTATTCTTTTTATCTTTTATTTTTCCTGACCCCTCTTTTTTGGACCTCTTTAAACCATGAGCTGTTTGAATTTAACAAGATGTTTTTAACTTATGGATTTACTGTAATTATTGTGGGTGCTTGGTTTCTAAAAATCATAAATCGTAAATCTTTAATCATAAATCGAACCCCGCTGGATATACCTCTTTTATTATTTTTAGGCGCAAATATTTTATCAACTATTTTTTCCATTGATACCCATACTTCAATTTGGGGTTATTATTCCAGATTAAATGGCGGCCTTTTGTCTTTAATATCTTATTTATTACTCTACTGGGCCTTTGTTTCCAATATGGATAAAGAAAAAGTATTTATCTTACTAAAATTTGCCCTTGCTTCCGGGGTAATTGTTTCTTTATGGGGAATTTTGGAACATTTTGGGGTTTCCCCCTCCTGTGTAATTTTGCGGGGAGAGTTTAATGCTTCCTGCTGGGTTCAGGATGTCCAGGCCCGGGTTTTTGCCAGCTTAGGCCAACCCAACTGGATGGCAGGCTATTTAGCCATGCTTATTTTCCCCGCTTTATATTTTTTTCTATCCTCTAAAAATCTAACTAAAGCTGAAAAATCAGAATATGAAAATAAGTCAGAAGTTGCAAGTAATTTGGCTTTAAAATATCACGCTAAAAATATACCTTACCCGCCTCGTACAGGACAACCCCTAAGTGCTGGAGCTCAATTTTCAATAATGTCTGATTACTTTAAATTAAAGACTATTATTTCACCATCAGTTTTCTGGTTTATTAGTCTAATTTGTTATTATCTCGCTTTTACCTTTACCTATTCCAGAGGTCCAACCTTGGGACTGATTGGAGGCTTTATTGTTTTTATTTTATTCAGCTTAAAAAACTTCAAAAAAATTACCCCGGTATTACTAACATTTATACTAATCAATCTTCTTTTTGGTTCTGCTTTAACCGATTTTAAGCTTATATCAAAATTTGCGCCTCCCCCCAGGCCTGCTATTTCATTACCTGCTTCTTCCGGCACCCAACTGGAAACAGGAGGCACAGAATCCGGCCAAATCCGCCTGATAGTTTGGCAGGGGGCTTTGGATATTTTCAAAAATTATCCCATTTTTGGTTCAGGACTGGAAACCTTTGCTTATTCTTATTACCAATTCAGGCCTGTTTCCCATAATTTAACTTCAGAGTGGGATTTTCTCTATAACAAAGCACATAATGAATATCTAAATTACTTGGCAACTACGGGAATTGTGGGGTTTGGAACTTATATTTTGATCATTGGAACATTCGCTGTATTTTGTATCAGGTATTATGTATCAAGTATAAAACAGAAAATACATAATACATACTACTTGCTACTTGCTACCAGCTTGCTTGCAAGCTATGTTTCCTACCTTATCTATAATTTTTTCCTCTTTTCCGTAGTCATTATTGCCCTGTTTTTCTATCTTTTCCCTGCTTTAGCTTTTGTCGCAACTGAATCTACAAAAGTTTACAGACTAAAAGTTACACTCTACACTAACTTGGCCAGAGGGATTGTACTATTGGCTATTTTCTATCTTCTATTTTCCATTTTCCAGCTCTGGTATGCTGACAGCCTTTTTGCCAAAGGAGAAAAAGCATCGGATCTGGGCAATGCCGGAAGAGCATATAATTTGCTTACCAGTGCCTCTGACTTAAACCAAGGCGAACCATTTTACAGATCAGAACTTGGGTTTGCGGCAGCCCAGGCAGCTTCTGCTTTGAGCCAAACCGATGCCACTTTATCAGCCGACTTAACAGATGAAGCCATACTTCAAACAAATGCGGTTTTCAAAACAAGCCCCAAAAATATCTCTTTTTACCGGACAGCAGTCAGGACCTATTTTGAGCTGGCTTCATTGGATGAAAAATATTTTGACAAAACCCTTGAAGCTCTGGATATGGCCACTGCACTTGCTCCCACTGACCCCAAACTTTACTACAATAAGGGTTTGGTTCTTTTGCAAGTGGGTGATAAAGAGAAAGCTAAAGAGGCTTTTGAAAAAGCAGTTAAGTTAAAACCCAATTATCAGGAGGCAATTGATGAAATCAATTAAAAAAGTGCTGGAGGAAACCAAATTTAAAGACCGGCCTAAAAACATCGCTTATGAATTTCAGGAATATGGAGTATTCTTGGCAGAAAGTTTGGGAGACACCAAACATTATTCTCTTTACATTAAACTGGCTAAAGAACTACCCAGAAATATGTTGGAAGATACATTAAACTTTACCAAAGGCTATTACAGTGCTAAAAATAAGGCCAAAGTATTTATGTGGAGATTGCAGGAACTGCGTAAAACTTAAATATCTGTTAAAATAGCCTCATGCATACTTCGACTTCGCTCAGTATAAAAGTTATTCATGCTCCGGATGCAAGATTGCGGATTAAAACAAAACCGGTTAGAAAGATTACCCCCGCTCTTTTACAAACCTTAAAAGAGATGATCAAACTGACACAAACTTTCAATGATCCTGAAGGGGTGGGTTTGGCAGCTACACAAGTGGGTTTGGAAGAGAGTTTTTTTGTGGCCCGCCTCGACTCGTCGTCTTCGGCGAGGCGGGCCCGCTTGCATGGTTCAAAGCAAATCCCTCCTTCAAAACCCGGACAACGCAAAAAAAGATGGCAGGAGTACGGCAAAGAATTTATGGCTGTAATCAATCCAAAAATTATTACTACTTCCAAAGCCACTAAAACCTATTTTGAGGGTTGTTTATCGGTTCCTACTATCTGGGGTGAGGTTAAAAGGCATATTTCAATTAAAGTTTCCTATCTGGATATAACAGGCCAAAACTTTACCAAAACCTTAAAAGGCATTCCTGCCTGGATTTTCCAGCACGAAGTGGATCATTTAAACGGCATTTTATTTACCCAAAGGGTGCTGCAGCAAAAAGGCAAATTTTACAAATTCACAGGCAAGGACAAAACAGGCACGGATATGTTTGAGGAAATGACTCTTTAGAGTCATCCTGAGCGAAGTCGAAGGATCTAATATGAAAACATTACAACAACCACAAATTATTCCTTTTACTTCTCCTGTTTTCCCTTGGATAAATCAAGACATTAAAACCTATTTACGAAAGATGCCGAGACATAATGTAGAGATAGTCTTTTTTGGTTCTGATCCCTGGTCTATCCACATTCTTAAAGCTTTGGAAGATAATTTTGATGTTAAGGCAGTAGTAACTGCCTTGAATTCTGCTGTGGCCAATTATTTCAAAGGCCAAGTACTGACTCCGGACACACTTAATGATGACTTTATCGCTTTCCATTTCTCATCTCTTGCTTCTGATCTGTTTGTGGTGGCTTCTTACGGCAAAATCATCCCAAAACCCATCCTGGATATCCCCAAAAATGGGGCTTTAAATGTCCATCCGTCGCTTTTGCCAAAATACAGGGGGGCTTCACCAGTCCCTGCCACCATTTTAAATTGCGATAAAATTACAGGTGTGACTATTATTAAAATGGATGAGAAAATGGACCATGGGCCAATAGTCGCAACGAGAAAGATTAGCTTGACAGGGCAAGAGAAATTCCCGGATTTGATCAATAAATTGTTTCAACTTGGAGCAGAACTTTTGGTCAAAATTATCCCTGATTTTGTCACAGGGAAAATAACATTAAAGCCCCAAAACCATAAAAAAGCCACTTTTTGTCCCCTTTTAACCAGAGAGTCAGGTTTTTTTGATATAGAAAACCAATTGGAAGTATTAGACAGAATGATCCGAGCATACTATCCTTGGCCGGGGGTTTGGACTAAATGGAATAACAAAATAGTTAAATTTTATCCAAATAAAATGATCCAAATGGAAGGGAAAAAAATTCTTTCATGGAAAGATTTTCTCAATGGCTACCCGGATTTTCCTTTAAAAAGTATTACCCTTGACAAAAAGTAATACCTATGGTATGGTGGTATTACCATGTTGAACACATACAGTTCTACTCCAACTCAAAAAGGCCAAGTCACGATCCCAGCTTCAATGAGAAAAAAGTTTGGAATTAAACCGGGAAAAAAAGTTATTTTTGAAGACATAAACGGCCAACTGGTAATTAAAACCCACTCTCAACTGGTCAACGAACTGGCCGGATCCTTAAAAACCAATATCAAGTGGGACAAAAATAAAGCATTTAAGGCAGTTGGGGAAATGTTAGCACAGAACTATTTAAAAACACTGCCTAAAAAATTACGGCCTAGTATTTAAATGAAATTACTTGACACTAATTTAATCCTGCGTTTTCTACTCAAAGACGATCTAAAACAATTTAATTCCGCCAGGATCATTTTTGAAAATCCGGAAGAAAATTTATACTTAAACGAATTAGTAGTAGCCGAAATAATTTGGGTTTTGACATCCTTTTATAAATTTTCAAAAGAAAAAGCCGGAGAAAAAATATACTATCTCCTAAAATTACCCACAATTGAAACCAACCGGCCTTTATTAATGCGCACACTATACTTTTATAATAATTTTAATATTAATTTTGTTGATGCATATCTTGTGGCATTTTGCGAACAAAATAGTTTGGAAGGAATTTATTCTTTTGACAAAGTCCTGGATAAAATTAAATCTATTAAAAGACTCAAACCGGTTTAAGCTACCAGAGGTTGCCCTTGTGGTTTTTCATCTGCCGGAATCCAAACTTTTTTAACCATTCTTAAACACTTGGTGCAGTATTTTTGGCCCAGATAGACATGAAGATTGGGTTTTTGGGTACGGGTATGAATGGGAG